>Ga0116227_10013622_pt1 | contig 12698 bp, 9 predicted proteins | sample S1TSphgellanicum_FD_89693 | JGI IMG/M metagenome (GOLD analysis project Ga0116227, IMG submission 89693) | Host-associated microbial communities from peat moss isolated from Minnesota, USA - S1T2_Fb - Sphagnum magellanicum MG | ecosystem: Host-associated > Plants > Peat moss > Unclassified... | reverse complement strand
TGTGTCTCAACCCTAAACCTAATGGTTAAGTTAGTAGGGTATGTAATTAATAGAGTAGCTAGGTTAGTAGGGTAGGTGGTTAGTACAATAGCTAGGTTAGTAGGATAACTAGTTATTAGGGTAGCTATGTTAGTAGGTTGGTGCAATACTTATGAGGGTAGGAAAGTGAGCAGGGTAGCTATGTGTGAGGTCAAGTCCAGGAAAAACGACCAAAAACAAAAAACAAAAAAAGTACAATGGTCAACAACAAAAAAAAATCGACTGTGATGAGCCCCATCTGGCGCCAAATGAAAAAACGTAACCCATCTGGTGGATAGAACGGCCAACTGGTGCATTAGTGGCTGTTAATTCACTATGGCCGCAAAAGTTGGGTAGAGTGAACCAGCAGCCACCAATGCACTAGTTGGTCGTTCTGTTCACCGATTGGGCTGCGATTTTTCATTTGGCACCAATGGGGTTCATCACAATCCATTTCATTTCTTTTTGCTGCTGGCCACTATATTTTTTTTCGTTCTTGATCGTTTTTCCCCTAAACGTAACCTGTCACCCTGCTCACTTTCCTACCCTCATAAGTACTCTCATAAGTATTGCACTAACCTTGGTACCTTATTTATAATCCCCTACTGAAATAACTATCCTAATAACTAGTTATCCTATTGACCTAGCTACTGTACTAACGACCTACCCTACTAACCTAGTTACCCTATTAATTACACACCCAACTAACTATTTACCCTACTGACCTAGCTACCCTACATACACAACCACCTTATTGACATAAGTATTTTACAAACTTAGTCACCTTATAAGGTAACTTGTTTCTTATGAACTAAATTGCCTATCTACCTAATTACTTATCTATCTATGTTTTTTACATAGTCAAATACTTAATTAACTACCTACTCATTTTTTTCACCCCCACACCCCCCCCACTCAATCCTACTTATCAATTTATTAAGGTTCATCTTAGTGCATGGATGATGAACATAGGTTCACATATGCAAATATTAAAAACAATTTCTAGTGGAAACAATGCCATAATTACAGCCATTTTGGTTTAATTAATGCATATTTTACTAAATTTTGTTTATCTAATTTATTACTGAATGGACATTACAATACATCTTTTCATGTAATTATTATAAGTATGTATTATTGGATTATGGTTTAAATTTAGGGTTGGGACACATAAATTAATTAATAAAATTCTCACAAATGTATAGTAATTAACTTAAAGTAGGTTAAATGTGGGGGGAAGTTTTTAGGGTTTACACATTGTGAAGTAATACAATTGCATTCTATATCTTCTTAAAAAATAGTGGAGAAAATTAAGTTTGAGAGATCACACAAAGGTAAAAGACATACATTCTCTTTTGGTTTTGTATTTATTTGATCGTTATTAAAGATTAAAGTATTTTCTTTCAGTCAATAAATATTTATAATTTAAAACCTTTAAATTTTGGTTTCTAAATTTTTTCCTATGTTTTTTTTAATTTGCTTATTTTGCATTATATAATTTGTATAATTTGTATAGTTTTTTGGGTTTAAAACATATCTCTGGACTTTTGTGTTAGGGTTTGTAATAAGGCTCATGATAAAATATCATTTGGATTTTTAGGGTTATGCTTTATGATTTAGTGTATATGAATTTGGTTCATATATTTTAGAGCTTAAGGTTTATACTTTAAACTTTGCTCATTGTATTAGTTTTTCATGTTATCACTTGTTTAGATCTATACCATAATTATGAATCTCCTTTCTTTCCATATGTTCCATAGTTATTAGAATTTAATATTTTATAACCCATTTTTGTATGAATTATGATCTTTTAGGGTTGCATTTTCAATTGGGACTACAAACTTTGGTGGAACATTGTCATCTTTTATTCCTAAATATATGCATTTTTCTCTCGTTATTTCTTTTGTTTTTTGTTTATATTTTCACAATTCAACCTCTTTTCATTTCCTAATTATTGGATATAGAAAGGGCGTCAAATTTCATTAAGTATATAACCATAAATAAAGGTTTTATGCCTTTACACAAATATTTCATATTCAATATATCTTTGTAGTTTGATTTTTTCATACCCATATGTGAATAATGCATTGACTCCCCACAACCAGCGTGGGTTTTATGGCCCAAGGCAAGTATTGCATTTTGCACCTCTTAAATAGTGTGCATTAATTATCATTATGTGGGTATTGCTACATGGGGTTTTTAGACATTGTGAGTTAAGGTATAATTAGAGTATTTCATATGTGAACATTTTCAATGATGGGAGGTTTAATAACTCAATGTGGGTATTGCCAAAGTTTGTTTTAATATATGGGTTCATAATGCCATGTATGTATTGCATTTTGGGTTTTTGTTCAAGGATGAATGTTTATAAAATTATAAATTATCTTGGTGTAAGAATTTGTCAACTTCCTTCAATCATGGGAAAGGTTCCAAAGTCCCATTCCATTCATGTCCAAAACCCCACCAAGTCCCCTTTCTTAAACAAGGACTTGGTGTGGAGGTCCGAGATATGCCATGAAGGGCAAAATAAAGTGACCATTCAATTTGCTTATGTGCCATATGCTCGCATCTCTAGAAGGTGAATGAAGGGATACAAACACCTTTGTGGAATGGAATATTTACAAAAACATTTCAAGCCAAATAGATGTCAAGCAACCAACTATCAAAAACCACTTTGGACATATGTGCTAAACATTTATGGCATTAACCCTTTTTCATATGGGCTCAACTAAACTTAGGTTACAAGACCAAACAAATATATGACAAGCATAAAGCAATTTGGTGGGAACATGTGAATGCAAATCAAAACATGCACAAGATGATTTCATTCGGCTTCAAGACATTGCATATTTGGATCAAAAACATAAGAAAAGGAGTTGGCATTTACACATCAACCCTGTAATTTCAATTCTATCTTAGGCTTTCCAACATTCGAAAGATGTGTTCTTTTTGTAAGATGTTAGTGAAATCAACGGGACTCAAGTCCCATTCACCATAGGTATTCAAATATCAACTCAATGTGAATCCATGCTATCATATGGTCACAATGGTGCCATTTCTATGGATGCCACATTTGACACAAATGACATGAAATTCCATCTATTCACCTCGATGGGGGTTGATGATCATCGCACAAGTGTCCCTTTAGCTTAAATCATTACAAGTAAATAAATAGTTCGGGATTTGATCGAATGGTTGAAACCATTAAAAGATAAGATGTTATCACACATGCTACATTGGAAACCATCATGTTTTCTCGTTAATGATGCACCTTAAGAATTAAAGGCATTACGATTAGTTCTATAGCTAATACCCACTTTGTATTTATTTCCTTATATCTTTCATTAAAAAATTTATTATTTCAAATGCATTTTATGTTATATTAACCTCATCCACTCATGGAGATTTTATTGCATATGTGTCCTTATTAAGGTCGTATGGGGTATGGACAAGGTTCCCATCTACCTTTGTTGTTGACATGTTCTCAAAACATGGCGCTTACATGGTACTGAAAAAATCAAAGATGTGGAAATCTGGGGTGGAATCCTCCAAAACCTTCATAATGTGATGTACATGTCCACCAATCATGGAGAAACAATTAATGATTTCAAAAAGCATGGGAGGGTTGTTCTGAGAGAAAACCTTCATAAATATAAGCTTGGTGATGTGTGGATAAATTATTTATGGACCTATTACCATCAATTTGGTAAATGATAATATTTATCATGGTTTAATATTCAAAATTGTTTTGTAATAATGTTATTCATCCTTGTGGATTATGTTTATGTTTGAAGAATTATGGATAGGGGGTGTTCGAACAGTGCCCCATTCCAACCAAGACACCAAAGCAAGCATTGAATCATATCATGGTGCATTGAAATGTTGGCTTGTTTTTTACACAAAAGGCCTTAAAGGGTGTACGATTGACTAGTCGGTGTGGCAATTAACAACAACCATTGCACTCCATTACATGCACACATTGGAAATGAAAAAAAAAGGTTTCGTAAAAAACAAGGTTATGGAGGCCATTATTATATGAAGTGTGGAAAAGGCAGCCCTTATTCCACTCACCCATGTGTACTAACTAACCCTTGAGAATGATGGAGTTTGGGGCATACGGAATGAACGTTTTCCCAATGTTATTTACGCGATGAAATTCCCATTCACTGAAATATTTTGTTGCACATGTGAATGGCCATTACGAAGGAACATGTGTAAACACCAAATTGTGGTCATTATCACATGCACAGACATTTTCCAAGAGAATATCATTCATTACTATGGAACATGGTATGGATCACATCGTTGAGGGTTGGGTCACATATTTACAAACCCACAACATATTCCAGATGATATGGAATCCAATGATGATGACGAAGATGAACATCTTGAAGGTGATGATGGGATCATGGAATTTGATGGGCTCATGAACATGGAGCAAAATGATCTCCCTATGGGTGCCATTGTAGGGTCTAATGACACAACAAATTCATCAACCCCAATGGAAAGGGCTTTTGCACAATTGGTCACTATAATGCAAGAAATCACAAATGAATGTAAAAAAGGTGATGTGACACTTTGTGAACATGCCACTTCACAGATGAGAGTATTGGTGTGTAATATTCGTAACATATGCTTCATAAAAGCAAATGCAATTTCACACCCAAGATTGGTGTTACACCACATAAAAGATGGATTGGCAAATAATGTCAAACGACTCAAAAATTAGCATGAAACAACAATCACACAAATGTATGTACTAAATAATGTCATGAATAAATGTCTCAATTACTAATCAAGATTGTTGCCATTGGCACTAAAATTTTTGTTTTAGAATCAATTTTGTATGAAGGAAACCATAGCCCAAATTCTTTGAACATCACGTATTCAACACACACATGAAGTCTAATATGGCCCAAAGGTTATTATTGTTTCCAAGTAATAAGCACAAAAAGTGTGAAATGCAAAAACATAAGGATAGTGATAATATTAATGTTAAATGCAATTATTGTAACTAGGCCCCAAAATCCCACTTGGTAGAAATAAGTGCAAGTATTGCAATTAGGCGCCAAAATTCTTATTGGTAAAGGTAAGTACGGGTGCAAGTAATGCAATGAAACCCCAAAATTCCAATTGGTAGAGGCAAATACGAGTGTAAGTATTGCAACAAAACCCTAAAATTCCAATTGGTAAAAGTAAGTATGGGTGTAGGTATTGCAACATAACCCCAATATTCCAATTGGTAGAGGTAAATATAAGTCCGAATATTGCAAGTTTAAATGAAGAATCAACTCGAAATGCAATACCCACACTTCAAAGAACCCATCTAGATGGTTTGGATATTTTTAAATGAAGACCTAGCCCTAAACACAATACCCACATGCAAAGTCACTTTGAAATAACCCAACCCTATATGCAACACTTGCATTCAAGGTCATTCTGAAATTACACATGTGGGGTTTAAGCCTCTTTAAATGAAGATCTTATCCTAAATGTAATATCCGCATTTTGGGTCACACCAAAATAATTAGTTCATTTCAAAATAGTGTGTTAACGAAGGTGTGTATAGAAGTTGGGGTTATTGATTAAAAGTTCCATGATTTTTACTTTGTTTTAGTGAATTTGAAAAGACGTATTGTTTATGAAACGAATAATACAATGACAATTGTGATCAAAGTTATCTTGGTGTAGGAATTTTTCATGGAAAAGTTGAACTAGCAATCTATAATGTGGAATAATTATCTTAAATAGTGATTTTAATAACTTATTAAAACAAAATTATAATTAAGTTAATCAATCAAATGTCAAATTAATCAATCTGATTTTTAGATCCAACTTTTTATTATCCAAATAAATAAAGTTAAACCAAATGATTAATTAATTATTTCAAATAAATAAATGATTATCTAATTTTTGATAATAATAGACCAATATTTTGGATAATCATTTTAATTATCCAAAATATTGGTCTATTAATTATTTAATTATATGATAAAATTTGTTGAGAATTCATTAAATATCAAAAATATTTTAAATTAAATTGGGGGGAAATTTCTGGGGTTTAGACATATGTGAAACAATATAATTTCATTTTATATTTTCTTCAAAGAGATTGAAAAAATTAGGTTGGAGAGATCACACAAAGGTAAGAAGCAAATTTTATGTGAAAACATAACCTTAAATGCAATACAAAGTTTGTCAAGATCAAAAAATTAAAAATTCAAGCTTAAATTTTTTTCAAATATGTTCATATTTATGTTTTTTCCCTTTCAAAATTGTCAAAAAATAAAAATAAAAATTCTCTAATTTACTAAGATTTTAAACTGTGTTTTAGAAAAAATTAAAGCACATAAATTTTTACTTTTTTTTTTTATGTTTCACATAATAATAAAAATGATCTCTTCCATATATTAACCTATGTTGGATTGAATTTTTTTTTGGATATATAATAAATAATTTATTGGTTAAAATAATCAAATAGTGGGTCAAAAATATTTTATATTTTATACATATATAACACAAGTTATTATGTAAACTTTATTTTTTATGATGTATAATATTGGTTTAAATATTGGTCCAAATATATTGTTATTTATAACACATTATATATAAATAATGATATTATGGAATTATATTCATTTCAATACATATTTATTGAAAATTATATATATAAACCTATGGTTATGTATATTGCAATTAATGAACTTTGTTTTTGATGCAAATTCCAAAATTCCAAAATATTAATAGCTAGGTATGAAAATGTTCATAAGTTCTTAGAAGTTGTGCCAGATTTTGTGTGGATTTGGAAACTTTGTGAAGGCTAAGTTGTTATGTAATGTTTTCGACATCTTCAAAAGTTGAAACATGATTCAACTATCTAAAAAACACAATAGTGTTCATAAAAAAAAACCAAGACTATGTAGCCTTGACAAATTATTAATTTCAACAAAAGCTCATTGCCAAGGTTGTTAAATTGACTAAAGTGTCAACATTGACCAAATTAAACAACCTAAACTTGAGTAATAGTTTAGTAAGTTATTTGTTAAGTAACCTAATTAACTACTTAATAGGCTACCTGCGTAATATAGGCCTATTATGTGGTTTATTCATTAGTGTAGGTCTTTTAGGTTAATATTTTAAATGGTCTATGTAGGTATTAAATGTGGTTAAAATTATTAAATAAACATACTAGTTATTCTTTATTATATTATAACATATTAAATTTGAACTAAAAAAATCTATTAAAAAGAAAACACATTTTTCATATAATTGTTATAAGTATATACTATTATATTGTGATTCAAATTTAGAGTTTGGGAAACCCTAAATTAATTTACATTTTTTTATGGTGCATTTTAGGGGGAATTTTATATGCAAAAAATACAAGATATATATTTTTTTAAATGAAAGAAATCAACTTGGACATATTAACAAAGGGTAAGAAACATACCTTCTTTTGTGTTTTGTTATAGATTTTATTTAGTTATTAATAAAATTAAAGCTAAATTTGTAATTGGTGAAAGTAAGTAAGTGTGTGGATATTGCAAAATTATATGAAACCTTAACCCTAAATGCAATAGCTATATTCAAATTCATTTTAAAATAACCCATAGGTGATTAAGGTAAAACTTGCATTGAAAGGGTAACCTTAAATGCAATACCAACATGTAAGGTCGCTTTAAAATACCCAATATGTAGTTTGGGTGGGCCTTTGAATGAAGACCAAAGCCTAGATGTAATACTTGCATGCAAGTTCATACTGAAACAATCCATAGGTGATTAAAGCAAACCTTATGTGAAGACTCAACCTTAATTGCAATACCCGCATGTAGCGTCATTTCAAAATAACTAATAAGTGGTTTGGGTATCCAAAATATGTTTTTTTATAACCCTAAATTAATTATTATTTTGAATGAAGTTTATGACAAAATGCGAGTTTTGCAATGAATGAAAAAAACCAACGATTATTATGGGACCCTATATGCAGGTATTACAATAAATATTAAAAACTAACGACTATTATGGGATCCTATATGCGGGTATTACATTGAATGTTACAAACCAACGACTATTATGGGATCCTATATGTGAGTATTGCATTGAATGTAAATAACCAACGACTTTTATGGGACCCATATGTGGGTATTACATATTTGAAAATGGCATTACAAAAATTATAATGGAAAATGATGTAAATATTATATGTTTAAAATGTGTGTATGTTTTAAAAGTCTTTAGGGGATGTTAGTCTTATTACATTAGATGTAAGTATTACACAATGTTCATTTTGATCTTTATAGACGCTAAACAAATTAATGTTACTTATTCATATGGGCCTATTTAAGGTTTGATTCTTACATCTTAAGTACTAAAAAAATTATGACAAAGAAAACATATATGATTAACCATATACCCATCAAACGAGTGTGATTAGAAAAATATATTATATTGATAAAAGATGTGCAAAAATGGGTGGATGAAAAATTGCTAAAAAACCTAATGAAAAAAAAAGGTTCTCCATAACATATCACAGGACCAAAGTTCAAAAATTGGGTAGTCCAAAAAATAAAAGGCCTGAAAAAACCTAGCTAACTATATAAAGTGAAAACTTTAAACCATATCAATATCTATAATCCCGTGTTTAATTTGATAAACAATTGTTGCATTTGCAGCCCTTGTTGCATGATGAGCAATGTAGAAATGACAGCATTACATCTCAACATGAACTAGATTTGTAACAAACTTTTCCTTTATTGTCTCCTCAACCCTATAAACACCCAAAAACCACCAAATTAAACCCTAACACACTTTGGATGAAACAAAATTATAAAAAAACAACGAACATTGATTAGTATTGTTTCTTACCTTTCATGACATTTTAGATTCATGAAAATCCAATAAATTTGTCAATTCTTTTGTTCGATTTATTTTATTGGACTCTTGATCCTAATTTTTCACATCCCATGTTATCTTCAATTGTCGTGCATATACACAATGGATGAATCAAATTAACTCTTGTAAATCTTCATCTTTTTCCATTCGTGATGTTGCATTTCGAACCACATTTCCCATGCCCCAGGCAATAAAACCTAACACCTTCAATAATTGCTTTGAAGCTTATTTAATCAAAGTTGGTTTTGGGAATGGTGGACATTGTTTTGTAACAGTTACCAACTTTAACCACTCTTGCTCTATTTTGGCACGTGTGCGACTAACAACCTTTTGATCATTTTGCCTTTGCACGGCTTGGGCATTTCTCAAAATGCGAGCATTCATTTTAGCATGGTCTTGATGTTGAGGGCCTCTTGCAGAAGTTGAAAGCCTCCCAAGTTTGGCCTTTTTTACCACTAAACCATGCACCTCTTTCAAATGTTTGGTCAACAACCATTTGGCACAATATGCGACAATGCAAGTGCCAACTTTACACTTCCATTTTGACTCAACCTTCGTCCATTCCTTGTCCTTCCAAACCAAATTAAGTGGATAAAGGGATGTTGGTAGCTAAGAAACCTAGTTGGTTTCAAGTTCCAAACCTAAACCAAAAAATATCACAATTTCCATATTTTTTGGTGCGGATATAATTAAATGTAAAAAAACTTGTATAATTTTTTAAATCTACATTTAATTTAATGTATGAAAATTCTAAAATAATCTAACCCATCATTTTTCGATCAAAATTTTCAATTTACATTACAAACTGTCATCCTTGTTAACTTTAATTCACATAGATTGCTTGATACATCAATTTTTAATTTTCATTTCTGATGAAGCAACATTTTGCTCGTCAGGTCTCAATTTTGATGGAGCAACATTTTGCTCACCAATTGGTTGATTTGAACAAGCAATAATTTGCTTAACAATTATCTAATTTGATGAAACAACAATTTGCTCAACAATTGCCTGATCTGATGAAGCAACAATTTGCTCAACAATTGTTTGATCTAATGAAGCAACATTTTCCTCAATAATCGCCTGATTTGACGAAATAACATTTTGCTTATGAATTTCCAAATCACCACCACCACTTTTCTTCAATCTCCTTCCTCTAGCCATTACAACATTCTTCGTTGTGTTGCAACAAAAAAAAGGGAAAAAGGTGATGGCAGCAATATTGTGTCACCTTCCGTGTTGCAATAAAAAAAAAACAACGGCAAGAAACAAAAGAGCAAGAAGGCTTAAAGGAGGGAGCTTACCTTCAAGCTCCCACTTTAACTCTACTCCCACTCCTACTCCAATAGTTCCCGGGCTTTAGCTCTGCTCCCGCTCCCACTCTAATAACTCCCAAATTTTGGCTCAGTTCTTACTCCAACAGCTCTCGGGCTCTGGCAATGGAGGTAGGAGGTGGGAGGTAGGAGGGGGGATATGTAAATAGGAGGGTTGAGCTAAGTGGGAAGGAGGTAGGTAGGAGGGAAAAATTTTGGGGTAGAAAAGAGGCGGAAAAAAAAAAAACTTTGGGCAAGGAGGATGTGCTTTTGGTTCATCTCAAAACGGCTTCAACGACCTCATCCTCAACTGGTGCATTGGTGGCTGCTGGTTCACTCCAACCGCAAAAGTCAAGGTTGCCTATGAAAAAGGTTGGTGAATGTTAAATTGACCAAAGGAAATGAATGCAGTTAGTATGAAAATACTACTGCGATTTTTTCTTCCAATTTGCCCAATTATTGTTTCCTATTTTCTCAAATGACACCCAAGCATGTTTTGCACTCCTAACCTTAGATAACATGTCAAAGTAATATGTTACAAACCCCTCTATATCAATGTTTTAGGGTTTTTAGGTTTAGGGTTTTTCTTTTTTTTAACCTAAAATGTAAACTGACGAATTTTACAATGGGATTTTTTTTCCTTCCCCCATTTCGCAAAAGGACCCCTTGAGGGTTTCTAGAATGTCATGATGATGAAGAGAACAATAGGTCACACAACATTCTCCCACCCTGCTAAGAAAATGACAATTCACACAACCTTCACCTAGGATCAACATGGATCATTGAATCTTAAGCTTGTAATCCATCGATATTGTAACCTTAATGTCAAGTCAAAATTTTGTTTTGCCATGCCTAGACTCTTGTAACTATTAACACTATGCAATATGCATTTTGGATTCGAAAACTTTCAACGAGAAGGACCATCAAGGCCCAACGGCTTATAGTTGACATTTTCATTTATTTTCATTAGTGAAAGTAGTTCATCTTGAAACTTTAACAATGAGTCGTTAAATAATAAGTCGTGACTGACAGTGCTACAACTGGTGGTGGATTGGAGTCGTGTTTTGAAAATCTTTCAAGGCTAAAGCTCTGAGCTCAAAACTTTCAACTTGCAAGTTGTAGCCAAACCCTTGCACATTCAGGAAGTTTCTAAACCTTTAAAACTCCAATACACTTGTGCCTTTCATTACACTTTTTCAATCTCAATGTGTTTAAATGATTTGTTTTTCCCTTGCTATCTTTAGGTGTGTTCGTTGAGGCTTTGCATTGTGACCGTGTGTGTGCAATGTCATTGTGTACACACTACACTGTGTACGTTGTGAGTGATAGATGCAGGATCCATCCAATGCAAGTGATTTCAATTTTGTTTCATCATGACTCGCACAAATGATTTTGGGTTTTGTTTCATCATGGCCAATAACCCCATGAATTCGAATTTTATTTCATTGTAGCTAGCACATGTATTTGGATTTCAACATAAGTGATTTCGGGTTTTGGACTAATGGCACAGGTATTCAAATTTGTGTACTTTTCATTGTGCATCATCATACGCTAGTAATAATCATTATAGAAAGTCATATCTTTTGCATATGTGCACAAAATTGAACGATCTAAAAAACAATAAATGCACGATGACCTTTTCTACAATAATTAACCATGGATATTGATGAGCCATGGTTTGGCAATTAGTTTGTGGTTTAATAATGAACAAGACATCAATACCTTCGACATCTTATGAATTTGAATTATGCACCTCATTCTTACACTTGAAGTTTAAATATCTCAATCTAGATTTGAAAAATATTAATACATAGACCTTAAATTTTTTTCCATTATTTTCATTTCACTTAAATATATTATTATTATTTGTCAAATGTCAACTTTTTATCATGTACATAAAAATATTTAAACACACAAAAAAATCCAAATTCAATCTTTTCCTTTTTTTGGTTAAATGTATTAAGTGTTCAATTTTAAACTTTTTTTTTTTTTAGTTAAACTTTTTTAATGAAATTTTTTTGTCGATTTTTTTCCATTCCCCAAAAAACGATATTAATTTTCATAAAATATTTTCTTGAGAAAAAATCTTCATTAAGTCACCATATCACAAAAGAAAAAAAGACATTGCTTTCTCTAAACACCCAATCCCACACCACCAAAAGAATAATTGCTTGGAATTTTTTTTAAATCCCACCTTCCTACCTTAAAAAAGAACCAAACTTCTCCCTCCCATGCCACCCAAGAAACAACCTTTTGGGTTAGTCCCCATACCAAAAACAATTCACCTATCCATATCCCTTAAAAAAAACCTCTTTTGGAAAGGGGTGGAATTACCCCATCCTCCCTCCTCACCCAAAAAAAACTCTTTTGAAAAAGAAAAAAAATCCTAACCCATTGTCCCCTTTTCTTAAAGCTCCATTTACAACTTGTAATTCTTTCAATCTAATTGAACTATCCATTCCTTATACCTATTGAAAC
>Ga0116227_10013621_pt1 | contig 12699 bp, 8 predicted proteins | sample S1TSphgellanicum_FD_89693 | JGI IMG/M metagenome (GOLD analysis project Ga0116227, IMG submission 89693) | Host-associated microbial communities from peat moss isolated from Minnesota, USA - S1T2_Fb - Sphagnum magellanicum MG | ecosystem: Host-associated > Plants > Peat moss > Unclassified... | reverse complement strand
TTCGGAAGAGGCTTACAACAAGATGGCGCTGATTTGGGGGATTATACCCGTTCCTCCTCATAAGTCGAAAAATGTGGAAGAAGCGCTCGAATACGTCTCGATTTTTGCTAAGGGAACCGGGCTTGTTAAGACGGGCGATACCGTTTTGATCACGGCAGGCTCCCCCTTCGGGATTAGCGGCACGACGAATATGATGCTCGTGGAAAAAGTTAAGCGATAAAAGCTGCAGCTATTGAAAGAGCGCAGATTGCGGCAGTATCCGTTCTTAGAATGTTATTGTTCAATTGGATCCCTTTCATTCCGAGAGACGTTTCCATGAAAGAGACTTCATCCGCCCGGAAGCCTCTTTCGGGGCCTATTGCGATCAAAAGAGATCTCGGTTTTAGTAGAGAAAGGGTATCTAAAAACCTCGGAGATTCCCCTCTTATGTCTCCGAAGAAAGAAGACTCCGGGATCGAGCGCTTCTTCCAATCGAAAATTTCGGGCTCCAAAGTGAGTTCCGGCTCAAACAATCTTCCCGATTGCTTCATCGCGGCAATGACGATCCTTCTCTCTCTTTCGAGATGACTCGAGCCGGATATCTTTTTTTCACTTTGTTTCCCCGGGAATAATCGAATTTTAGTCACCCCGAGCTCGACGCTTTTTTCGAGTATATATTCCAGTCTCGGAAGTCTCGGAAGCGCTTGAGCCAAGATTATCTCTTGAGAAGGCTGCCTTGCGGCGAAAGAAGAAAAGATCCGGAGTTTCGCCTCTTTCTTTTCGATCTTCTCCAATCTAGCCGATGCCAAATACCCTTTTCCGTTAATGAGTTCGACGGCCTCTCCCTCTCTTGTTCTCGTCACGTTAACCAGATGGTGAAACTCATCGTCTTTTAACGAAAGAACTTTTCCTTTTTCAAGCGTTTCGTTTACGTAAAATCGTTCAACCGGCATGTAAGAGAGCCTTTTTTAATAATTCCGATAAAGAAGCCGTATCCGAGAGACCGGTTTCCTTTCTAAGTTGTTTGAGGTTTGTCGTTGCAAAAGCTGCAAGTCGCAGGAAATGCGTCTCGAGGCTTTTTTCTTCCGTGAAATTGAACACGAGTTTGAATCGATAATCCCTTGTTTTAACGGAATCGTAGTCCGAATAGAGATATTCTTCCGCTGCAAAATCCTTCGTTAAAGGGAAAGGGGTGAAAAATGCAAGAAACTCGCTCGGGTAAATTTCCCTAAAAGCCGAAAGATCTTTGGTTAAAGCCGACCAAGCCGTTTTTTCTTTGGGAAGGATCACCAAAACGGCATCTTGGAGGTACGGTTTTTTTATTCTACCCCTTACTTGCTGCTTCCATCTGTTATGTTGCCAAAGCCACTGCCCCGGATTTTTTTTGATGCTCTCTTGAAGCGAGTACAGAGCTTCCGTCATAATTCTCGGTACTTCTCGCTCGGAAGGCTCGCTTAGGTTCGGCAAAACGGGATCCGAATAGGTGATTTCATATTTACCCGCCTTTCGTTCCATAGTAGCAGTAATTACGGGGCAGCCCGTGCGATACGAGAGGACGGCGGGTAAAGTGGAAGTCCGGGCTTTTCTGCCGAGAAAATCGGAGCTGAAGTTCGACTCGGGCATTCCCTGGTCTCCGACGATTCCGAGAAATTTCCCTTGCTTTAGGGCACGCAGCCCCTCTTTTACCGCTTCTTTCGGGAGAAAGATTTCCCCTCCGAACTTTTCTCTTACGGACAAAATCCAGTTGTATAAGAAAGAGTTTTTTACGGGTTGCCCGATCGCGGTCCCCGGCATACGAGAGGTACCTTCTAAAAAAAACAGCTCCCAGTTCGCTTGATGCCCACAGAAAAAAATAACGCCTTTTCCCTTGCGTAAGATTGCGGCGGCGTCGGAAGGATTAAGGCATGTGACGAGAGAGTGTATGTTTTTTTCGGCGCTCAGTTTTCCGTATTCCAAAGCGGTTATGAGCAGATTTCCGATCGATTCCTCGGCGAGTTTTATAAGTTTTTCTTCGTCGGCTCGGATATCTCTTGCGAGCGCGAGGTTCGATAGGGTCCTTTTCCTGTATTTCGGAATAAGGAGGAAAAGGACCGGTCCCATTTTCGCTCCGATCTTGTGTATCGAGGAATAAGACAGGAGAGAAAAGGGGTAAAGAGCAATTCTGACAAGCCCGTAACTAATTGCATATAAAAAGTTTTTTGTTTTCATTTCGTCATGTATAACAAAATAGAACTTTAAATTCGATTGTTTTTTGTTTTTGCTATAAAAAAGAATATATATTAGATTTCGAATAGATGTAATAGTATTTAATTCGGGTCTATTTTTAATATGAAAATGAAATTTAAAAAAGACAAATACTTAGTTTTATTTTTTGTTTTCTTGGGAAGCACGCTTGTTTTCTTGCTCGGTTGTTTGCTTCTTTTATGGAGCTGTGAAAAAGCTCAACAAAAAGAACTGCAAAAAAGCATCGAATCGTACTCTATCGCAAACGAAGTAAGACAGAGCTCGGAAGGTCTCACGAAAATGGTGAGGCTATACGTTCTAACGGGAAACAAAGATTACGTTAAAATGTATAACGAGATCTTAAGCATCCGAAACGGTACCTCTCCGAGACCCCTTGATTACGGTGAAATCTATTGGGATTTTGTAATTGATATTAACAAAAGACCGAGACCTTACGGTCCTGCCGTTTCCTTAAAAAACTTAATGATCAATCACGGATTTTCAACAAAAGAACTCGACCTTCTCGAAGAGTCGCAATCGCGAAGCGATACGCTCGTACAGATGGAACAAGAAGCGATTCATGCGATGCAAGGACTATATAACAACGGAGCCGGCGTTTATTCAATCAAGGGGGAGCCGAATCCTAATCTGGCAAGAAGGCTCGTATCGGATAACCAATACAGAGAGCAGAAAGCTAAAATCATGGAGCCTTTGCTTGCTTTTTCCAAGGCGGTGGAACAAAGAACGGCGGAGCAAACGAAAGCTCTGTCGGATAGAGCTTTAAATATAATCATTTGGTCCGTTTGCTTTACGGTTTTTGCGGTTGTTATGATGCTTGTCTGCCTCTTTAAATCGATTAAGTCGTTAACCGAAATGGTTGAGACCAACCAAAACTTGCTTTTGAATGTGCTTCCTACCGGTATTGCGGAGAGGTTTAAAAAAGGGGAAGAGAGCATCGTCGACGAATACAACGCGAGCGTTTTATTCGTAAGAATCTCCCACTTCGGAGAGACTTTGTCTGCCGATACGATGAGTGCCGTATTTGATGCTCTCGATGATTTAGCTCGGCAGTACGAAGTGGAAAAGATTCAAGCGGTGGGGGACAGTCAAGTGATCGTGTCGGGAATTCCCGTTATGAAACCCGATCATCAAATCCTGCTTGCCGATTTTGCCCTTGCTTTGAAAACAAGGATAGAGACATTCAACCGGGAAAATAGAATCGATTTACACATTCGAATAGGGATGGCATCCGGAACCGTCATAGCGGGTGTTGTGGGACATAAAAGGTTTGTTTACGACCTTTGGGGCGACGTTGTTACTCTTGCTTGCGCTTTGGAGTCATCGGGAGTGATCGGAGAGATCCAGATTTCCGAAACGACGGCACAAGAACTCGACCGTGAATTCGAAGTGGAAGAAAGAGGAGTTGTCGAGCTTTCCGAGCTCGGACCCGTTAAGACGTACTTCCTCAGAAAACGAAGAATTGAAAAAAAGTCCTTGATCTAAAAAACGGAAGAACTGATTCATGATACCGACCGATCCAAACGGAAAACCGCCCGCCGAAGTCAAATTCTCCGCCGTAAGAGAACTGTTTGGTACAAAAGCTCGATTTGAAGCAACGAATCCCGAAGGAATCGTTCTAAAAATCGATTTGGCCGCTAAAAATAATCCTTCTTGGTTTGCCTTTCTTATCCCGGAAGAGAAACGAGGTTACGTTTGGATGAAGACCGATCAAGAGGAGCGTGTATATGTGAAAGTGTCGAGTGTTGAAAAAAAACTGGGTTGGTCCGAAGAAAATATCAGGAAATTTTCAAAAGACGGCACGTTATTCCAAAAGCTTAAACACGCAGCTTCGTTGACTTTCGAGTTGCAAAAAAATCCCGAGCTCGAAAAAAACCGCAAGCTCATAAGAGATTGGGCTCTAAGTTATCTCGAGGATGTAAATAGAAAAGATGAAAAAGTTCATGCCGTATATACGCTTAAAGGGAAAAATGCGGTTCTTTTGACAAGCGATCCCGCGACGAAAACCGTTTCGATAGAAACGGGAAATTTCATCGGAAGCGGCACTTCGGGAAGCGTTTTCGGAATGCATGATACTGCAGTAAAAGTAACGAATGCAACGCCTCTTTTCATGGTAATTCTCGGAAATACCCTTCATGAAAAGATTCTTTTGGAAGAAATCCATAAAGATGGAACCGTCAGAGGAATACAAGAAAAACTTGCACTGATCCCGGTTGCAGATATTTTTCAACAAAACCCATCCGGAGAAGTTTTTTCCTTTAAAGAAGAGCTTCAAAACGATAACCGAGGACGTGAAGAGCAAAATAAAATAAAAGAAGAGTTCTCAATTACCCTCGGACCTCGCTACGAAGGAGATCTTTCCAAATTTATAGATAAATCTAAACAAGAGGAAACGTACTCTTCAATCGTAAAATCGATGCAACAAGATATTGCGTTCGGTCTCCGTAAGATGCACGAGGGGAACATTGTACACGGGGATCATAAACCCGATAATATTTTTTACCGAAAAGATCGGGCGTTTATAGGAGATTTTGGAACGGCGAGCAAAATTGATCCCGACACGAAGGATAGCATCCCGGAGCTCTGTTGCACCCTCTCCCATACGTTAATCGAAGATAAGAGAAAATATGATAAACTAAGACTACAATATGATGAACTAACACTACAAACTGAGGGCGACTTGAAACCTTTAAAAGAGCAGGGCCTGCGTCTCAGAAAACAAATAGACATCTTTCAAATCGGAATTACCTTCTATCAAACGGTGGTCAAAGATGTAACAAAATTGCCGTATACGATGAGTTCGGATCAAGATGCAAAAACATGGAATTCCGACTTCAAGAGAGATTTGGAATCGTTTTACGGTAAAGGGGATCCTCGAGTTGAATGCATAGTTCGTATGATTTCGGTAAATCCGGAAGAGAGGCCGGACTCTTTGGAAGTCAATCAAATCTTTAGCTAAGATCAAGGCCCTCGGTGAAGAAAATCGCTTTATTTTTCTCCCTTTTACAATTTGCCCCTCTTCCTGTATCCTGGGCGGTTGGAAAAGAGGAAAATAGACATTTATGAGCGAGCTTGAAGAAGCGATCAAAAAAAGACGAACGTTTGCCATTATAAGCCACCCCGATGCCGGAAAAACAACACTTACCGAAAAACTCCTTTTATACTCCGGTGCGATTGTCACCGCGGGGATGGTGAAGGGAAGGAAAGGGAGAAAGGCCGCCACCTCCGACTGGATGGCGATGGAGCAGGAAAGGGGGATCTCGATCACCTCGTCGGCGATGCAATTTACCTATAAAGACACGATCATCAACGTTCTTGATACTCCCGGGCACGAAGACTTTTCCGAAGACACCTATCGTACTCTCACTGCAGCCGATTGCGCGATCATGGTAATCGATGCTTCCAAAGGGGTTGAAAAGCAGACGAGAAAATTATTTGAAGTGTGCAGATTCAGAAAAATCCCCATTTTGACGTTCATCAACAAAATGGACATGCCGGGAAGGGAACCTCTCGATCTGATGAACGAGGTGGAAAATGTACTCGGTATTCGTTCGTACGCGATGAACTGGCCCATCGGGACCGGTAAAGAATTCCGGGGCGTATTCGACAGATCGGCAAAAGAGTGTATCTTTTTTTCCAAAACGTCGTTTGTCGGTGCCAAAAAAGCGGATATCCATCGATGCTCTCTACCAAGCGACGAAGCAAAAGAGAAGATCGGACGATCTTACGAGGCTCTCAAGGAAGAGATCGAACTCCTCGATAGGGCAGGAAACGATTTCTCGAGGGGAGAATTTCTGGCAGGGGACGTAACTCCCGTGTTTTTTGCGTCGGCTCTGACAAATTTCGGAGTGGAGCCTTTTTTTGATGCCTTTATTCACATGGCCCCGTGTCCGGGTCCCAGACTTGCGGATCTACCCGGCGGAGAAGAGGTTTTGATCGATCCCGTGACCACTCCGTTTAGCGGTTATGTTTTCAAAATCCAAGCCAACATGGATAAAAGACACCGCGACAGCACGGCTTTTATCCGGATATGCTCGGGAGTATTCGAAAGAGATCTCGTTGTTAAGCACCGAAGGCTCGGAAGAGACGTACGTCTTTCTCGACCCCACAGCATGGTTGCGGGGGAAAGAACGACTCTCGACGTGGGATACCCGGGGGACGTGATCGGCGTGATCAACCCCGCTGCATTTTCCATAGGAGACACTCTTTGTTTGGAAGGAAACTTTTCTTTCAAACCGCTTCCTCAATTCCAGCCCGAAATATTTGCTAAAATAAACCCCAAAGACGTAGGTAAGAGGAAATCGTTCGACAAAGGTATTTTACAGCTTGTTTCCGAAGGGGCGATTCAGCTTCTCAAAGCGTGCGATGCCGAAGGAGCGCAGATCTTCGGCGCCGTAGGGGCTTTGCAGTTTGAAGTGATGCAGTATCGACTGAGAGACGAATACGGAGTCGATACGACCGTTTCTCATCTACCGTATCACTGTAGCTGTTGGATTATCGGAGATAGAAAGACGTTTGTGCCGTGTTCCGACTCTTTACTCGTAGAAGACGAGAAAAACAGATTGATGGCATTATTTCGTGCAACATGGGATAAGGATTATAGTATGAAAAAGAATCCGAACCATCAATTCGTCGATGTGGCGGTTTAACCTAAGGAACGGGAATGGAAAGTTTTTTCTTCGTTGTTACGGCTTTACTCGGAAGCGCTTTCGGGTGGATCATCGCCAAGAAAAGTTCCCAGCAAGAGATAAAAGAGCTGTATCATACCCTTACGAAACTTTCGGAAGAGAAAGCCTTTTTGCAAGCGAAAGTCTTACAGGCTCAAGAAAAAACCGCTTTTGAGTTCGAGTGCCTCTCCAACAAACTCCTCAAAGAAAACTCGAAGGAGTTTGCGGTTAGTGCTCAGATGAAGATAGAAGAGCTTTTATCTCCCCTGAAACAAAAAATCGAGCTCTTCCAAGGTAATATGCACGAGATGTCTAAAACGGGGACTGCGGAGAGACTCACTTTAAAAAACAACATTGAGGCGGTGACGCAAGCCAACAAAGTGCTGGCCCTCGAAACAAACCGCCTTGCGACCGTTTTAAAAGGGGATGTAAAAAAACAGGGCACCTGGGGCGAACTGATCTTACAAAAGATTTTGGAGTCGTCGGGCTTAAGAGAAAATCGAGAGTATGTTTTACAAGGGACCGGTCTCGGTTTGGAAGGGGAAGACGGTAGACGGATACAACCCGACGTCATCGTGAACCTTCCCGGTTCGAAACGAGTGATTATCGACTCCAAAATGTCTTATACGCACTACGAAGAGTATTTCAATAGGGGAAGCGAAGCCGAGAAAGAAGAGAGTCTCAAAAAACTCGTCCTTTCCATGAAAGAGCACGTTAAAAGCTTAAGCGAAAAAAACTATCATTTTGCGGCGGGGCTCGAGAATCCTAACTTCGTTCTTATGTTTGTTCCGATCGAAGCCGTTTTTTCTCTTGTGATGGAAGCGGATCCCTCCTTTTTTGAAGAAGCTTGGCAAAAGTCGATCATCTTGGTTAGCCCCTCAAATTTGCTTGCGGTTTTACGAACGGTGGAGTCTCTTTGGAAAGTTGAAACCCGGAATAAAAACACGCAAAAAATTGCGGACGAAGCAGCCGCTTTATACGATAAATTCGTCGATTTCATCAAAGACCTCGAAGGGATTGGTAGAGGACTAAAAATGACTTCGGAATCTTTTGACAAAGCTATGACAAAACTTTCTATGGGTAGAGGGAATTTAGTGAAGAAGACCGAGGAATTGAGAAAGCTCGGGCTAAAAACGAAAAAAAGGATCTCTTCGGAGTATCTTGAAGAAGAACCGGAAGACGTCGTCTTACAGTCTTCCGAGGATTGATTTTTTTTTGCCAACAAATCGCGGATCTGCGATCGTAAAAAATAGAAGAACTTTTATATAGGAATATATGTACTGTTTTAACCAACTAAAATCCGTTATCCGTTTGAATGAACTTGCGGAAGACCCCGTAGATTTAACCGACGACGGTATTTTTAATCCAAAGCGCGTAGATTCCATGGTAAGCGAAGCGCTCGGTCTAAAGCTGCTGTACGCAACGGAACGTGTTTCCGAGGTGACTATCGGGGCTCTCGGCGAACTGGCAGAAGAAGCCTCCGCCCTTGAGAAAATGAACAAGATGCAAGCGGGCGAGGTTATCAACGCTATTGAAGGGTATGAAAGTGAAAATAGAAGCGTGCTGCATACGGCGATGAGAGACTTTTTTGAGAATCCCAATGAGTCTTCGAAAGCGAAGGAAGCTACGAAAATGGCCTACGAAGAGCTTGAAAAGCTCACGGAGTTCCTCAAAGATCTTGAAACCAAGGGGACTTTTACCGATATGGTTCAAGTCGGTATCGGCGGGTCCGATCTGGGGCCGAGAGCAATCTACGAAGCGTTAAAAGCCTATGAAAAACCCGAAAGACGTGCGCACTTTTTTTCCAACGTTGATCCCGATGACGGAGCTGCCGTACTGAAGAAGCTCGATCTTAGCAAAACGCTTTTCGTTGTGGTTTCCAAATCGGGTTCCACTTTGGAGACGAGAACGAACGAAGAGTTTGTGCGAGAGCATTTGAGAAAAGCGGGACTGGAACCCGGCAATCACATAATAGCGGTTACGGGTAAAGGAAGTCCGATGGACGACCCTGAAAAGTATCTGGCTTCTTTTTATATTTGGGATTTTATCGGAGGACGTTATTCGGTCACTTCGATGGTCGGCGGCGTCATTTTGGCCTTTGCACTCGGGATGGATCGATTTTTAGATTTTCTCAGAGGTGCAAATGCGATGGATAAGCTTGCTTTGAAAGAAGACATGAAAACGAATCTGCCTCTTCTTTCCGCTTTGCTTAGTATTTGGAATCGTAATTTTTTAGGTCTTGCCACCTCTGCGGTGATTCCGTACAGCCAGGGACTACACAGATTTCCTGCGCATCTTCAACAGCTGAATATGGAATCGAACGGTAAAAGAGTGGATAAACAAGGAAGAGCCGTTGAATTTGATACGGGACCCGTAGTTTGGGGAGAGCCCGGAACTAACGGACAGCACTCTTTCTTTCAGCTTATTCACCAAGGAACGGCGGTTATTCCTCTCGATTTCATAGGCTTTGTCGAAAATCGGTACAAAGATGACATAAATTTCGAAGGGACTTTTTGTCAGGAAAAGCTTTTGTCCAACTTGCTGGCGCAGTCTCTTGCGCTTGCCAGAGGACAAAAAAGCGATAATCCGAACAAATACTTCCCCGGTAATCGCCCCAACAGAATTATCCTCGCTAACAAGCTCGATCCGCATACTTTGGGCATGCTTCTTTCTTATTATGAAAACAGCGTTGCGTTCCAGGGGTTTATCTGGAATATCAACTCCTTTGACCAAGAAGGGGTGCAGCTCGGAAAGAAACTAGCTTTGCAATACATTGATCTCTTTGCGCAAAAAAGAGCAAAAGGTTCGATAGATTCCAAGCAGTTTCCGATCGGGCAAGCGTATTTCAGGCACCTTTCTTCGTATCTTTCCTAAAACCGTTGCGGGCGGACTCTCCGCCCTCTTTCTTATTAAATTGCATATTCTTTTTTGTTTTACGGTAAATTTAAAATTGTTTAAATGTGGTTTATTAGGATAATTAAATTGGTTTTTTTTGAATATTGCAAAAATAAACGAGGACTTGGAAAGATTTTTACGAGGTCGAGTAGAGCTTACTTCGGCAGCTCCCGAAGGAGAGCTTGACCGGATGCGCTATCTATTTTCCGTTGCAACAAACTTTCTTAACGAATCTGCAGCCGAAGGATCGTTGGCGGAGTTTACGCAAATTACCAACAACATGCTTGGAGAAAGTAATCCGAGCTCGCCCGAGTCCCAAATAGTGACTCGTGCGATCGAATCGGTGAAAAGCCTGAAAATCGCGAGGCTCCGCTCGGCCTCGGATCCCGAAATATCCGAAGCTCTGGGGCTGAATGTTTGGGAAACGAAGGGGGAAAAAGGCGAGGCAACGAGCAGAATTATAGGGTGCTTTAAAGCGGGAGACACGGAATTAGATCTATCTTACTTAGGGTTAAGCTCCGTTCCCGAGAAAATGTTTGAATATTTACCGGGGTTGTCCAAACTCGATCTTTCGAATAATTCCCTTTCTTCGATAAAGATCAAAAATCTTCCCAATTTAAGAAAGATTGATCTGATGTGTAATCTTCTCGATTCCTGCATTATGGTAAACGTACCGAATTTGGAAGAGCTCGACGTATCAATTAATAGAATTCCTTTTTTAGATATTTCAACCTTAAGTAATTTGAAAATTCTTCGTGCGGGGATGAATCAACTCGAATCTTTAGACACGTCGAACCTAACCCGTCTGACCGATTTGCGATTAGGGAACAACCTAATTCAGTCCGTAAACGTGTCGCATCTTTCTCGGTTAACCTTTTTGGATTTGACGGTAAATAAACTCGAAGCTTTAGATGTTTCCTCTCTAAATTGTTTAAACACGCTTATGCTCTCCCAAAATCGGATTAATTTCTTGGACGTTGCAAATTTAACCGATCTAACCGAGCTTTACGTAGCCCGAAATGCGCTCACATCTTTGGATATCTCCAATTTACATAAGCTGGAGATTATCAGTATATCGAATAACCCCTTTGATCAAGACTCCGCAGATTTTTTTAGACGGGCGATGAAGCTGGGTTCGAATTTACGAGCCTTTACAAGCGTTTGTAAAAGCCCTTCTTTTTCAAACGTGAGACTTGGGTCTTTTTTAGGAAATGAAATTTTTGCAACTTCGGTATCTACTTGGCTCGGCAATTTACAAGAGACGAAAGACTTTTTGGAAGCTCAGGATCCCTTTTTGGAGGTTTTTACTCGAAAAGTACTCTCTATTTTGGATCTTACCGTTCGCGATCCGGAGTTTCGAGAGATTGTACTTTCCTATTTAATTGAAGCAAATCAAAGTTGTCAGGACGGAGCGCTCTTGTATTTAAATAAAATCGAACTGGCAAAGTCTTTATATGAGGCGAGGGCGCTCACAATCGAAGACGCGATTCCCGTTTTTAAAAAGGCATTTCTTTTACAACAACTGGATAAATACACAAAAATACTTGTTGAAGAATACGAACGGGAAAAACACCATTCGTATGGTGAAGAACTGGAAGCTTATCTCGATCTCCAAGTGCGATTGAAAGAAGAATTCAACCTGCCGGTTGTAAGCGGCAGTATTAATTTTTCGAATCATTCCATTATTTCTCCCGATATGGAAGAGCGCGCTCGAAATCGGCTACGAGAGAGTATGAACGATACCGGGGCGTTTGCCGCTTACTTGCTCCTCGAAGAGGAGTGGAGAAAGAAAATAGAGCAGACGTTTTCCCAACGGCTGGACGTGATAAAAGAACCTGCGTATCAGCAATTGGAAGAGTTGACCGCGAGTCCCTCCTATACGAATCCTCCCGAGGCAAGGAGTGAAGAAGAACGAGAAAACATTCAAAAAGCTTTAGCCGAGCCTATCATGACGCAAATGAAAGAGAGAAAAGAGGAAGAGATTTTGCTAATTACCTTCGAACTGCTCGGGATTAATCCGAAAAAACGGAAGTTGGACGATCTATAATCCTTATCGTGAGACGAGCTTGCCGTCCGAAGTGTAAAGACGGTGAGCTTCATTTTGCTCTTCGAAGGAAGGTGCGGTTAAAAATACCTGGCCCATCGGCCGGAGCAGTTCTTGTAAGAGGCGGGAGCGGTCTTTGTCCAGATGAACTCCGAAGTCGTCTATTCCGAAAAGAGGTAAACATCCGAGTCGATTTTTTAACGTTTCCCATTCGGCGAGTCTTAATGCCGCAAGGCAGCATCGTTTTTGCCCTTCGCTTGCATAACTTTTGACATCTCTGCCGCTGACGGAAAAAATGACTTCGTCTCGATGAGGGCCCGTTAAAGTGGTTCCAAAAAGAAGCTCTTTATTTCTCGCTTCGGCCCATCTTTTTCGGTATAACTCGGCGCTCGGGGTTTCCCTTCCTAAGGTGTTTTGATACCGAATTTCGAGGGGTTCTTGTTGATTGGAGAGGTGTAGTAGAAATTTTCGACTTTCCCTTTCAAGGAAGGCTAATGTCTCAACCCTTTTTTCGGCTAAATATGCGGCCGATATTGCCATTAGGTCTTCCCAGGCGAAGAGGCCTTTTTGTTTCGTTTTCAGGAGAAGGTTTCTTTGTTTAAGAGCTCTTTGGTATCTACCCAAATGAGTAACGTAGAGAGGATCGGCTTGCGCGATATGTAAATCCAGAAAACGTCTTCTCTCGACGGGTCCTCCCGTGATGATGATTATATCTTCGGGTGATAGAAAAACGGAGGGTAGGATTCCGAGCAAGGATATGAAGCTCGTGTGATTTGCTTGATTATAGACTACTTTGCGCTCGTCGGGGGAAAACAGTACTTTGAGAGTGTGATCGGTGCCGTATTTATGAAAGAGGGCTTCAAGAATGAATTT
>Ga0116227_10013620_pt1 | contig 12699 bp, 4 predicted proteins | sample S1TSphgellanicum_FD_89693 | JGI IMG/M metagenome (GOLD analysis project Ga0116227, IMG submission 89693) | Host-associated microbial communities from peat moss isolated from Minnesota, USA - S1T2_Fb - Sphagnum magellanicum MG | ecosystem: Host-associated > Plants > Peat moss > Unclassified... | reverse complement strand
GTCATAACATTCTTTACCCGCGAATGTTTACCAAATTACACTGGTTGATCTATAAAATTTTTTAAAATTCTTGCTTCTTTGGGCTTCCATAACATTCTCGCACCAAGAATGTCATAACTATGACCCATTGTCAAAACACTAAACATTTGAACTAAAATTCTAAAAAAGTAAAATGTGGACTCCACATGTATGTGCCATTTTTGGTACCACCAGCCTCAATGTGCCCACACTTAATGTGTGGTGTATTCTTGTTTCTATAAGACATAAGAAATGAGAAATTTTCAAAGGTTATGATCATGATTGATGTTTTCATAATGTTGGCTTAAAGTTGTATTCAAGGCTTGTATAATTACATGAGAATTATGTAAGTTTTTAAATTGAGGTTTTAATGGTATTTAAGTTGCAATTTTTTTTAATCTATTCATTTCTATATGTATTCTCAGATCCACACAGAAATTTTCATTTTGGAGAGGAGCTAACAATTTATTTTTCTTTTGTTCGAATGTGGGATAATGTTATATATGTTAACCCATGTTTTAATGTTAATGGGATCAAAAACCAATTCATCTAATGATAATCCTTGAGAACAATGGATGGTTTTGTTGTTGCAAGTTGAATTGGAAATTGAATCCTTGTTATGATAAATGACTAAAATTTACCAACTCTTATATCTTTGATGATAGGTTCAATTGGTGGTCATTTTGATTCAATGTTGTTGTCATAATAATGATTATATATTTCTTTTGTTAGTGTTCCAATTTTAAAATTTTGAAACGTTGTTTAGATCATGATTTTTTCACAATATGTTAATGTTTTTAAAATGTCATAAGCTCCATTTACAAGACCATGAGATGTTGCATAATTACCAACACATAATTCAACCAACATATATTTTTAAAATATGAATTATAGAATTTACAAATAGGTATAGTTTTATTCAGATCATTTGAAAATTTGTAAGATTGCGGACATGATTGATGGATAATGTCCATTGCATTGAAAATAAATGTGGGACCTAATGTGTTAGTGAGCACATTTTCATTATGTTTTTGCACAAGTTTATTTGCATAAAGTAAATACAAAACAATAAAATTGTTGGGTGGTTGTCGATTATAAATTGAATATCCTTTATATTTTTTGTTCAAGTACAAATTTGTTTAAAAATTATATAAAATACCATATTAAACTATTGCATAACTTTATTTAATTCATAACATTGGACATATGTTTGCCAAAAATTTAGTGCTAGTGCATTAACATTATCTTTGATATTTTAAAAGATCCAACCATCTTTCATAGGGGGTGCTTGATAAAAATAACTTGTCATGCTAACATCAACACCATTAACGAAATTGTTTTGAATGTGTTTTATAGACCTTAGCCTATTATTATAGCATTAAACATTCTAACACCAACAAATGATATTTCATCTATCACAACAACTTGTAATTGTTCATATCAACATGTAAGCCTATTTAATGAATATGATGATAAGTTTAGTAAACTAAATAAGGATTATTGGACAGGTATGTTCAATGCTGAATTTATTATTAAACTATCAATATTAAAAGTAGTTTTACCTACTAATGCCATAAATAAAGCTTTAGTTTTTGTTAAATTAAAAGACATGCCTCTATTGTATAATCGTAATAATCCTTGAATTATGAATTTGAATGTAAAAGTTTTATTAGTTTTAACACCCCTTGTAAAAAATAAACATATTAATGTATCAGGGTACAATTGTTATTATGCATAACATCATCATATATTAATCTTTTTTTTCATTTAATTGTCTAAGTAAACTTTGATATTCAAATTCTTCCATCATCATGGAATATGTTGATTTTGTGAAATTTTTATCTTTTAAAAACTATGATTTTTGTTTTCATCCATTACATGATTAAATGATAAAGTTAGATCGTAAATCATAGTGAACATTCAATATTGATTATGTTTGTTACAAGAATTGTCGGACATGGATCATTTACTTCATTATCTATATTGTTAGTGCAAATGTTAGTTGAATGTATAATGGTTTTGATTTTGAGTCTGTTGATGAATCATCCATTTTTTCTATATTTGGATATGGCATTTGGTAGTTGAAAATAGATTTAATCTTAGAATTTCATGTTGTTTGACAATATGCATCATGCAAGATTACATTAGTTCCAAGTTTTTTGAATTTTGAAATGGTGAATATAATAAAATTTGTTTTCTTGCTACAAACTTACTAATTTTGGGTTTGCAATGTTTTGATTTTTTAAAAAATGTTATAGAAAGAACTAAATTTTGTTAATTCAACAATGATTCATATTGATTAAAATGACTCATATATTTATCTATGATCAATGAACACATTATATTAATTGAATTTGGTTCCAATTCATTTAATGGAATTTGTGATTTTAACATAAACACACATTATTCAAGAAGAGAAATATTTATGAATTGAAATGTTTGAGATGAATGATATAATGGTAAAAAAAAACACAAGGTAAGCAATAAGTTGAGCAACCATTTGTTGGGCATTAAGAAAAACATTACTTAACTTTTGAATTCTTGTTTTGCATCTATATTGTTTGTGATGCATTTTTCTATGATAAAATCTAGTTCTAATGTTATTGATTTATCTATTTTTGTCATATATGATATGCAATATGTTGTAGTTGCATATGGGTCCAAGATAAATTGAATATTTATATTTACAAACCACAAATGAACAACGCATATATTAAATGCATTAGTTTTTATGTTTTTTGGAGTTCATTAAATTAAAAAAAATGTGGAACTTTTTAAATTTACTTTTCAAACTTAATATATATGTATTTTCATCATAGTTTTAAAATTTTAGATATTCAAAAAATGATATATCATCATTTAAGAATATATATTTCAAATATTGAAATATTTTGTTTGCTTGTGGGTACATTCACAATATAATGAACCAACATGACTAAGTTTGCTATGCTTGGGAAGGAATGACTCCTAAGTCTAGAAACAAATGGCATGCATCAAGTGGACTGATGCAATTATTTTATTTGAAAAATAAGAATGAAAAAAATTCAAATTTTGCAACAAACTTCCTTGTGTGCACGAAGACAACTATGATGTCTTTCACTTGTGTATCGTAAAGGTCAACATTTTTGTTCACTTTGCTTTAGCCACAACCAAACATTATAGGTACATTCATTGTTTTCCCTTTAGTTGTGGAAACTACTTGCAAACCCTTAGATTTTGAACTTAAAATTTATCGCAAGAGTTTGAAGAATTTTATGAACCTTACGAATGACCTTTCTTTTGCAACAACTTTAAAATTTAACATCATTCACAATGACTAAAAGGGTACATATGTATCAAGTGCGGTTGGAGGAGGAGTCCAAAGGCTATTGTGTTGGCTTTCTAATGCTCACAACTTTGATAACGAACTAAGGGAGTTAAATTGATCAAGTGGATTAGAATGCCCAAAAGTTAGGTTTTTTTGTGTTTGTGTTTCTATTCCATAGTGTTGCTAAAAAGTCTCTCCATTCATTACTACAAATCATGGTCTTTTTTACTAGGGAAATTGGTCATAAAGGACCTAAAAGTGACACTGATTGACTTGACCAAGGTGCCATTTTGGACAAGTTGATTTTGACAATGTCTATTTTGACCAGTGGCATTTTTGACTAACTATACCTTGTCATTTTCACTAGCAGAGTGACTAACAAAGTGACTGACTATTTGACTAGTAGATAGTGGACCATTTTGATTGGGTCCATTTAATACCTAAATTAAAATAATTTTCTAAATTATTATTTTAAAATAGTAGGTAGGTAAGTAGGTAGTAAATAGGTATAGGTAGGCTGAAAAAAAACATTAAATAGGTAGGTGCTAGCTTAGCCTAACCTAACCTAGCATAGCCTAGCCAACTTAACATAACTTAACTTCATTGAGTTGCTTTAATCTAACCTACTTACCCTAGCTTTCTAAACATGCACATAGGTTGTAAGTATAAGAAATTGAAGCCCAAACCTTCACAATGATAAACCAAGTCCTTACCAATCGACTACACCATCAAAGGTTTTCAACTTCTATCAAGTTTTTTATTTCATATCTTTGTTTCACATCATTAAACATATATGGCAAAACCTAGGTGACGACTAGTGGTCAAAGCTAACGTCTAAACTTAATGACTTAAAATAATGGCTAAATTTAATGACTTAAAATAATGGCTAAACTTAATGATTTAAAATAATGGCTAAACTTAGTGACTTAAAGTAATGGCTAAACCTAGTGGGCTAAACCTAGTGACTTAAAAGAATAGTTAAACATAATGGCTAAACCTAGTGGGCTAAACCTAGTGACTTAAAAGAATAGTTAAACATAATGGCTAAACCTAGTGGCTAAACTTAATGACTTAAAATAATGGTTAAACTTAGCGATTTAAAGTTAATGGCTAAACATAATGGCTATAGCTAACGATTTAAAATAATGGTTAAACATAATGGTTAAATCTAATGACTTAAAATAATGGCTAAACATAATGGCTAAACCTAGTGACTTAAATTAATGGTTAAACATAATGGCTAAAAACCTATTGATTTAAAGTAATGGTTAAACTTAATGACCTAAAATAATAGTTAAACATAATGGCTAAACATAATGACTTAAAGTAATTGTTAAACTTAATGATTTTGGCTAAATTTAATGACTTAAAATTAATGGCTAAATATAATGGCTAAACTTAATGACTTAAAATAATGGCTAAACATAATGGTTAAACTTAGTGGTTAAACTTAGTGATTTAAAATAATGGTTAAATTTAATGACTTAAAAATAATGGTTAAACTTAATGACTTAAAAATAATGGTTAAATCTAATGGTTAAATGTAATGACTTAAAATAATGGTTAAACATAATGGTTAAATTTAGTGACTTAAAGTAATGGCTAAACATAATGATTAAACCTAATGGTTAAACTTAGTGACTTGAAGTAATGGTTAAACTTAATGACTAAATCTAATGACTAAATCTAATGTCTAAATTTAATGAATTAAAATAATGGTTAAACCTAGTTGTTAAATTTAGTGACTTAAAGTAATGGCTAAATTTAATGGCTAAACCTTGCTTAAATCTAATGATTTAATTTAATGGCTAAACATAATGGCTAAACCTAGTTGATAGACCTAATGGCTAAATTTCATGGTTAAATTTAATTGATAAACCTAATGGCTAAATTTCATGGTTAAATTTAATTGATGAACCTAATGGCTAAATTTCATGGCTAAACACAGTGGTTAAGCCTAGGTTATACCTAATGGCTAAATTTAAGTTATATTTCATGGCCAAATTTAATGGTTCAACTTAAACTAAACCTAATGCCAAATCTAATGGTTAAGCATAATGGTTACATTTGAATTAAACGTAATGGTTAAAATTAGGTAGATAAATGGCTAAATAGGTAAGTAGATAATATGTAGGTAGGTATGTAAATAGGTAAGTGAAAAGGTATAAGTAAATAGGTAGGTAAGTAAGTAACTAGTTAAATAAATATATGAATGAATAAATAGAAAATAAATATATAGGGTAATAGACCATGTCGTATTTGATTAAAGATCATTGGTTATTTTGATTAAATGTTCAATTTGACTAAAAACCATTGGTTATTTTGATTAAAGATCATTGGCCTTGTTGATTAATTATTCAACTTGATTAAAGACCATTGGTCATTTTAATTAAAGTTAACAATTTGATTATGTGTATCCAATCAAATAAACTATTATAGTCAAATTAATTAGATAACAAATACATGTGTCATTCAAACCCCTGGCCTTTAGTCAAATGCACATGTCCATTAGTCAAAAATGACAAATTAGTCAATTTGAACTTCTTAAAAAATAGTGATTTGTTTTCATGATGTAACTCAGAAAGTCTATGGGTTATTTATGGTCGGTTGAAATGAAAAAACACGTTGTAGCAAAAAAATGAATATGCGATGCTATTTGAGAAACCTTGAGTAGATTATGGTATGTAAATGGGCAATTAGTTTCGAGAGGTGATGATAAACAAGTTTTAAAAAAAGATTTTTTCACTCTTCTTTTAAAAAGAAGTCCTAACAAAGGTGAATTAGCTAAAGAAGATAATAACCTAAATAGTGAAAGTGTGCAATTGGAAGTTTTTAGACGTTGTCATGCTAATGTAGTTAACCTACTTACAAAGCACCTTAATGATACTTTAAGTTTTTATCCAACACCATTTGTAGTTGGAAGTGAAAGAAAGTGTAAACTATAGTGTAAGAATAATCATATTATTGGTGTCAAGAATATATAATGACATAAGGCATTGAGTTCTTGAAAGTTTGATGTTCATAATCCTCTTTTCTTATCAAAGGAAGATATCCTTGAGCTTATAGAGAGAGAAAGGATGCACCAAGGCCCATGATCCAAATGTGTAAATTGCAAATCTAATTCAAGGAAATTGGGCAATTTTTTTTTGTGCTTAAAACAATTCAAATTTGAACAATAACTACATAGGAAGGCTACAAGTTAAAGCTCATGTTATCTTTTGCATAGTTGAAGCAAATTGTGGAGCTACATGCATATGGTAATAGTATTCTTTACCTTTGAAGTTTCCATTTCATTGCATTTCTAAGTTCCATTTGGAATATAATTGGTGTTCCTAAACACCATAATTTCTTGGACCACTAAATTAATTTTTTTTTTTTATCATACTAGCATGTGAAATTTATGTGGGAAACACGATTTATGCTTTTGAGAATTTCAGTCATTCAAGTGGGTCCAAAGCTTTGGTTGCTTAATTTGAGTGAGTGGTTTTCAATTTAATAGTATGTAATTAATAAATTTCTATATGTTAATTCTCAAATTTACTTATGTGTGTGCAGGTTAGGAAAGATATCATGTTTGTTCATTATTTCAAATTAGGACTAATTGTAAAACAAATTCTTACAATCCACTTTTATTATTGGAGATTGACATCCTCCAGTTTGTAGTAAGAGAGAAGATACATTGATGCCATTATCTACATGGGGAAGTGGCAAATGGAATTAATAGAAATCATATTGATTATTGTATGTTTTAAGAGAGTTCAAAGTTTGAATGAGGAATCTAAAGGAAGGGTTAGGATATCAACATCATCAATATTGCATAGTTCAAGCAAGTTCCTTCCTTGACCTAAATATTCAAGTCAAAATTTCTTTTATGGTGGACTTTGCTAAGTTTCATCTAGAAAATACTTGGTGTTGTTGAATAACACGATTTGCTGGACCACAAGTGTGCTAAATGAAACACTCAAGTTTTATTAAAGCAATAAGCATTCTAGGTGGAGGTTATTTAACATGAAAACATGAATAATTTCTTAGAATTTGAAGCACTCAAATGGCTAATCCAAAACCGAATAGTTGACATTAATATGACTAGGTACGTGGTTTTTAGTTTAAAATAATTTGTCCTTTTAATAAGTTCTTGAATGGCAATTCTAGTGCAGATTTGTGTGCAAGTTATGAAGAGGTTTTAACACCTAGCATTTAAAAAAAACATTAGTGCTTTCAAGATTGACAACAAGTCATAGTCTGGAAGTACTCTTCCAAAATCTTATACTCATTGAACAACGTTAAGTAAGTGCATACTTCGCTCATGACTTCATTTTAAGCTTCTTTTAACACTACGACAAAACTTGGTTTTTCAAATGGTTCAAGTTGAGTAGTTAGTCTTTTTTTATTAATGGACATGTCCATTTTGACTAGAAGCCCGAAACATTTATTTTCACTACAACAAAAGGTGTCCTTGTACACACTGTGATTTCACCGGATTATGAATGAATTCATTGGTTATAATGAACAAGACCTAGTGGGAAAGTAGTGAATTCATTGGTCTAGTGAACATGGATTAATGAATTACACCCATATTTTATAGTAGTGTTTTTGACTAATCAACCTAATTAAAGTGACTTATTTGACCAATACATTTAGTTAAGTTATACAACCCTAGTCAAAACGGCCAATGGGTTTTAGTCAAATGGGACATTTAGTCAAATTGAACATAAAAAATTAACATCATTAATCAAAATGATTGATGTTCTTTAGTCAAATGGGGCATCTTATGCCTATTACATACCTACCTCCTACCTCCCACTTACAATCTTACAACCTACATACCTACCTACCAACCCACCTACCTATAACCTACCTACATATTAACTACTTACCTACCTACCTATCCACCCACCTATGACCTACTTACATATTAACTACCTACCTACCCACCCACACATTTACTTATGTTCATGGAATTTCATGGAATCTCACAAAAGTTCCATCATCAGGTCATCTATCAAAAGTTCATCTGTCACAAGTTTATTCCATCATGAGTTCATCCATCTTGATTTCATCCATCACAAGTTTAATCCATCATGAGTTCATCCATCAAAAATTCATCCATAGAAAAATAATCCATCTTGATTTCGTCCATCAAGGGTTCATCCATCACAAGCTTTATCCATTTGGATTTCATCCATCTTGATTTCATCCATCCATGAGTGCATCATGATTTCCTCCCCTAACATAATAAAATTGTGTCAAATATAGGGGGAACCCACTAGTGGGAAAACTATAGATTCCCCATTTCAAAAATCATGGACATGTGGCACATCTCAAAGGCTAGCGAATTTTATGGGCACTTCATTTTGAGTATTCTTTAGTATTCATACTAACATATGCCAAAAAAGTATTCTTTGATTCCAACTAAAAATCCATTACCCTATCATGTTTATATCCACAAACAAATTTGATAGGGCACTAATATACTTCAATGTTAACACCTTCAAAATTGATTTGGTGTCATTATGTACTAATTTAAGGTATTTCTCAATATGGACAAATTTGTAACAAGCCAATAGGTCCTTCAATATGCAATTTTGTATGGTCATTGTCATTGGATTTGGCAAACACTTGGTCAAATGATGCATTTCACTTTTATTAATGAAATTTTAATAGTTATTCACCAAATAAATGACTATAAATACACCATCTATATGATTGTAAAAAATATTTTCTATGTAGGACAATAATTTATTAGTTATACAATCCCACCAAAATACCACTTATATTCATATGTTGGGATATATTTTTAAATTTTTGTAATGTGCTTGCTCCATATTACAAATTTTCAATTTTATAATTTTATTATCACATTGTCAAAATTGTTTCATATGGTATTTTGTTCCAAAAATTGCCCAAAAAACTGCAATGGATAGTATTTTCATGACACCCAAGCAAACCATCACCCAGTCATAAAATAACTAAAATAATTAAATGCAAGCCAAACCATTTATTTCACATATCATGTTATAAGATAATCATTTTTGAAGGTTCATGTCTTGAAACTTTGTAAATATTATGCCTTTGAAAAATTAAAAAATTTCAAATATGAAAAGTAGAAAAGTAGTGGTTATATGGATATTACACTACTTTTGAAGATCCAAATGTTAATGAAATAATTTCATATTTTGAACATTTGTAGAGTAAGATAGTAGATTTGATAATGTGCATAACATATGCCACCCTAAAACACAAAATTAAAGAGTGGTTATGACTACCTTTGGTTCCTATTAACATGATTGCACCCATACCTAGGAAGCTTAAATTAGGCCACATACTTACTTAATAGGCCTAAATACCCTAGGTTAAGTTATGTACCTACTCAATAGGCCTAGGCGGCCTAAATTAGGTTACATACCTAGTAGGCCTAAGTGGCCTATGTTAAGCTACCTACCTTATAGGCCTAGGTGGCCTATGCTATGTATGTAGCTACCAAGTAAACCTTAATAGCCTAGGTTAAGTTACTTACTTAGTAGGCCTAGGTGGCTTAAGCTACTTATTTAGCTAGTAGGATAAGCTACTTACTTATTAAGCCTAAATGGCCTATGTTACTTACGTAATAGGCCTAGGTTACATACCTATAGTAGGCCTAGGATAGTAAGCTACCTATATGGCTAATAATCTACTTAGTAAACCTAGGTCATTTAGGATACCTACTTAAAAAGCTTACACTATTTAGTTATAAGCTACTTAATTAATAGTTTTAGGCTACATCCTAGGTAACCTACTAGATAGGTTTAGGCTAGGCTACCTAGCTAGGCTACTAGTTAGGTTAATACTTAACAAGTAACCTGTTAATTTATTAATTATGTTAAGTTAGGTTGGTAACTTAAGCTTAACAAATAAGTTAAATCATCAAATGAATACAATTCATTTGACTAAATGTCAAGTCATAATGGTCAATTTGACTAAGGGTCAAATCAGGATGGTCAATTTGACTAAAAGTTATCCATTCAATATGGCCAATTTGACTAAGTCATGGCCATTTTGATGAACATTTGTCCATTTTGACTAGATCTTCAACTTGACACTTAGTAAAAAAATCACCTTAATCGAATGTAACATGTGTTTTTCATGGCCCAAACCTTTAGTCAAAATGGACATACCTTTTGGTCAATGTGAACATTTTGGTTAACTTGGCATTTTGAAAAGCCCTGATTTCTTGTAGTGTTAGTAAAGTGAACAAGAATAATGTTGCTAATTTGGGGTTTAGGGTGCACATCTTGTTCTAGTTCTAACTTGGGTTGGAATTTTAGTTAAAATCGGATTTCGAACTAGTATTGTCATGTTCAAAATCTGACTCTAGCTAGAAATTTGACATGGCCATGTTTAGGTTTTGAACATGTATTGTGGAAATTTTGTGAATCATGTACATATTAATTTAGTATAACACATGTCAAAAGCCCACATTTGATGTCAAAAGTCAAAAGTTTGAGCTCTATTTAAAAGGTATGGGATCCATGTCAAAAGCTTGAGCTTGATGTAAAAACCTTGAAATGCCATGTCAAAATGAGCTTGATGAAAATTGGGGTGATGAAGATGGTGAAAATTGTTTTTGTTTTTTCAGACATCTCTTTACAAAAATCTACCTAATAAAGTTAGTAAATCGAAGGTTGGGCCTCTTGGACTTGAATTTTCTTAGACTTATGTGTGTGAACAACCACATGTAAATATAATAAAATTTAAACTCACCTTACATTTTCTTAAGTCTAGTGGTCTTTTCTTTGCATACTAGATTTTTGTTGGATGAACATGAATGGCCATGGTTTAACATAACATGGCTTTTTTGGGTGGCATTAAGAATGAAGTTATTACTTTTGGAACATGTTTCAAGTATGTTTATTTTTTTATTTTTTCCCTTTGGAGGTTTTAAAGATGCAAACATTAAATAGAACAACTAATTAAATGTGGCACAAGTTTTAACATAGTTACAAGAAAATGCCCAACAAACAAAATTTTAATTTTTCTTAATGTACTCAAACTATGGTGAGCATTTTAACTTTTTTTTTACACCATGTTTCCAAAAAAAATAAAATTCATATCCAATGGTTAAAATCTCCCCCTTCAAACAAAGGGTTAAAGGTTTGATCCTTTTTTCAAATTCTATTTTTCTTCCATGAAAAAAATGGATTAAAAAAAAAGGCCTTTGGCCAACTTCAAGTTAAATGCCCCAAGGAGAAAAGGACTTTCCCTAGGGAGGAGACAAAATGGTAGCCCCAACCATGTTCCCTTAAGGAAAAGGGGACTAAATTGCTTCATGGAATAATTTCTGTTAAGGAAAAAATTTTTTAAGAAAAAAGGACTAGGTTGCCCCAAGGAACAAGTTCCCGAATGTTCGACAAAAAAAACATGGGGAAAACTTCGTTCAAATCAAACATCTTTATACCATTAGAAACCTATCAAAACTGAGATATCTAAAATGATTTTGCATTCTTGATTTGAGGTTATGAACTTAGAGTTATAACAAAAAGAAAAGTCTTGGGGATCAACTTTCCAAATCCCCTTCTATCTTAAGGAGGAGGGGAGTTGCTTTTTACCTTAAGAAGGGGACTAAGTTGCCCCAAGGAGCAATTTCCTTTGGGGAGCAAGTTCTCAAATGTTTAACAAGAAAATACAAGGGATAAATTTTGCCCAAATCAAATTTTTTTATACAATTGCAAACTCATGAAACTTAAATATTTACAATGATTTTTCATTCTTGATTTGAGGCTATGAGTTAAAAGTTATGGCAAAATTAAAAGCTAGGGGTCAAATTTCTAAATTCCTTCTCCCCCCAAGCAATTTCATCTCTTCTAGGAATGAAAAGGACTTGAAAATTTGACACCCAACTTTTTGTTTCATCATAATTTAAAACCTATATCTTAAAATCAAGAATGCAAGATCATTTTAGATATTTACACTTCAAGAGTTTTCCAATGGTATAAACAATGTTTGATTTTGAAAAAGTTTATCCCTTCATACTTTCTTGTTAAACATTAAAAGAAATTTTGCCTAAGAAAAATTGCTCCCCAAGGCAACTTAATCCCCTTTCTTTTTGAAGTGGAATGTAATTTAATCCCATTTTGCTTCAGGTCATCTAGTTCGAAAAAATTGCATGTATGCTATTTTTTTATTCATTTTATTCATATGAAAAAAAAGAATGTGAGAAAAGGATTGAACTTTGAGCCCCTTGGTTAAAGGTGGAGATTCTAACCATTGGATCACTTATTTTTCTTTGCAAATATTCTGTAAAATTAATAATTAAATTGTTAATCATAGTTTGAATATAGCAAAAATATTTTGAAAATATTTTTCTTGTTGGACATCATCCTGCAATTGCATCAAGT
>Ga0116227_10013618_pt1 | contig 12700 bp, 2 predicted proteins | sample S1TSphgellanicum_FD_89693 | JGI IMG/M metagenome (GOLD analysis project Ga0116227, IMG submission 89693) | Host-associated microbial communities from peat moss isolated from Minnesota, USA - S1T2_Fb - Sphagnum magellanicum MG | ecosystem: Host-associated > Plants > Peat moss > Unclassified... | reverse complement strand
TTCCCCAAAAAAACCAAAAATATAATTTTTTATATTTCAACCCTAATTTTTTTTTTTTTTTTTTTTTTTTTTGTTGTGCTATGAAAGTTCACTAGGAAAATAACTTTGCATGATAGGTGTTGCAAAATTTAATAAAGCACTCCAAAATTTGTTTCACTATAAAATGGAGGTACATTTATTTGGTGCAATTTACCTCACAATTCAGAGTGTATGCTTCATTTCAAGGAGCATTTTTATAATTTGTAAAGTTCTGGTTACTTACCAGACAAATTATTAAAATCATACAAGTTTATATTTTAGTCCTTGATTTTACATGTGTCATGTTTAATATCATCCATTTGCCTCTTTCTTTTCAATGTGTAAGGCCCTTGGATGAAGGCATTTGTGGAATGGGGTCTATTATCGACCATTGCATGTTTAAGCCTTTGTTAATGTCTCTTTCCATTAGGTTGTTGTGATCATAATTACACACAACATGTTATGATCATAGCAGCCTTACAAAAAGCTACTAAACAAAAGGGTATTATTTTGTTTTTTTGTTACATGGGCATGCATCTTTCATTGGATTGTTGCAATTGGAATGAAAGTTTGTAGGTAATGAATGTCCCAATGTTGAGAACATTTCAAATCGAACGAACTTTCTAAAGAATTAAAAAAGAACACAAATTCCTATTTTGACATACATCGCCTTTGATTCATATCTCTCACACTTCTCCATTTGGTCAATGCTTGACTCGTAAAACTATGAGGTAATTGTGAGCACAACTAGATAGAACAAATGTAAATAGAAAGTTACCATTGGTGCATAATTTGTGATAAATGCGGCTTAATGTATAGAGGCCCTTTTATTTTCATAATGCCTTACTCGTAACATTGTGCCTAACCTAGAGCCCAACAACTTCTATTTTAAATATATATAATGTCCATTCCAATTTTAAAAGAAATCGTTTATATATTTTTACATGTATGCCATCTAATTTGAGTTTGCAATCAATATCCCAATGGATGGAACATCCAAACCTTCATGTTAGTAATTTTTTTGAGGTTTTTCATTTGTATTGAATTACTTTTTTTGCATGAACTTGTAGGTCCAATGTGTGGGAGTAGGTCCTTATGTGGATTTCAACATGACCAAGGGGACCAAGGTGAGATATTCCTTGTGCTTATGGGTGTAAGGTGAAATAATTTTTTTTCCCTTACATCCATTCTTTTACTTGGGGTTTTGGATTTGTGGGGAGAATTAAATAATTAAGGAGTTTATAAAGCATTATTTCATGGTTTCCTTTCACCCCCCCTTTTTTTTTATCAAGGACACAATTTGAATAAAAATTTAAAAAACAATTCAAAAGCAATGAAATGAATTTTGATAAAAAGAACTTCAAACAATAAAAAAGTTTGCATCCTTGATTTAAGATTGACAAGAATGAAAAGTAGAGGTTTGAAAGCCTCATAATATATTATATTATATGAAGATGCATTAAGAAGTTGCACTAGGACTTTCCCATGAGCCCATAATAATGCTTACCTTTTGCAAAAGATAATAATGAAGCTTTAGGTATGCCTTTGTGCTTCTTGGACTATGTCAAAAAGACACAACCAATTCATTTCTTGTATATGAATACTTGTAAAAGTTTAAAGATCCTAATGGACATTTATGTAAAAAGCATACAAGATATATATAAATTACAACCATGTTTATAAAATTATAAAATGAAGTTATGTTTTTGTATGTTTTGTGTACATCTCTTACATTTCATGTCCAATTATTTTTAATAATTTATTTTGTAAAGTGTAGAAGTCCACAATAGATGAGTTGGCTAATTAACAGGCAACATTTTTGAGATGGCATACAACATTCCTATAACAATTTGAGAACAAAGAATACAACATCTATGTGACAACTTGCAATGACTATGTTCAAGTGTTTACATAGTTGAACAATTACAAAAGGGTCCTTAGCAATGGGCAATTTCAAAAAAGGCATGACAAATTTGAATTTAAATTCAAAGTTGGTACAAGAAGTTATGACCTTCATAAAATTTCTTAATTATAGTATTTTTGAAAGGATTGGTATGTCTTTAAAATTCAACACCTTGAAGGTGAGAGGTATTGCAAAAGGGGAGTAGACTTGTCATTGGGTTCATAGATGGACTCATATTTCCTAAATAAAATGAAAATTTTAAATGCCTGAAGTTGGTGGTTGGGTAGTACAAGGCAAAACAAAAAAAAATTATGCATGAATGACTTTCATCAATAGATGAAAAAACATTGGTTCTATAGATGACCTTGCACATGAAACAAAAAACTAAATCAACAATATAAAGATTTAAATAACTCATCAAGGTTTTACAAATTATCATACCCATGTAAACAAATTCATTTGAAATATTATGAATATCATTTACACATTCATACTCAGGTCAAAATGAGATCAAAGGAGCCAGAAGTGTTACTTTATATTAGTCTTGCATGTTTTTTTCCCCCAAATTTTTTTTCAAACAAATTATTTTTTGAATGATTTCTCTTGCAACTTGTTACAAAAAATTAAAAAATTCCCAATAAGTCAAAAAAAAAAATCATTTAAAAATAAATATCAATTTATAAATATCTTGAAAAATGATGATAATTTGAAATCATATCAAAAAATGTTAATATTTAAAAGTTGAATTTAATGTAATAAAAAATACAACTTTGTTTAATACATCAAGTACATTTTTACCCCATTTATATGTGTTAAAACACTTTTGAAGTTTGAAATTCTAAATTTTTAAATGTACATACTTTGAATTTTCAAAACTTTAGAATTTCACATTTATGAAATTATGAATGTTTTTTTAATGCGTCTAATAGGTTATTATCATCTCATTTTCTTACCATCAACTTATTTCTATTATATGAGTCCTTTGAAAGTCCTTTGTAAAAATGTCCTTTTCAATGACATAATTTTTTATTTTCAAAAATCCTAATTAAACCAAAAACTTAAGATTGGATCAAATGGATTTTTATTTTGAGTTTCTTGACATTCTTGTGTGTTAAAAAAATAATAATGTGCCATGATTACCATGGTTTCAAATGGTGGAAAAAAAAATTCTAGTTTTTATGAGAGGATCTAAATCTGACACCCTTTGTGGATCCTTTGACTTTGTTTTAACCCACTCATAAGAAAATAAATTGCAAATTATATCAATATCATGTACACCATCATAGTCATACACAAATTCAATTTAAGTAATTTCAAAAACCTATAATTAATTTCATTTAAAACATAATCAATACCATATGTGCATTCATATTCATAAATAGATTTTTCAAAAGAGTTATGAATATTATGTACACATTCATATTGATAACAATATTTTTGTAAAACATTTAAAACACCATGTACACTTTAAACTCACATAAACTTGACATTAAACACAAAATTTCATATGCAAACATCAACAACAAACTCATGTATGCATGAGATCAAACATAAGGCCCTTGTGAAAAATCTATTGAACATTTCAATTTACGAGAACATAAATCATTTGATTAATTTTATTTTTTTCAAAAAAATAGAAAAATATTTATTAATCCCCATGATTATGTTTTAATTGTCAAAGCAATTGATAAATTACAACCAACAGAAATTTAAAAATATTAATCTTATCACTAATATAAACGAAGAGTAAAAAAATCTTAACCTATTTACTTTCTGAAAATCTAACAACTCTTTTCCAATTCAATTTTTTTAAACCATAAGTTTTTTTGGGGGAATGAAATAATTTAATCAAGCAATCAATTAGCCTTGATTTTTATTTGCACCTTGATTGGGTTGATTGATGATTTCAATAAAATCATTACCAATTTTTCTATAAATTTGCATGTTATACACCAATTTCAAAATTACTAAACATATGTGATGTTATTAATAATTTTTTTTTATTAACACACACACACACACACACACACACACAATATATTTGTGTAAATCAAATTATTATAACAATAAAATTATTTTATAAATTATATGTTATCCAAAATATATATTTTGAATCTTCTAATGAAATTCATGATGGTCAATTTCATTCATTTAAACAATAGTTGATAAATGACATAATAATAATTTAATACTCACATTCTACCTCAAGTTTTCTGAAATAATAATTTTTATTTCATTTGTTATGTACATCAACATCAACATTTCAAAATTACACTAAAATCACATTGCACTAATCAATGCACATGAAATTGTAATTCATTTAAAATCAAAATGCTTTCTGAAATGAATGTACATTTTTTCATTCACACCTTTTTGTGTGGTTTGATTTTAATAATAAGCAAATTATGAATTATTTCATCATGAAATCAAGCATATAAAATCTTGGGTGGGCCAATATTAAAATGAATCATGAAATATGTAACCACAATTTAATTTTTCATGTTTTTAAACTACAAGTTGAATTAATGTTCAAAATATTTTGTAACATTTATATCATACTTTTTTAATGTACTATAAAAAAATTTAGATAAATTCTAAATAAACTTAATGAATGTAAAATATTTAAGAACATTTTGAAAGAACATATTATTTGATTATTTAATGGACTTCTAAAAGGATTTCAAAATGACATATTTTATGGTTTTTTTGAATAATAACATCATGTAACATTTTTTTTGGGTTATAAATTTCATATATCAGATTGTAAATTATGATTTTAAAACTATTTTCATGGAATAATCAATTCAATTTTATCAAGTCATCTTGATTGATTAACCCACTATTTTTCAACAAAATAAAAATAAAAATTTACAACATTTCATTTTTATTGTGGATTCACCAAATTAGATAGATTCTATTGACATTATTTTTAATCATTTAACTCTTAGGTTTAATATCATCAAACAATAACCCCTTGACTCATCCATCAACATAATGCAAAGTTCCCAAAGGATTCACACATATTTCTTGATGTCTTTAAAAAGAATATCTCTCCTAGAAAAAAACATGGATCTCCCATTTACTCCTTAAAAGTGGGAGGTATATTACACCTAGTTCACAAATTATACCCATGTGTAAGCACTATCTTCCTCTTGCACCTTTTGGAATCTATCTATATTTAGGTTCATATAACATTCACCATAAAAATTTCAACTATTTTTTAACCCAAAATATTTATGAAAAATAAAATAAAAACCTATAACATTTTCCAAATTCGTATATGTGGTTCAAATAGGTAGCAAAGAATATATAACAATATTTTAAATTTTCATTTCATATTTTTTAGTAGCCAACTTATGGATGATTGTTATGTTAGCTACATCACCAAAAATAAAATAAAATAATGAAATACATTCCCAAAAATTGAAATTGGACTCGACTATCACCTCGTCCTAGGCCCCCTTTATTTTGTTAATGCCTCCACCTTGGGGATTTTCCCTAGACATAAAAACTTGATCTAATTTAATTTCATAATATTTGCAACTACATTGCAAAGCATACTCACACTCCTCCTAGCTTTTGAAGCACCTTACAAAATCTATTAGATGTCTCCAAGCTAGGTCACATTGGGGGTTACATTGCTTTCAAGCTTGGGAGCTCTAGATGCCACCCCCCATTGCCATGCCCTTAGATGAGGTAAAGCATTTAGAGAAAATTTCTAGTGTATTTGGAGGGACCTTTTATTTCTATGAGAATCCCTATTGCATCACATTCTCCCTTTACAGCCATCTCTCTATCCATTTAGAACAAGCAACTGAATTACTCAAGCAAAAGAAAGTATATGTGTTCTTTCAAAAGACTCATAAGATCCCAAAATGCTTAGATGGTGACTTACCTCTATTATCCTAGTTGGCCTTGCCTACCAAGGCAAGGATATTGTGTTTAGATTCATTATAGAGTATATAGTAGCTTAAGGGATTTTGGCCCCTAGATAAATGGTCTTATTTTATATGAGGATTTTTGAAAGATGATATTTTGGCTTGTTCTTTGTTCAATTGGTAGGTGCCCTATAGTGGGGAATTAGGGTGCTACAATTTTTGTCTTCTAGTCTTGCAGCAAGTTATTCAACAATGTAGCATTTGGTGATTTCAGGACCTACAAAGCATTGGGGGTCGGGAGGCTCATGGTTTTTCTTGAAGCACAATAGAGCACAATGGTGATCCCATGGCGTCAGGGCCATATATACTGGTTTCCTTTCTCTTGGACCTCAATGTTTTGTAGTAGAAGATTGCAAAATATCATTCTGAATCAAATGTAAATATATCATCTTGGATGTGGAGCTTTTCAAAGCCCTCTTTGTTTGTTTCGTGTGTCAGTCTCCTCTTTTTCTTGTTTGCTGATATGCTGTCTGATCTAAAATCTCATAACCCGTATTAGCAGGTCATGTATCAACTCTTCAGTCCAAGACTTAAATCATAAGTATGGAGAAGTCCTCAATACTTGTGAAAAGATGAATCTAGATTCAGCCTCTATCAGCAAATTAAACATGCAGGGTCAAGACATTCTGTTTGAATTTGATTGTTTTTTTTTTTGGGTCAAAACTCAGCAAAGTAGTCATTGATGTTGCCTCATGTTGCTTCCAATTCCATATTTGTTTGTGCCCGACAAGTTTGTTCAACAATGAGAGTCATGACGTTGGCTCTGCAGTAGCATGCATACAACAACTCAGCTGCAATCCTGCAGAAGAGGTAATTAGCAACACAACCAGCCTTGTCAAGGGTTCAACACCACTTGAGGGAGAATTATGATTATGTCACTTGTCAACAGGAGCAACGGAGACAGATTAGAGATATGTTGAACGGTCCTTCCAAGACTACAAGAAACTTTCACATTTTTGTCTTCTAACAGCCATTGTTGTCATGCAAACCTACAAACAATAGATAAGCTCTCTCCTAGCAAAAGACATGTGCCACGAAATGTATGTGAAAAACCAACAAGCTGCAATATGGCTGCAGAATGGTTCATCACATCAAACTGCATCACTATTTCTACAATTTGGCAATCCCAAGTCTGTATTGTGCCTCTCACACTTAGTTTTCATCAAATATCTATCCTTTACCAAGAATCCATTAGGCTAGACCTGCATATTTCAAAGACAAGGGATCAAACAAATATTGAGCTTGTGGTGTTCATAAGAAAAAAAGTGTAGATCTTCTTCTTGGTGCTTTTATCTTGCACCAGGCTTTAAGAATTGGTTGCAGATAGTGCCTTCAGATAACATAAGGTACAAATACCAAATGCTAACAAGGCACTACCTACTATAGATGACTCATTTGTTCCGTAGAGTGCTGAATGCAGATGTGCCTCCCATTCCAAAATGTTCTAGAAATGCTATTGACATCCAGGAAAATTCCTCTACCTCTGAACTGGGTTGGATTTTGACACAACTACAGAAGCTTGCCTTGCTGAGCAGATATGTAAATTGTCATCCTTTCAGGTTCAAATTCATTACCAACCTCTGCAATCAATCTTCAGAAATAGCCCAGGGATGCACACAAATTCATTACTGACCACTGCAATAAATCTTCAGAAACAGCCCAGAGATGCACACAAATTCATTACTGACCATTGCAATCAATCTTCAGAAATAGCCCAGAGATGCACACAACTTCATTACCAATGACTGCAATAAATCTTTAAAAACTGTGTAAAGATGCACACAAATCCCCACCCAAGACTGTCTTGGGAAAATTCAAAGGTTTCTCACCTTTTACAACTTGGGCTAAGGTTGCTCAAGGTGTGCACTGCAAGCTCGGCTTGAGACTTGACCTCACACACACATCTGCTCTTTGCTACAGTTTGAATCTGAACATGTGGCTCAATGTTTCAGCTTCCAACATCAGAATGTCATTTGTAAAGAAGCTGGAACTCTGCACTTGTTCAGGTGGAAGAGGAAAATGTCACAACCATCTTGCTCTTCATTGCTCCTCTCTATATATGATCTATGACCTGCATACATAGTACATGGCAAAATGTGATGAAACTGAAGGTTGAAAACTCTCTTTGACTCCTCAGTTGGTTATTAAGCCTTTTATGACAATCTCTCTAAAAAAATGCAGAATGGCAGAAAGTGCAACAGCTCCCAAAGAAGAACCAACTGGAATAGACCTGTGTTTCTGCAAGCTATTTTTCCATGAACAAAACAATGTCATGATAGTCAAGGTTAAAAAAAGGGATCAGAAGTTCAGTTTCTTGCTTGGAGGAAAAAAAACACTGGTAAGAGTTTGGTTTAATTGCAGTTTCATCTTCTAATGTGTTTTGCAATTGAGAATTCAAAGCTTTCAAAAGCAAATGAATAAACCTCTTGCTTACTACAGTGAAAAGTTCCAAATCCATTTCATATGATCAGGAACCATAGAATAGATGCGAAAGTGCAACATTGAGTGCTAGCAAGCAAATCTTTGCTACTAAGGTACATAAGAAAATCTGCATTTTGCTTAGAAAGACTCAAGATATATATATATTTTTTAATCGAGCCAGTTCTCAGACAAGGTGATTTTCACAAATGTGATAACAATTGATTTTTCATAAACAATTTTCACAATCCGGATTTAAATTTTATATTCTTTTATAAAAAATAATTAACAAATAATTGAAAAATAAAAACAAACTTGTGTAAAGAATGATGAAAATGTTACACATTCTTTTAATAATAAGCTATATTTTCAAATTTTCATCCCTTTCAAATGTTTTTTCAAATTCCTCTTCTAACTCTACATCAATTTCAATTAACTCCATGAAACTAAAAATTGGTTTACAACCAATCCTAGGGTTATTGTGCCAATTTTTATTCTCAAAATTAATTGTTTAAGTTATGTGATTACAAGTCACATCTCTTAAGAGTAGTAAGTATTTATTACTAAAGGAAAAAAAAATTAATCTCAATTTGTGAACCAACAATTTTAAAAAATTAATATGCAAGGAATCCAACTGTAGGAAACATAGATTCATGCTTCTCCAACCATTCAAAAGGACATATAATATTTTTTGCATCAATTTGAAACCTCTTGAAAATCAAAAGTTCCAAGTTGACAATGTCCTTCATTGGTTCATTTGTGTTTGTTGTCATGTCAAAAATGTTTCAAATTGTATTCTTCATCAACACTTTAGTCAACAATAACATTTCAAACAAAGGGTGCAAATCATGATAACAATTTAACAACATGGGATACAAGGTTTTTCTATCATATTCCTTACCAATGATCTTACCTTGTTCAAGAGCAATAAATTAGAACATTAAATGTAAGTTTTTGAACTTAAGATCCAACATCAAAAACAACATGTTATGAGCCTTTTTTTTTCAGATTTTATATTAAAAAAATCTAAAACATCACAAATGTAATTTTTAATGTTAAAGGCCCAAAAACTTAACTCAAAAACAACAATGGACTCTTCATCCATAAAGTTATCAAAGGAAATTGAAATTCCTATTTCTTTTCTCAATTTCAAATAAATGTAGATGGCAAAACTTAAAGCATCATTAACAACCACTGACATCTAGATGTTAATAATTTTCATTGTTATCTCCTTTAGAAGGTGACGCCCACTAGTTGGTTAATATTTAGGTTGGTACATGGAAAGTCAACCAAAACCTTTCAACCAAAACCTTTCAGAAGGTGTTGGTTGATTAGTCTTTTACCTAGAAGCTAGGAAGAATTTTACAAATGAAAATGCCCCTAGCTAGATTAGTGCAAGTTTTTTTAGTTGCCTTGTGGGGGATTTGGTAGTTAGGGGTCAAATGAACCTTGGGAAGGGGTGAAATAAGGCAACCCCTATCTTCCAAGGTGGGGAACTTCTCTTTTGTGCTTTTTATGTTTTTATATTTTTGTTTTTTCTTTGAAGTTTTGTGTCCCTTGTGTTTTTTATATTTTTCTATCTTTATTTTTTCTTTGAAGTTTTGTGTCCCTCTGGCCTTCCCTTTGCTATTTTTTTCTTCCCTTCTTTGGGTGGAGACTTTCTAGGTTGCCCACTTTATTTTCTTTTTATTATTCCTTTTTCTACCCTTCCTAACCCATTCAATTTTCTTTTGTTGTTTTTATTAGTTTATTTTTTAATGTGTTGATGGAGAATGATGGGAAGATAGGGCAATATGAACTTTTCCATTGTGGTAATAAAAAGGTGCTCATATTTTTGGGACTCCCTTGCCTAATTTATTTTATATTTTCATTTCTAATAAAACACTAGATGTGTGGTATAAATGGTAGGAGCATGGGGCAAATGATAGGAGGCTTGGACTAAAGGTAGGAAAGTCCCATGAGAATCATATACCTTCTAAGATATTAGTTTAAAAAGTATTTTACTTCCTAAAAAGAGGGGTACCCTTTGCTACCCTATGGGGATGATTCCGCTGCAAAGTAAAATTATTTTCCCTACTCTTATATATAGTTAATATTATGCCTTCATACTAGGTTGTTGCATTTTTCACATACTACCCGGGGGTAATAATAGTGGTAAGGTTGAGTACTAGCTAGTGGAAGATTTCTATTCACTTCATATAAAATTTTGTCATTCTTATGTGAATACATGTAGTAAAGTAAGGAAGTCAATTAGGTATTTAGGAATTATTGAACTTCCTTTCCCATGTATTAATGTCAATTTGGAAATAATTATCAATGTTTAAAAGTGAACCTATTTACATTTGGCATCATGGATTGAATGTTTGTTGGGAAGGTTATTTGATCTGGATGTTATTTTCAATGACGTTGGGTAATTTTTTACTATGTAAATCACAAGTTAAAGAATCATTATATCAAAAAGCATTGTCTTCAATGTTTGAGGTTGAACCACTTTTGTGTGTTTTTGTCAAGAAAAAAAAGAAACATTATCCTAAATGTTTTGGATAGAACCAAAATAAACAATTCATTGGGAACAGGTAAAAGCCATTGTATGGTACACAACACTAAAAATGAAAGACAAAAAGTATTTGATGTATTATAGAATTGTCTTTTAATGTTTTAATAATTTAATTGAAGAATTGACACCATTCTTGAAATCTAAGTGCATTAATCTAGTGAGGCCACAATTGGAAATTAGGAAGATTGTTGTAATCGTGTTATATAGGTTTGTTCATGGGTCTAATCCTAAACATATGTCAAATAAATTTGATGTGGGTGCATATACTATATTTTGATATGTGAATATAGTTTGTGATGTCCCTTGTGATAAAAATTTTTTGGGCAAGTACATGAACACCCCATTTGGAGATCACTTGTTGCACATCATACTACGATTTTAAGAGCTCACAATTTTGTCGAACATATGTGGTGCCATTGATGGTATTCACATCCCATTAACTAAACATAAGGTACATTCTTGTAACATTATATTATTACAATTGGAAAAAATCCCATAGCATTGTTTTGCAAATTGTATGTGAAACACAAAAGATGTTTAGTAATGTTTGCGTTGGGCAACTTGGGGGAGTTCATGATGGGGGCCAATTCAAAAAAAATTGTTTAGATCATGAATTGAAGACTCAACAAATTTTGCAAAAGTTAGTGATTATTATTCAATGTGTGCAAATGACACCTTATTTGATTAGTGATTTTGTTTACCACATACGTATTACCTTTAAAAAATTGGAAGTTTCATAATCTAAATGATGTAACTAAAGGAGATATGATAATAACATGAATTTTGAAAGGGTTAACATAGAAAATGTTTTTGCATGTTTGAAGAATAGATGACAACTATTGAAAATTTTCAATTTTCGTGTTAATAGGGCCCTTGCAATTACCATGGTTTGCTATGTGTTACACAAGTATTTTGAAATGTGAAAATTTCCAAAATTAGGTCACTTGAATGATGTAATAAAGAAGGGTAACTTTGCAAGATTTAAAGTTCATAGGTTGCCAACTTTGGAGGATGGAGAATAAGTAAACAAGTAGGAAAATTAATAAGAATAACTTCGTTTGAACAACAATTGGTAAACAACCTAATAAAGGTTTGATTTTCCACATTGAATCTTAAACATGAATTGGAATTTTAAAATTATTTCATTTGTTGTGCACATAGATGTTGCAAAATTTCAATTCATGTAAGAAAGCTAGATACAATGTTATAAAATGCTACCACTTCTAAAATTACTATGCCCCAAAGGATTTTTGGGCTTTAATACTTTAGCAAAAATGTAGCCATTTATAATTGTCCCTCCAAGAGCAATTTCCTCCTTGTTCATTTTCAAGTATTTGAATTGTGATTTCCTTTGTCATTTTCATTTCCAAAAGCTCCATTTCTTCTGTAGTTTGTGAATTTTTTTTTTATGGCTTCTATAATTAATGGACCCTTAAACAGGTGTATTTTTTTATTTGTAATTTTTTGGTTTGATTTGCTTTTAGTACTAGGCAAATTACAAGCCTTTGTTTTAGGCGAAACTACATCAAATGTCTGGTTAAATATTTGATTAATGGTGACATCTTCATTCGCATTAGAAAGGATTAGGGTTTGATGTTATTGTGTTTTTGGAATAGTGTTGGGATGATCATCCAAGTTCACCATTTGAAGATGAAGTAAATGAAAACCTTGATTTACATCACAATAACAAAGAAGAAGGAAAAGCACCTATTACATTGCTTGCTTCATGTTTTTTATGATTTTTTTTTTTTTTTTTTTTTTTTTTTTTTTTTTTTTTTTTTTTTTTTTTTTTTATTTTTTTTCTTCTTTTTGTGTTTTTTTTTTTTTGTTTTTTTTTTTTTTTTCTTTCTTTCTTTTTATTCTTTT
>Ga0116227_10013616_pt1 | contig 12702 bp, 12 predicted proteins | sample S1TSphgellanicum_FD_89693 | JGI IMG/M metagenome (GOLD analysis project Ga0116227, IMG submission 89693) | Host-associated microbial communities from peat moss isolated from Minnesota, USA - S1T2_Fb - Sphagnum magellanicum MG | ecosystem: Host-associated > Plants > Peat moss > Unclassified... | reverse complement strand
TGGCTGCACCACCGGGTATTGCTCGAGCGCGTGCAGGGTATCCATCGCCCAGTCATCGTTCCGAAACTCAACATCGGCGTCGATCCAGGCAATCCGCTGTGCTGAATCCGGCAACCGGCTGATACCGATATTGATCAGATTCTCCTTGTTCCAAGCCAGTGTTTTGGCGCGCACCGGAATGTAGTTGATGTTCTGCCGCCCGGACAACTCAAAAGGCCTGTTGCCGAGCGCGCATTCGACAAGCGTTAAGGAAACACCGCTATCCAGCATGTGCTCCTCGAAATTCTTGTACAGCGCGGTCCGGCTGTTCCAGCGGATCGGGTTGAAAATGGCGCAGATGACGTGCAGATCGGTTGGTTTCATTGCGGCCTCGATTATTTGCTGAAGAGCTGGCTGATGGCGGCGACATGGGCGCGGCAATCCTGCCCCGCCTGCCACAAGGCGACGATATAGTTGGCCACCACCGCCTGGTTCACCGGCGTGGGAACGTCAGGTGCTGCCGCGCAGGTGAGCAGCCCGGCGGGCATTGTCGGGGTGACGGTGACGATTTTGGTGACCGGCGGCGCACTTGCGCAACCGGCCAGTAGAAGCAGCGGGATTAGGCGCCTCATTGGTTCTGACCTTGCAGTTTGGCGATATCCGCCAGCGCGCCGGCCAGCACCGGTGCGACCGGCGCATCCGCGCTCGCGGGCTGTGCGGCAATGTTGCCGAGAATCTGTCCGGTGGCTGTGGAGGTGGCGAGGCTCTGCGCATCGAGTGTGTCCAGCGCCGCGTTCCATTTTTGCTCCTGCGCCTGATAGCTAGCGATGGCGGCGGCATTTGCCTGATTCGTCTGCGCCAGCGCCGCATTGGCTGCATTGGCCGATGCAAGATCGCTGCGCAGGCGCTCGACATACAAATACCCGCCGAGCAGCACGGCGGCCGCGGCGAGATAGGGCCAGACCGGTTTTAACAACTTCCAAAGCGGCATTAAAAACGTCAGAATGATTGCGGGCAAAGCTGCCTCCTTTCAAACGGAAGGTGATTGGTTGGCACCCTCGGCGGGGGTGAGACGAGCGCGCAGGCCAAAGCCGGCGGAGGTGGCGCCCATGAGCGTGCCGACACCGGCGCCGAAGGCCAACGGGTCAAAATTCTGGCCGTGAACAACCACCGTGTATATTTCGAGGCCAAAGAAAACCGCTGCACCGACGACGGAAATCAGCGCCTGCTCGTCCGGCTGGCCATGCCCGTCGCCGAACAGCCCGGCAATCCAGTTGCTCATGACGAAATTTCTCCGGCGAGCGAGATGATCCGCCTCGACCAGCCCAGGCCGAAGCTTGCCCAGGTCGAAAGATGCGTGGAAAATTCTAGCCGGCGCACCAGCGCCTCGCGCGCCAGGGCGGCCGGATCGCCGGCATTCAGCGCGGCCAGCGTTGCCGGGCCTAACACCCCGTCAGCCGCCACACCGGCGGCTTGTTGCAGCCAAGTAACGGCGCGTTTTGGGCCGGCATTCACGGCGGCGTCGAACGCCACCAGTGCGACGGGCAACGCCAGGATATCGCCTTGCAGCGCCGCCCAGTAATCCCTTCGGTAGATATCTTCAGCCTGTTCCTCTGTGAGATTCGCGATATCCAACTGCGGATAGGCGGCAGCGCTGATACCGAATTTGGTGCCGCGCAATTCACCATTGCCGACAGCACCGCCGGTCCAGTTGCCGGGATCGGCCGCGTTGTTTGAATAGCCGCCTTCGGCCCCCAAGGTGAAGGCAAAGCAGCGCTCGAAATTATCCATGTCAATGCCCCGGAAAGTGTAGAAAATTCGTCGCCAGCCCGCCGCACACCGCGGAGAGCAGGCTGATGATCGTGATCGTCATGCGCCGCTCGGCGTCACGCTCGCCACGGATGCGCGATAAATCCGCGCGCATTTCGCTGAGGCTCGCGACAAGCTCATCAACTTTCGCGAACAGCTTGGCGATCACCTGGTCGTCATGCGTCAGATAGCGTTCGCGCCAGTTTTCCAGCGCATCGGTCCGCGCATCCAGAACGCCGAGTTCCTGGCGCATCGTGGCGAAATCACCGCGCAAGGCCGCGATGTCCGAGCGCAAAAGTGCGACGGATTCCTGCTCCATATTCGAGCCTTTCTTCAATCAGGCGTGTCGGACAATGTGATCGGGTAGGTTGTTGCCTGCAGCGGCAAGTTCACCGCCCAGGCGCTGCCGAGGTCGTTCGCAATGTCCCAGTTCGCCGGCGGCGTGAGCAGCGAGGCGTTGTCCGTCACCGCATCCCCGCGGCCGATTTGCGTGCTGCCGTAAGGGTAGAAAAACAGCGCATCCGACGACGGGTTGGTGATCACAGAGGAAAGCGTCACTGAAACATGCGTCGCATCAACGCGGCTCGCGGCCGTTGCCGTAATGATGTTGCCGGGGCTGGCGACGCTGCCGCCATCCATCACGGCAAAGCCGGCGCCGTTGGCGGCCTGCAGCGGCACCAGCAGATCATTGCCGGAATCATGCAAGACCGTCAGGATGATGTTTGTGTCGGATGCCCGGTAGACATGCGTGATCCGCGGGCCGCCGGTCGCCGGAAGCCCGGCCGAGGGCAGGGCGGAGGCCGGGATCGAATCGCAAAGCCCTAGCGCAATCGCTGCGCGCCCGGCGGCATGCGCGCCTATGCGCCCGTAGCGAAGCAGATCCGGCTGGTCGCGGTGTTGCGGGTCGCCGCCCGTGAACAATCCGGTGGTTGGGTCATAGCTGGCGTTCAGCGGATTTGAATCGGCGGTCTGCGCGGCAAAAATGACGATGTTGTTCACCGATGCAGCCGCCAGATCGGCAATGGATTCGCGCACCATCTGCACGCCATCATTCGTCTCATACGGAATCGCATTCCACGCCAGCAGCGGCAGCGATTCAGCACTTCGGCCCAACAGGCCGCGGGTCATCGACAGAAGTTGCAGCACGGTGCCTTTGTAAAGTGCCTTGTTGGCATACGGCATGGTGCTGTCCTGCTCGCTCCAGGGCCAGACGATGAACGCGATATCCGTCTCATCCACAGCCGAAACGAGTGCCGATTCGCCAGTGAGATACGCGGTCAGCGCCGCGAAATCCGGGCCGGGGCTCCAAGTCGACGGGTCCGATCCATCGCCGGGATTGGTCAAAAACGTGCCGTTGCCAGAGCCAGGTGGAAACAGCGGCGGCGAAGAGTTCGAAATCGGGTGCCCCGAAATCACCGAATAACGCGCCGGCGATACATAATTCCCGGATTGCTGCGCCGTGACAGCATAAGACGCAGCACCCAGATACCAGGCGAGGCCCTGCGACATCGCCTGTATCCCGCCGGAGTAGAGAAACCACTCGGCGTTGGACTGGCCCATCACCAGCAGACTCACGCCCTTGCGCGCCCCCAGCACCCAGCGCGCCTGGGCCGCAATCAGCGTGGCAATATCCGTGGCACTCAGCGCATGTTCCCAGGTTGCCGCTTCATGAAACCAGCATTGCGCGGAGCCCTGAATCGTCCCGTCATGCAAAAACAAGACTTGGCCGTTGGCACTGGCGCCTAACGGATTCGCGACTGCCTGCGCCACCTGCACGCCATCCAGCCATACATCCACGCCCGTACCTGGCGTGTTGCGGAGAATAATCGCGTGCGTATGCCGCCGCGCCAGCGTGGCGCTCAGCACAACCTGGCTGGCCGTGCCGGGAAACAGCGTGAGGTTCGATCCGGCGCTATCGCCTTGCAGAATCGTCATGCCCGGAGCCATGCAATGGATCAACGGAATCGGCGAGGCATTCACGTAGTACGTTGCCTGCCGCAAATTCGGCCGCGTCCAAACAAAATAACGCGTCCAGGCCGCCGCGGCGCCCAGCTCAAACCCCGGATGCGACAGGCCCCAATCCGGATCCAGCGTCGGCCCGTAAGTGGCGATGGCGGCATCCGGCGCGCCAACCGCGCCCAAAAATCCATTCACGCGCGGCGTGGCCAAGGTCGGCGCCGGCGAAGTATCCAACGCCACATGATAAGGCGTGAGCGGCTGATTGTTGCCGGATTTATCAACCACGGCCCCCACAACCGCATTCGTGGCGATTACGGTGGCACCGTTGAGATCAAGCAGGCCGCCCAGCGAACCAGCGTCCCACCAGCCAGACAGGCCGGTGATCGCCGAAGGGTATGGACCGGTGAACACGCCGGCCGGCGGCGTGCTGCCGGGGGGCAATGCGGCAATCAGCGCGCGCGCGCCCGGCCCGGTCAGCAGCGGCGAACCGGGGGAGATGGCGAGCAACGTCATTTACGTAACGCTCACGGTAAAGTCGCTGACGGCCAGGCTGGCGCCGGCCGCGGTCTCCGCCCATACGTAGTAATTCCCCGGTGTTGCCGGCGTCGTCGCGTAGATCCCCCAGCTTTCACTGAAGTTGAACACGGTAGCCGACTGCCAACCGGATGTTGGCGCCACGGTGTTGGAGGTGGAAAGGGCAATCTGCGTGGCCACGTCCTGCCCCGGGGAAATGCCGCCTTCCAGCGCGATGGAGCCGGTGCCATGCGCATAACTGCCGCCGGGGTTGATGAAGGAATAGGTTAGCCCCGCACCCGCCGCGACGGTGATGGCGGCGGAAACGGCGGTCAGCCCGGTCGCGGAATCCTGTGCCCAGGCGTAATAAGTGCCGGCGGCCGCCGGTGTCAGCGGCAGCGCAAAGCTGCCCGCTGTGTTCACGGCCGGCGACCAGCCGGATGCCGGCGCCGTGGTGTTCTGCGTGCTCAACTGTACGTTCACGGCATCCGCCGCCGGGTTGACGCTGCCGGTGACCGCCAGCGCCGTTCCGGCCGTGCCGGTGGCAGGTGCTGTGACCGTCAGGCTTGCGGCCACGACATTGAGCGCCGGCGAAACCGCCTGCACCGATGGCGCGGAAGCCTGCTCAGCCCGGATGTAGATCGTTCCGGTTGCCGGCGGAGTCAGGGTCGCACTCCAGGCGCCGCTGGTAACGATGGCATTCACCCAGACGGTAGGTGCCAAGGTGGCGCTGCTCGAAATCCCAACGTTCACCCCGGCATTGCCCGGCGAAACCGCGCCGCTGACGGCCAGAGGCACGCCAACGGTCACGCTCGCCGGCAGGGCGGCGATGCTGATGGTTGAAGGAACGATCGAGAAACTGTTGGACACACCGATAACGGCTGTGTTGGCGTGATCCCGCACACTGATCGTATACGTTCCAGCGGCAAGGCCGGGAATTGTGAAACTATAGGCGTTCGCGGTGATCGCCGGGCTGACGGCGGCAACCCAGGTGGTGCCGCCATCGGTGGAATAATCCAGCGCCGTCGGCGCGTCGTTAAAAACGCCGCCGCCGACAATGAACGCCGCACCAGGTGCTGGCGCCGAGATCGAACCGACCGTCAGCGTCGGCGCGTTCGGGGAAATGCCGCTCCACCAGACCAGGGAGCCGCCGGAATAGCTGAAACCGACCAGGCTGGCGGCACTGCCCGGGGGCAAAGACGCCACACCGGAGCCCGAGGAAATGCCCGTTCCCATTTCAACCGAACCGGCGGAGAGGTTAATCAGCGTGCAGGAAAACCCGGACCCCATATTCGCGAAATTGGCGGTCAGCGTGAGTGGCGCGCTGGCGATGAGAATGCGGCCATTATGGCTGGTGGCGTCCAGCACCGTGTTGCCCGTCAGTTCCACGACGCCTGGCTTGTAGCTCGGCAGCTTGGCCTGCAGATATGTCCAGATGGAGCCGAAGCTCTGCACGCTGAGAGAGTCGGACCCCTGGGCCACCAGCAGCTCATCGCTATCCGCGGCCGGGCCCGCGGCGGGCAGCTGGTTGATGGTCTGGCCGCCGAGAAACTGGCCATAAGGCATCCAGGCATTGGCGCCGTTCTGCCAGATCGCCACATAGTCGGACGCACCAATGGAGCTTGCCGAATTCCCCGCCGCCGGCGCTGCCAGCCCGGCGCCGGTGGCACCCGTTGGGCCTTGCGGGCCGGCCGGCCCGGTTGGGCCGTCAGGACCTTGCGCACCGGCAGGACCGGCAACCGAGGAGACCGTGACGGCGACGACGCCATTGTCATCGATGCTCACCCCGGTCCCGGCGGTGAACAGACCGCGCAGGGCGGTCACCGGCAGCAGGCCGGGCGTGCCATTGCTGATGACCAGATTATCGCTCAACGACATGGTGGCCTGCACCGGAAACCCGGCATGGTCTCCGCCATCCGCGCTCAAAACGCCGGCGGCCAGGAGCAGCCCGGCGCCGAGGCTCACGCTTTCCGGCGCGCCGGCGCCGATGCTATTGCGGCCGAGCAGATCGCCCGTCGGCACGTCCAGCAGCGGCTGCAGATTGGCCGTGAGCTGTGAAACGCTCACCGAATAAAGCACGCCGGATTGCGATAACGGCAGCAGGTCGCTGAGCCCCACGCTGGTGGCGGCCGGAAGCTGGGCTATGGTTGTCATTTTTTGTTCCTACTTACGCTACCGCAACCCAGTTGCTCGTGCCGGTACCGGCCTGCTTCACCCAAAACGTGCTGCCGACGCCGCCGTTCAAATTCCGGTATGTCGAACCAGGTGGCGCCGGATAGGCGTTGAGCGGCGAGCCGCGGCCGATGAGTTCCACAGCACCCGTGGGTTCCGTATCGGTCAAAAAGCGCACAACGCCGGTGCCCGACGGGTGCAGAGAAATATCGCCCGACTGGGTTCGAATCGCGACACTGCCATCGCCGTTCGGCGAGACATAATCGCTCTGTGTAAAGCGCGCCGCTCGCCAGCCGCCATTATTGCCGACCCAGTCGATGCTTGCACCGGCCGGAATGGTGATCGGCGCACCTGTCCAGTTCGATTGCGCCGGAGAGCTGCCGGCGGCGGCAAAGGTCACGGCGGTCAGGCAGTCGATGGCCAACTCCTTATTCTGCCAGACCGGCAGTCCCACCTGCACGGTGACGGTCGCACCACTGCCGTTGCCGGTGATCGTCGCGGTTGTTGCGGCGCCGTAGCCGGACCCGTAGGCGGTGATCTGAATGCCAAGCACAGCACCGCTGGAAAGCCAGACTTCGGCCGCGGCACCCGAACCGGTGCCGGAAAAACTGATCGATGCCGAAGTGTAGCCACTACCGGCGTTCACGACTTTCACAAAACCGATCTGCCCCACCAGCTGCTGCGCCTGCGACGTGATGATGGTGGCAATCGGCGCCAATGATTGCGAAATGCTGACGGCATCGGCGACATCCGGAACGACCAGCGTATAAACGCCGTTGACCAAGGTTGGGTTGACTTTCCACCTGGTCGTGAAATTCAGCAGGTTGCCGCGGATTGTTACGGTATCAGTGTATGTCGAAATCGCCCTGGTCATATCGGCGCCGGGTTCGGCCAGGATGACGTTGTCGGCAATCAGAATGTTCTGCGCGGCATCGCGGACCAGGATTCCGAACACCTCGCCGCTGTAGCTGATCCAGTTGCCAATGATCGACAAGCCCGTGCAAGCGAGATTGAAATTCGTGCCGCGGCCGTCGGATTCGACATTCTCCACGGAAAAGGCGATTGCCGTACAGTCCTGCACGAAATTATCGCGCGCGGTGCAATACTGGCCGCCGCCGATGTTGATCCCGTTGATTGCCCCGTTGACATAGTTGTTGCTGACTTCGGTATAAATCGAGCCGCCGCAGTCAATCCCGAAGGCCGAGGCTCCGGTGACCATATTGCCGCTGACTTTGCAGTACCCGGTATCGCACAGGATCCCGGCGCCAGCGCCGCCGAGGGTGCTGTTGTTCGCGCACAGATTGCCGCTGACCAGTATGTTTCGCCCGGAAATATAAATGCCATATTCCCGGTTGGAATAGGTGTTGTTGGAAGCAACAATCGCCGCCAGAACATCCGGATTTTCATTGCCGTAGACGAGGTATGTGTTTGTCGCGAGAAAATTGCCGACGATAATGCCGCAATTATTGTTCCAGCAGGTGTTGCTCACAACATGCAGCTCACGGATTTTCAGCGTGAATGTCGTATCCTCGCTGTCGGCGTGAATGCCGTTGCCGCCATTGTCATGCGCGCGGCTGTTGGTGATGCTGAAGGCATCCGTCGCCTGAATGAAAATTCCGTGCACCGAATTGTCATAAAATTCGCAATCATCGGCATGGTGCTGGGTGATCGCCGGATCGCTCGCGATGTAGATCAGCCCGGAGCCATTAAACGGCCCCTTCGCATTGCGGAACACCGAGCGCGTGATGATGGATTTCGTGCAGGCGGGCTGCACCGCGACGGCGTAGGTATCGGTTGTGATCGCGGCGTTCGCATCGAAAATAATGCCATCGATAAACAAGGTGGGGGATGAAATACTGATCCAGGCGGCCGTCGCGGACGTGCCGAGTTTTGATTGCGCCGGCCGCGTCAGCTCCGTGATTCCGGGAACACCGAGCAGGGTGCAGGAGGGAGCAAAAATATCGCACTCGCCGGCGATGGCGTAGGTTTTGGCGCCCAGCCGGACCGGGTTGCCGGAGGCAAGGGCGGCGAGCAGTGCCGCGCTATCATCCGTCACGCCATCGCCGACTGCGCCGAAATCCTCGATTGAAACGGCGTTGGCCGCCAACGCCGCAAGGGTGCGCGCGGTGGTGGCGCCGGTGGCCGTGGCGGTCAGCGCGCCGCCCGGCAGGCCGGCAACGGCGCCCATGCCGGAGAGAAAATTCGCGTAGCTGACGCTGGCATTTGCACCGCCCTGGCCAATCGGCACCAGATCGGCCGGCGCCGGCCTTGTGCCAGCGGGCAGCGTTGGGATGACAAACGGCTTTGCGGTGGCCGAAAGTGTGGCGCCCGTCAGCGACAAATTGGCTCCGACGGAAATGGGCACCGGCGCCGCGGTGCCAGGCCCGATGCCGCCAAGCAGCGTATTCTGCGGCAGGGTGAGCGTGGCCTGCACACCCGCCAACAACTGCGCGCGGGTTGCAGCCAGCGTTTGGCCATTCTGAAAAATGGCTAGCTCATCCGTATCCGCCACGGAGCTCGCGGCGGGTAATTGTGCGATTGTCGGCATGGAGAAAACCTCAGTCTGTCGTTAACGGCGTGCCGGTGGGGTCGGTGAGCGGCTCACCGCTCGGCGTTGTCAGGTCCGATTCGGACACCACGACATTCGCCAGCGAGACCACCGGCAGCGCGATGCTGCGCGCCAGCGTGCGGCCGCCGGTTGTGCTTATCGTCACCGTTACGCTGTACGTCGTCAGCGCCTGTCCGCCGGTCAGCCAAAACACCGCCCGCGCGCCATCGGCGCTGGAAGACGCCAGCGTCAAATCGCCGGGATTATTCGGGCTGATCGACACATCGAGCGTGGCGATCGTGTCGCCGGGATTGGCCGTTAGCGCCGGGCCGATATCGAACACATAATCCAGCGTGTCGCCGGGGTCTTTGGCCGGCCATGCGAGAGGTGTGGCGGGCGGAATTTGCGGTCCGCGCGGGGTGGGGACGAACCCGTCGATCTGCACATAGCGCGCGTTCGAGGGCCGCCATAAATGGCTGGCAGGTGTGCTCATCGCTTCGTGACTTTCTCAATATTCGACAATGACAACGCCGGCGGCACCCGCCCCGCCGGGATAGCCTGTGGCGGCACCGGTGACGCTGAGGCCGCCGCCGCCGCCGCCGCCGCCGAAGCCGGTGGCGCTGATGCCGGCGATCGGCCCGCTGGACGCCCGGCCATTGCCCGGGCCGCCGCCATCGCCGCCGCGGGCGGCGACCACGATGCTGTCACTGCCGTAGGAACCGCCGCGGTTAAGCTGGCCACCCAGGCCAACCCCGCCGGCGCCGCCAGCCATCGCGAATTCCGTCATCGTGCCGCCGCTGCCGCCGGCACCACCTGTTGCCGACATATACGCGCCGAAACTCGACGTGCCGCCGCTATTGCCGTTTTGGGCAGCACCTGGTGCTGCCCCGCCGGCGCCGACGGTGACCGCGATGCTCTGCCCGGCCGACAGCCCGGTTACCACCCCAACCGCCTGGCCGCCCGCGCCGCCGCCGCCGCTGGGCATGGTGCTGTGGTAACCGCCCGAGCCGCCGCCGCCGATCACCGTCACGCGGACTGTGCTGACACCATTCGGCACCACAAAACTGCCCGAAGATGTGAACACCTGCATCGCCGCAAAGCCGGGGCGTAGCGCCTGCAGCTTGTAATTCACGAATGGCGCGCCGGGCATGGTGACGATGTTGGATGCGGTGATGCTGGTCTGCCCGTAATTGACGGTGATGACGTAAAGCCCCACCCATCCGGCATCCACCACCGGCGTTGTCTGGCTTCCGGCATTGGCGGCCGCACCAGGCTTTAATTGCAACTGCACCCGCTGGATGCGCTGCGTGTTTTGCGCCGTGCCCGAATTATTCGGCCCCGAATAGGGCTGCGAGGGCACCGCCGCGTTCACATACGGCAGCACTACCGGAGAAGCATCCGATTCCTCGAATGCCGCCTCGATCAGATAATTGATCGACTGCCCGGATGTCGGCGGTGTTGCCAGCGTGAAGCTAGTGGATTGCAGATTGATGCCGGTCTTGACGATCTGATCCGTGATATCCGCGGCCAGTGAGCCATAGGCATTCGCATCCAGCGGCGAAAGTTGCGTGATGCTGCCGGGGGCGACATTCACGCTCAGCGACGCTGGCGATGTCGGCGTACAGGCCAGCCCATCCACCACCACGTTGCTGCCGAGAACGGCGGCCGTGAGTGCTGCGATGCCGACCATCGCATTGCGATTGAGGCCAAGAATATCCGTATCCAGGGGAATGCTCCCCGGATAGACGATATTACGATCCATGATTTATCCTCAGTTTGAAATTTTCATCCAGGCGATGCTCGCCACTGGCAGCACCGCGGCGGCGGCGGCGTAGATGTCCGCATCGCTAATCGCGCCCGGCGCTTGCTCGGTGTCCGCATAAAACATGGGTGTGGTGTTGTAGCCGCCGGGGCCATCGTTATAGCCGCCGGCATTGCTTACCGGCGTCGCGTTCGGCCGGTAGGCGGTGACGAAGAACTGAAAGGGCAGATTCCTGCTCCCGTAACCGCCAGCAACGCCGTAGCCGAGCGTGTTCGAATTATAGCCGCCGGTATCGGTTGCATTCAGCGGCTCGAAAATAAGCGGCGTTCTGCCGGTAAGGTTTTCAAGCGTCGTCGCAAGCCCGGCGCGCGTGGCGCGCGGCAAAACCAGGTTCGCGCGGATGCGGGCGCTGAACGCGGCATCCGCCTCCCCGGCCCGGCGCGGCAGGCTGGCGCCAAAATAGTCGGCGGAGGCAATGTCCAGAAATATGCCCGAAGCGGTGGCGATGCGCGTCTCGGTCTGGACATTGGAAAGCAGGGTGTACAGCCCGCTCCACGCCGTTGCCAGGCCGGTTAAGACCGCATCCAGAATCGGCGTGGTGTCGCCAAACCAGCGCGCCGGCAGGACGGATTTGATCCGCGCCAGCATATCCGCCGTATCGCCGGTCATGCTCAGGACACCGTTACTGTACCGGTACGGACAACGCCGAACAGCGGCGGTGTGAGATCAGCCGCCGCGCCATTGAGCAGCACCGCCGAAACATTGGTCACCGAACCGGACGCCGCATAGGCCAGCTGCGCCAGCCGCGTGTAGTTTAATGTGGCACCGACACCCAGAGAGGCGATATAAGTTTCGATAGCCGCCGCAACCAATCCCACCACCGTCTGATGTGACACGCCAGCAGGTGTGGTAATCGTCATCGAAACATTCGCCGGCATGACGATTGGCCCCTGCACCGCAAAGCTGGAACCGACAGGCCGCACCGCGTCAACCGCCTGCTGCACGCTGCTCAGCAAGTTCGCCGGCGGCGCGCCGGAGCCGTCATCCACCGTCACCACGAAATGGCCCATCTGCACAGCACCCGTCTGGTTGACGTTCTCGCTGATGACATAGCTCAGCCCTTGCTGAACGGCAGCGATGGCGGCGCCGATGGCAACATCAGTCGCCTTTGAGAGACTCGCCAGATAATTGCCGAAGCGCGCGCGGAATGCCGCGTCGCTTTCGGCATCCATCCCGCCCGTGAGCACCGCCGCGTTCGTTACGGTATCAACGCCCGCCAGGGCGGAGCTGACCACTGCAATCGCGCCCGGCTGCACATTGCCGGCGGCGCCAGCGACACTTGCGGCCACCGCCACTGTCACGCTCGCCACGCCGGCCGCCAAATTATAGCCATTCAGTGCACCGCTATAGGCCGGATTGGCTGGATCGGCCGTCACCAAAAAACTCTGCGTGTTCGCCGAGGTCGAAACACTTGTGCCAACCGGAATGAAGGCCGCGACACTTGGCGTGAAACGCGAAAAAATCACCTGGCCAACCGACGCCACGGCCGGCAGCCGGACAAAACCGAAATCCGCGCCGAAACTATCGCAATCAGCGCCCGTGCTGGTGGCGAGACGCGTTGTTGCCAGCACCTGTACGATGAGCCACTGCAGCCATAGACCGAGAGACGCGTTCGCCTCCAGTATCGCGCGCAGGACGGACCCCACCGTCAGATCGAGCAGCGTGCTCGCCGCGCCCTGCACGGCGGCCGCCATTCCTTCCACCATCGTGGAGAAATTCTGCAACGATAACTGCATGATGCCCTATACCGAAAAATTCAGAAGATTGGTCTGCCGGCTTTGCGAATCCGCATACTGAATCGACAGATTCACCGTGCCGTCGCTCGCCGCGGTGGCGCTGATGACCGGCGCCGGGCTGGAGGCCACCGCAGTTTCCTGCGCCATTTGCGAGCGCGCCACCG
>Ga0116227_10013615_pt1 | contig 12705 bp, 11 predicted proteins | sample S1TSphgellanicum_FD_89693 | JGI IMG/M metagenome (GOLD analysis project Ga0116227, IMG submission 89693) | Host-associated microbial communities from peat moss isolated from Minnesota, USA - S1T2_Fb - Sphagnum magellanicum MG | ecosystem: Host-associated > Plants > Peat moss > Unclassified... | reverse complement strand
GAGGCGGTACAGATTGGACGCGAAGCAGGCATTCCGGTCGAGATTTGGCATCTGAAGGCAGCGGGACAGGCCAACTGGGGCAGCATGCCGCGGATCGTGGCACAGATTGAGGCCGCGCGTGCCGCCGGTATCGAGATCTCCGCGGATACCTATGCTTACACTGCGTGGTTCAATACTTTTTCCGCGTTCATCCCGCCCTGGGCCCACGATGGCGGCGATGCGGCACTGATCGAGCGGCTCAAAGATCCCGCGACTCGGGAACGCATCCATCAAGATGTCTTGACCCCCAGCAGCACGTGGGACAATGAATGGCTCGAAATCCCCGGTCCCGAAGCAATTCTGCTCGCCGTGGTTCAGAACCCGGATTTGTTACCGTTGCAAGGTAAACGGTTATCCGAAATTGCGACCCTTTGGCATGAGGATCCGTTCGCTGCTCTCTGCGATATTTTGATCAAGGACAAAGCCTTCACCAGCGTGGCCGTGTTCGGCATGGACGAGCGGGACGTTTCCCTGGCGCTGCGCCAGCCTTGGGTATCGATCGACAACGACTCGCAGGGCACATCCCCCGATGGACCCCTCGCCGGAGAGCACCCCCACCCGCGGGCGTATGGCACCTTCCCACGCATCCTACGCAAGTACGTGCGCGAGGAGCATTTGCTCTCGCTCGAAGAGGCGATCCGCAAGTTCAGCGCCTTGCCGGCTTTGAAATTGCGTCTGATGGATCGCGGTGTGATCAAACGCGGGATGTGGGCAGACGTGGTGGTTTTCGATCCATCCACGGTCACGGATCTCGCGACCTTCGAAAAGCCCAACCAGCTCTCGCGTGGCATCGACGATGTGATTGTCAACGGCGTGCAAGTGGTGGCCGGAGGAAAGCTGACGCAGGCACTGCCAGGAAAAGTTCTGCGCGGTCCCGGTGCAGCTTTGACATCGCGAGGTGATCAGTGAGTTTGCCGCTCGCTGTCGCGTATCGACGGAACTTGTTGCGTATTCGACGGAACTTAGTGTGCGTTGGGGCCCGCGGGCTGCCATAACTCAATTGGATTTCCGTCCGGATCATGCAGTCTCGCAAAGCGCCCATTGGGGTAGACTTTCGGATCCACTTTGACGGAGTTGCCGGCAGCACGTAGCTGAGCAACCATCGCATCCAGATCTCGCACGCGAAAGTTCACCATCCACGTCTGCTCTGGCTTGCCTAAGTAGTTCGTGTCCTGCGGGAACGGTGCAAACACGGTGGGACCGGCAGCTTGCTGCCATACGGGTTGCCCATAGTCAGAAGGTGTCGGGTCGATACCGAGATTATGCTGGTACCAATCGGCCAGCGCTTTCGGATCGGGGCTTCGGAAAAACAATCCGCCAATGCCCATTACGCGCTCCCTCGGATTGGCCGGTTTGCCGGCAGGAGACTCAGGCTCGCCGGCGACGGCTTCTCCGAGGATTGCCAGCGTCGAAGCGCCCAGTAGAAGATTTCTGCGATTCATTGTTACTACCCCCGACTTGAGAATGCTCGTGATACGGCTCACCAAGGTTTCAATTGCAAGAAGAATGTCTTCGGGCATCGCCTCCCTCCCGCGGCCGTTCATCGCGAGGCGTCGCCGAACTTGGCAGACACGCTGACGAGCCATGTTCGCGGATCGCCCAATTGAACTTAGAGTTCAGTGGGAAAGTTCGGCGGGACATCCCCGAAGTAGAAACCGCGCACCGGATAGCGCTTATCCAGCAGATTTCGCCCCGAGAGATACGCCGACCACCGGGCTGTTTCCCAGCCAATCTTGCCGTTGAGCAGGCCATAGGGACTCGATTTCGTTTCGTTCGGCGGCAAGTCGAAGTAATAGCCGCCCATCCCGGTTACGTCAACGCGCGCAAATGGCCCGCGTGGATCCCGGTACGTGGCATTCACCGCGGTCTGCCAGTGCGGCGCATCGGCCAACTCTCTCGATACCGACAACGTCATGGCGCCAGTGGGCCCCTGCTGCACGAAGTCCTCGAAATGTGTCTGCAGCAGACCCAAGTCCGCACCGAGGGTAACTCGTTCGCTGGCCCGCCAGGCGACATCGCCTTCGAATCCATAGTTGCGGCCGCTCGCGGCGTTTCCAGTGTAGTAAACGAAGTCATCCGGGTTGGTCGGATCGCTCTGAAAGCTCGTCTCGATTTGCGCATCGTGTCGATGGAGATAGAACACATCGGCATTGATCGCCAGATGCTGATCGAGCAAATCCGCCTTGTAGCCGGTTTCCAAATTCAGGTCGGTTTCCGGATTGAACGACAATTGGTTCGGCAACAGGCCCTGGCTCAAGTTGAAGCCGCCGGCTTTGTAGCCGCGCGACACTGTTGCGTAGAAGGATTGCCTCGAGTCGGGCTTGTAGGTCACAGAGCCGTGCCCACCCCACAGGTTGTTGCTAGGTCCCAATAGCGCTGGAGTCACCGACAGGGTGCTGGTCGGGACTACCGCGGCATTGGTGTAGCCCACATTCGTACCAAGGAAGTCGGTGGTGGTTCCTTGATAATGGGCGCTCCAGCGCTCTGCCCTGGCGCCCAGCGACCATCGCAAATTCGTCGAGATATCGCCATCGAGCTCGCCGAACAGTGCGATGTTGCGAGCCCGGTAGGCGCTGTCGATGACGGAGTCGCTCTGGTCATCGATCGGATCCACCGGCGTGCCCAACGGCTGGTAATCGCCGAGACTGAGGTCGGTCAAGCTTTCATCGAGTTGGTTACCATAGGCGCCCACCAGCCATCCGAATCCTTGGGCCGATTCGGTGCCGAGCCGCAACTCGATGGTTTTCGTCGTTCGGTCGCGGTTCTGAATCTCCGAGTACTGATAGACAGTGGCCGCCGGCGCCCAAAGCACGGGGTTGCCCCAATCTCCATCGTAACTGTATTCGATGATCGACTTGGCGTAGGTGACGATGGCAGTAAATCCCACCGAATCGGTCGCCAGATAATGCACGTGCATCGAGATGCCGGTTGAATGCTGGGAATCGACGCCGGGTTGATCCGACTGCGTGTTGCGGGAATTATCGATGGCAAATGCATCGTAGCCGTTGTCGATATCCACCTGCATTGCGGTCAGCTCGATACGCAGCTGATTCGTGGGTTTGGCGACCCATTTCGCTCGATAGGTATATTCGTCCTGCCGGCTGGTGTCGTCCCGGTTCAGATAAAGATTGTGGTCGTAGCCATTGGAATACGAGTGCTGCGCCGCCAACCGAAACCCTGAATCGAGCGCATCCACGGGACCGCTGATGATCCCTCCCTCCGATCGAGTACCATAATCGCCCCCGCCAAGATCGATGCGGCCGAAGAACTGATCCGAGGGTTCCGCGCTGTGCAGATAAATCAGACCGGCAAGCGCATTGGCCCCATAGCGGGTTGCCTGCGGTCCGCGCAAGACGTCGATTTGATCGATGTCGTAGAGCGTGCCCGCAGTGCCCAATCCACTGAAATCAATGTCATCGATGAGAAAACCGACTGACGGGTTGGGCGCCCCCTGATATTGTTGCAGCTCTCCGATGCCGCGCAGTTGAAAATAGCGCGGCAGCGACGTGTCGCCCGCCCAATTCAAGTTTGGAATCAGCCCCAGCACGTCCTCGAAATTGAAACGGCCGGCATCGCGCAAGGTTTGCCCATCCAAGACTGTCACACTGGCCGGTATGTCGATCGCCGCCGCGTTGCGTAGCGTCGCCGTCACGACGATCTCTGCGAGTTCCGCGTCGGCGTTTGAATCGCTGGCAAAGGACGATGCAACCGTGGCGATACCGGCGAGTAGAAAACCGAAGGATAAAAATCGACCCATGCTCCCTCCGCCGGTATTAACCGGATCAGGTTCAATGGGTTCGCTGGTGTGCCCGTTTGCGCGGCCAGCGTCTCAGGCCCTAGAGGCCGCCCCAGCTTGTGGCACCCGGACTCTAAACGATCCAAGCCAGAATGGCGAGTGGGGTCGCCAGCAAGACGACAGCGCTGCCCCATCCCAATACATCCGTCGCGTTGATCATGTGTGGCCCCTGGGAGGCCAGGGTACCAGGGAACTGGTGCGCCTTTGGTACTCGCGGTACGCGTCGCCGTGCGTTTCGAGCGAGTGTTTTTCGGTCAGAGGAATACCGGTTACACGCAACAAGAAATAACCGATCAAGACAGGACAGGCGAGCGAAATCCAACCCAGCGGCAATCCGCTTGCGGCGATTGCAAAACCAATCCACACGATGATTTCGAAGAAGTAGTTCGGGTGACGAGAATAGCGCCACAAACCAACATCCAATATTTTTTTGTTTGCCGCCGGACGCCGCTTGAATGCCTGCGCTTGAGCGTCCGCGACCGCCTCGCCCAAGATGCCGACCGCCGCGATCCATAAGCCGCCCCACTCGAGCCAACTCACATCGCCCTCCCGCGCGTAGGCTGCGGCCAGAAAAGGTGCGGAAAAAATCAACGCGATGAATGCTTGCAATTCAAAGAAGGCAAGAAACGCTGCGCGACTTCGCCATTGTTCCCGCAAGCTGCGGTAGCGTTTATCCTCCGTCGGGTGGTGGCGCAGCACGCGCGCCAGAACGAACAAGCCCAGGCGCAGGCTCCACGCCAACCCCATTGCTGTAAACAGCATGCGGCGCTCCAGAGGCGCCGTGCCGACGAGCCCGTCGATCAGTGCCAACATTCCGATGCCGAGGGTCCAGGTGACATCCAAGAAGCCATAGTTCTCGACGCGAACGCATATCCACCACATGGCCGCAAAAAGCACGGCCACGACCGCGGCATCGATACTCACGCATGCAAGCATCACGCCTCTACACCATCCCAACGCCGAGACAACAAGACGATGAGCGGCAAGATGACGGCCCACCCCAGCGCCAGCGAGACGACGGCAGGCATCACTTTCGCGAAGCGCAACGCACCGAGCGCTGCGCCCGCGCGAAACGATAGTGGTCCGGCGATGGCACCCAGTAGGGCGCCGATCAAGAGGCGTTGCTTCAACCATCGATAGGTCGTATTGAACTGCGCGGCGAACGAGGCCCACAGCGCAAATAGCCACAACGGCGCTACACCATGAAAGACCGTACTGTGAGGATATTCGAGCAAGCCAAAAAATATCAGCGCACTCTCCCAAACGCCGCCGATCAGCATCACGATCAGCAATAGCTTGAGTTCCGCCATGGGCCGCTCGACGCGCAAAAGGTGCAACACGATGAGCGGCATGACCACGATGATCCCGAGGTACGACACACCCCGTGCGGCACTCAAAACGCACGCGAACCACGCCACCTGTCCCGCGAGAAAGTAGAGCGTAGGCGCCCAGCGAGGATTCAATTCGTGTACGCCGGCACTCACCAGTCGTGACTACCGGGAGCACCTTTGAATGGACCCGTCAGCTCAGGGGTAATCCAGCCTCCATAAAAACCGCCGGCCTGCGGCAGGACCCTGGCTCCGTCCACGCGGCAGATGAGGTCTCTCGGATAGAACGCAACGCACTCCGCGATCGCTTCCGCCCCCGGCAATGGCGCCGGATAACTCCACGCCACGCGGGTCAATTCGCGGTCGGTGTCGCATAGCGACCAATAGCGAGCCGGCCCTTTCCACTCACAGAATGATGAGCCCGGCGCCTCGCGCAATAAGTGTCGCTCCACATCGAGCCACGGAATATAGAAACTCGGGGGATGCGAGGTTTCGAGCGCCCGCACGGCGCGCCGGGTTCGGGCGACGAGCAACGGCCCCCAATGGATGGTGACTTCACGCGGGTCGGAAATCAGCATGGGCGGCCGCGGATAGTCCCACACGGATTCCTGACCGCTCGCCGGAACTTGCGCGAATGATGGGCGCTCCCGTCCATTCCAGCGCCAACGGTTGCGCGCCGAATCGATCCAGCCCGGCAATTTCGAGCTCATCGAGTGCTTGCGCCGTCAGCCGAGGTGGCAACCCAGGAATCGGAAAGTGCGATCCCACGCGATCTGTGCCCAGCCGGCATCATACTGAGTGCCGGCAATTCGGCCAGGCCCGACAGCGGTCTCGTTGGCGAAGGCGTGGCGCGCGAGGTAGCGGTGAAAGTCGAACGTCACCTTGGCCTCGTGCAGTTTTTCTTCCAGCTTGTCGACTGTCGCGATTGGAAAGAACTCGTCCTGCGTCCCCCAATGCCCTTGCACCGGAACTCGGATCTTGGTCGCGTCGATGTATTCCAGCGGCGGGCAACCGTACCAAACGACGCCGGCATCTGCCTCGGGGGACGCAGCCAGCGCCAGCAGAGTCAGAGCGCCGCCCATGCAGAAGCCCGTGATCCCCACCTTTCCGCCGCTTTCCTTGAGAAACTGCGCCGCGCCGCGCACGTCCTGGGAGGCAGCGTCGCCGAAATTCAAATCCGACATCAAGTGATGCGCCTCTTCCGCCTCGACGGTGGACTTGCCGCGGTATAGATCCGGCACCAGCGCTCGGTAGCCGGCGCGGGCCACGCGCTCGGCGACGCCGCGAATCTGGTCGTTGACGCCCCACCACTCTTGAATGACCACGAGCGCAGGTGCACCGGCCGCTTGCGCAGGTTCAGCCAAATATCCACCCGCTGTCTTGCCATCAGGCCGCGTAAAGGAGACTGTCTTGCCCATCGCAAAATTCCTTCATTATGAAAGTTGATTGAGGCGAAGCCGGAAAAGTCCGCACTAGTTTATATTAAATCACTGTATGCAAACTCACAGGGGAATTGACTCGCTGGCAAGACTAGTTGTTCTCACACTGCCGGTCCTACTTTTGGCCGCGGCAATGACTGGATGTTCAGAACCTGTACAACGCGTCTACGAGCGGGCAATAAAGGATGCCTCGGTGCGCGGTCCGGGATGGGATGCGCCGCTTTGGCCGCTCACGGCAGGGTCGGTGTCGGTGAGTACCTTCACGGAGGATGCGGCGCTCGATACAAAAGCAGTTTATGTGTGGGTGGCGCCGACCCGTGAGGTGTGGCTGAAGTGCCGGGGAAAGCATGATCCGGTATTGGCACTTCAGCAGATCCTGGGATTGCCGCCGCAAAGGAATCCACGACCTGGCCATCGATGGCATATCTTCGTCTTCGATATAGGATCGCGGGACCTGTTCCGGCCGTGTCCTGGCGGCATTGATCGCGCCGCTCCCCCCGATGTGCCAAGATGCAGTTTGGGCTCGGACCTCGACCCGACGCTCGATGCGGAATTCACCCAATTTTTGCTGCAGCAATGGTGGTCATCCCATCGTGCAACGGTTGAACAGGGTCACGACCCGGAGCTCGGCTATCCTTGGACGGGCATGGGCTGGACTTACGATTGGGATCCCGCTTCCAAGACTCATCGGGGCGTCTCCGAGTTCGTCGTCAAGAAGAGCGCAGTCGCCAGCAACGTTCGCACAGTTGATCCCGCGAGTTTTTGCGGCCACCCCAATCCTCCTTGATCCCGCTACATGGCGCTTCCGGCGCCGCTGCCGCTGGGGCGTGCCCCGAGCACGAGAGAGTAGCTCTTGGTGAATTCCGCGCCAAACAAGAAGATCTGAGCCGAATAGTAAACCCACAACAGCAGCACGAGCAGCGAACCTGCTGCGCCATAAATGGAGGCAAAGGCGCTCTTGCCGAGATAGAAGCCGATGGCGAACTTTCCGATATTGAACAATACGGCGGTTACGAGTCCGCCAACCCAGACATCGCGCCAATGCAATCGCTCCTGAGGCACGTATTTGTACACGAGGGCGAATAAGACCGTGGTGATGCTCAAACTCAACAATACATACGTGATCATCAATGACGCGTGCCACGAGCCCATGAAGCGGGAGAGCCATGCGCCCATCACCGCGAGAGCCGCACTCATGATCAATGAAACCATCAGCACGAATGCCACCCCAAAGACCAAGCCGAGGGAGAGAAAGCGTGCGCGCAGGAATCGCCAAACGCCTCGTGTCCGGTTTCGCTTGGGAATACCCCAGATTCGATCGAGGGAGGTCTGCAGCTCCACGAAAACGCTGGAAGCGCCGATGAGCAGCGTCACGACTCCTATCATGGTCGCCGTTCTACTGCGTTCCATGTAGGCCGCACTCGAGATCAAGGATTGCACGGCTGATGCACCGGCATCGCCGAGCAGCCCTTGCATCTGAGGCAAGAGTTCCGCACTCGCAGTATTGTCGCCGAGGACCAGCGCGCAGACCCCGATGGCAATGATGAGAATGGGAGCGATCGAGAACACCGTGTAGAAGGCGAGCGCAGCTCCCATGGTCGACGCATCGTGCTCCATCCAGGCGAGCGCCGATCGCGCGAATACGTCCTTGATGCTCCACAGGAGACGCATCAGATCAGGCACGATTGGCAAGAAAGATCGGGCAATTTTCCCTATGGGCGTGGCGTCGTATGGGCGTGGCGTAGGCACATTCTATCCTGCGGGCCGTGGGACTTTTCGTCTAACGACAGCCGGACGCGATGATTCCGAGTGTAGAGCGTGCCTCCTACAGGTCCCCTGACCCTTGGACTACAGCTTATTCCGCTGCATCCCGTCATCGTACGGGTCGAGGCTCCGGCCACCTTTTTTTCCCTCCATCCGATTCACACATCACACGAGCGGCATGTTGCGGCTCTGCTGCGCTGCTCGCTGCAACGGAGCTTGCAGCCTTTCTTGCTCGAAGCACCAACTTAGGAAATTCACACATGGACAAAGCTCCTTCGATTCTCGCGCGGATTGCCGTCACCGTGGTGGCCGCTACCTTCGGTGTCGCCGCGTACGCCGGCAATCACGAAGCCGATGACAAAATTGCGGTCGCCAAGGCTGCCGTGGAACATGCGGAACAATCCGGAGCGCCGGCGGCCGCGCCCGTGGAGATGGCCGCGGCGCGAAGCAAGCTCGCTCGTGCCGAGAAGGCCAATGCCGACCGCGACGTAAAACCCGCTGCGGACTTGGCAGATCAAGCGAATATCGACGCCCAGGTGGCCGAAGCGGCTGCGCTGTTGGCGCGCTCAAACAAGGCCACGGCGGAATTTGAGGCGGGTCTGCAAACGCTTCGTCAGGAAGCCGCACGCAGCTCCCAACCGAACCAATAAAGGACAACTCATGAACATTAAACTGATGACCGGCATCGCATTGGCGTTGAGCATGGGGGCCTGCGCGACTGTTCCCCTGACGGATCCTGCCCTGGAGAATGCGCGCAGCGCGGTTCGTGGCGCCGAATCCGACCCGAACGTTGAAAAATATGCGGCACTGGACCTCCACTTGGCCAGGGATGAGCTTGCGCAAGCCGAGGCGGCGGCGGTACGGCGTGACGCCAAGGCGATTGATCAGCCAGCCTATATGGCGGCCCAGACCGCGCATCTCGCCGAGCTGAGAGCTTCTGCCAAGGCGAACGACGCTCGGGTCGCGGCGGGACAGGCGGACCGTGATGCGATTCAACTAAGAGCCAGGACCCGGGAGGTCAACAAGGCAGACGCGGCGCGCGATAACGCCAACCAGAGGGCGCAACTCGCAAATGCGGCGGCTGACGAGGCCGCGCAGCAGGCGGCGAATTTGCAGGCGGAAGTGGATGCGCTGAAGGCGAAGCCCACCGATCGCGGTCTGGTGCTGACGCTCGGCGATGTGCTGTTTGAAACCGGCCGGGCCGATCTCAACCCCGGCGCGGCGCGCAATCTCGATAGGTTGGTGCAGTTTCTCGGCGATCATCCTGAGCGACGCGTGGAGATCGATGGCTATACCGACAGTGTCGGGACGGACTCCTTCAACCTCGATCTATCGCAGCGCCGCGCCGACGCGGTCAAATCTGTGCTGGTGAACAGCGGAATAGACCCCTCGCGCGTCACGACCCGAGGCTATGGCAAGGATTTCAACGTCGCAAGCAATGCAGACTCGGGTGGTCGACAGCTCAATCGCCGCGTCGAAGTCGTCATTGGAAGCGAGGACGGATCGGCCGTCGCGGCGCGCAGCCGTACTTGAACCAAACCCGGCGGGATGGCGCGTCGCCATCCCGCAGCGGTTGCTGCCGTGGAGCTGCGCCCCGCGATATTAGAACTTGAAGCGCACGCCGATGGTGGGGTTGATATTGGTCGAGTGAAAGTAGCCGCTGGCGAGGCCGTCGTGTACGCCGCTGTACATGGCGCCCAGGTAAGTGTCGAAGTGCGCTGTTAAATGGTAATCGGCATCGAAGGAAAAGGCGTCGAGACTGCCGCTGCAAGCACCGTGCGCCGTGGTCGAGCAACCCGCCTGGGTTCCGGTGCCGTAGGCGTTCTGGTCATAGCCGTAATAAGCCACCGTCAGGTCGAGCTCGGGAATCACCGTGTAGCGAACACCGGTCCAATAGACCCGATTCGTCTTGGCTTTGTTGTAGGCGTTGTTGGTGACGAAAGCCAGCACGTAACCGCCGATATTGGTGAAGCCGGCCGGCAACGGCTCCGCGGGATTTGCATACTTGATATGCATGTAGCCCGCAAACAGTTTGACCGGTTCGAATTCGTACTTCGCCATGAGCGAATACGTAGTGTCGTCCGAGATGGTCGCTGCCAGAGAATTCGTCACCGAATATCCCAATGCCGGAAGCTCGGTGACCTGGGCGGCGCTCAACGATGTCGCGACGATTGCGCTATTCAATTTGGAAAAATAGGCGTCCACCGCGAGGCCCGCATATTGTGCGCCGAGGTCTGCCTGTACGGCGGTATTGGCCGCCGCTCTGGAGCCATTGAACTTGTAGAGCGCGGCCACGTGTACCAGATCATTGAAACTCACGTAGTACTTGGCCGTCGAATCGAGGCGGTTGTCTTCGTTGGTGCCGCCGCCGGAATATGTGTTCGAGGCACCGAGCAGTCCGAATGCGGATGCATTGTAGTTGGGGTCGTACTTGATGGTACCTTCGTTGAGCAAAGTTACCTGGCGACCGAAAGTCAGGGTGCCGAACTGCGCCGATTTCACTCCGACAAACGCGGTCTGGAGGGCTTGGCCTGCCGAACTGCCATCGACACCGACGCTTTGGCTGCCGAGCGATCGACCGTTGTTCACGGCAAGGGATTTTGCCGAGTTCGCGATTTCGCCCGACTGCGGATTGAAAAATGTCTCCACCTGGAATACGGCGGACCAATTGCCCGTCAAGGGCTCGATGCCCTGCAGTCCCACTCTCGACTGGCCCATGTTGCTGGGTGTGAGGCCGATCACCGATGAGTAGTCATTCTGGCGCACGATGTTGCCGCTGGCAGCCGGGCGGTAGGGCGTAAACGGCGCGCTATGGGTGTCGTATTGCAGGCCGATGTCGACCACCCCGTACAGCGTTATCCCACGCCAAGTCAGACCATCGTCGCCCTCGATTCCCGGTCCGGTCTTCTGCTGTGCACATACCGTTGCCGAGACCGTCAAAGTCCCGATCAGGGCCAATACGCACCTCGAATAGCTCCCGCGAGCCGGCCTATCGCGTCGCGACGAACGCAATTCTTCGCTGAGATTCACTGCATCTCCCATTTCTTTATCAGTGCAGGCTTGACGCCTGGCAATCTGACCCGGATTGTATGAATTGGCGCAGGTGGCGGAAATACCGAATTTCAACCTGCCAGATGCCGAATCCTTATAACGGAGGAATTGAGCCATGGAGACGATTGGCGCCGACCTACGGCAGATGCAGCGGACTCCGTTGGCACCGGCTCATGTCGAGGCGTTGCGCGCCGCGGGCAAGATCGTCACGTACCCCGCGGGGGCTTTCCTCGCCCTCCCCGGCCAGCCGATCGATCGTTTCGTGTATGTCGAGGATGGCGAGATCGAGGTCGTCAATCCCTACACCGACCAGCGCCACCTGCCATTCACGCTCGGCGCGACGCAGTTCATGGGAGAAATCGCGTTTCTGAATGGTGGAGTGGCCTCGATGCCCATGCGCGCGGTCCGCGATACGCGCGTGATCGAGGTGCCGCGTCCCACGATGCTGACGCTCATGTCCCGGATTCCGGAGATGTCCGACATCATCATCACGGTGTTTTCGGCACGCCGCCGCAGGCAGCTGGAAGACCGCGATAGCAGCTTGTTGCTCATCGGCGAGGACGAAGACCGCAATGTGCGCCGCGTTGCCGAGTTTGCAAGCCGCAACCGAATCCCCTACAGCTCACATGCGCTCAAGAGCCCTGAGGCAGAGGCGACCGCACGCAGCTGTTCGATGGATTCCGCCGTGCCCGCGGTGATCTTTGGACGCAACGTCGTCATTACCGATCCCACACCGGACAAGGTCGCGCAGCTGCTCGGTCTCAGTCTCGACCTGAAGAACGACGAAACCTTCGACCTGTTGATCGTCGGCGGCGGACCCGCGGGCGTTGCCGCGGGTGTTTATGCCGGCGCCGAAGGCCTGCGGGCGCTGGTCGTCGAAGACGTCGCGATCGGAGGCCAGGCCGGCACGTCGAGCCGTATCGAGAACTACATGGGCTTCCCCACGGGCATCTCGGGCGCCGATCTCGTCTGGCGCGGCGAAGTACAGGCATTGAAGTTCGGCACGCGCTTCGCGATGCCGCGGCGCGTGGTGCTGCTGCACAAGCTGGAGGATGGGTACTTCTGCGCCACGTTCGATAATGGTCAGCTGGTCAGAGCCAAGGCGGTGGTGGTCGCCACCGGCGTTCAATATCGCCGGCTGCCTCTCGATCGGCTCGCCGACTTCGAAGGCGCGGGCATTTACTATGCCGCCACCGAGATTGAGGCGCGATATTGCAGGGAGACCGAAGCGGTCATCATCGGCGGCGGGAACTCGGCCGGGCAGGCTGCGATGTTTCTCAGCCGCTCG
>Ga0116227_10013613_pt1 | contig 12705 bp, 8 predicted proteins | sample S1TSphgellanicum_FD_89693 | JGI IMG/M metagenome (GOLD analysis project Ga0116227, IMG submission 89693) | Host-associated microbial communities from peat moss isolated from Minnesota, USA - S1T2_Fb - Sphagnum magellanicum MG | ecosystem: Host-associated > Plants > Peat moss > Unclassified... | reverse complement strand
GATAGCACAAGTATATTAAACCTCTTGTAACATCACATCCCAAAACTATTTTGTAATTAGATTTACTTTCAGAGTTTTTTATTAAATGTTAAAAGCTCCTTTTTTTTTTTTTTTTTAAATTAATTGCTTTTTTAGAGATGAATATCATTCTAAATTCAATAACTTTTGTTTCATTGGGTAGAAAATTGCAAGATGACAAAAATGTGCACACTGCCCTGTTTGTTTGTTTGTTTGTTTGTTGGTTGAGGGCTTTCTGATGGTACCAAAAGCAGAAGAGTAGGGACCCTCAGAACTTGGGAGGGGTTATTATGGCTTTGGTCACACCCAAACAAACAAGCCAACATTTATCTTGTAGGAAATGTCCTTAGAGTTAGCCAATAATTAGAATAGTTGGATTTTAGGGTTTAGGGTCTAGAGATTACAAGATGCATTGCCAAGTCATAGAGACATTAAAGTCTTTGAAAGGACATGATTGTCTAGAGAGGTAGACCTCTAAAACAATATTAAGCTTGGTAGGAGAGAGAGCACATGTAAGCTTATCTTGTGGTTGGGTGGATTTTCATAATAAAGAGCTTATGTCTTATTCATTTTTGAAACATAGTATATGTTAGGGCTTGTTGAGAACTAGCGTCCAAAAATGGAATACCCACTTGTGCTCTTTGAGCACTTCAATGCGACAAATCGTTCATACTTGGAAAGTCCAAATGGAAATGGAGTTCTTTGAATTGGAATATTTGAGTTGCAATAGATTCAAACTCAAATTCTAAGTTCCAACATGGTATAGCAAGGATGGATAAGCACAAGCTTGCATCCTTCCTTCTTAATGTGAAGGATTCAAGCCTTCAACATGTTAACATTGCAAATGAGCAACAAAAAAAAACATGAACAAAAACAATTGCTACCAAAAATCATATTAAAAAAATGTTTTGAACAAAGCAAATTGGATATGGGCTAAAGATGATGAAAGACATGTTTGTTATCGTTCATGTAAATAATTTCAAATCACTAATAAGTCAATTATCATTAGCAAGAACAATAATTATTGATGTAAGAAATAACATTAGTCATAAGATTGAAGAACATGGGTCTATGGCAATCTAATGTATCACATGTTCCAAGGTTACAAAAGAATCTAATCTCTATACGCTAAACAATTCATGCAAGTTATCAACTTCAATTTATTGTTTAATATTGTTTACCCATATACAAAAATGGTAATTTGATTGTCACCTACCATGATAGTAATTTATACGAGCTTGGAATGGTGAATTCATAGCAAAATAAACCCATGAAAAATGACAATTTGTCCAATAAAACTTTGACAAAAATAGCAATCTCAAATGGAATTATGGCATCAAAAACTTAGACACTAGGGAATTGATTACTTAAAAGTTCTACAAAACCAAAAAATGATCAATGGACTAAACATATAAGCTTTTTAAATTTACAAGTATGTCAAGTTTTTTTCCAAAGCAAACAAAATTGTCAAAAGATCCTAACAAATGTAATTACAAGAACCAAGGACCTTTTGGAAGTGGTTCATTCAAATATGTGTGGTCCAATACAAACCCCATCATGGGGTGGAGCTAAGTACTTTATCACTTTCACAACAGGAAAAAAATGGTTAATTTTATTAAATAATAGAATGAAACATTTTCTTGTTTCAAGAATTATAGATCTATAGTTGAATGCCAAACAAGGAGGCCATTGCAAACTTTGAAAAATGACAATGGAAGTGAATATATGTATCCAAGGCTTTTAATCTTTTTTGTTTAAAACATATGGAATTGCTAGGCAATTTTCAATGCCATATAAAATGGGATAGTTGAAAGAAAAAATTGCACATTCAGGTGGAAAGTGCACAAAGTATATTGGAACATGCAAACTTGAATAATGTTTGGTGGGAAAAAGTCATAAAAATTATAGCTTATGTTAGGAACTTATGTCTCATTGTTACATAAAAAGTAAAACATCAAAACAAATGTGGATAAAGTGAAAGCAAGGCAAAAGCCCATGGTGTTTCACCTATGAATCTTCGGTTGTGATGCTCACATGTTTATTTCTAAAGAGAAAAGAAGACAACTAAATGCACAAAACATAAAATGTTTAGTACTCAAATATAATGATACTAGAAAAGGCTACAAACTTTTGAAAAAAATTATAAATAATGTGGAAATTTGCAAAGATGTGGTATTTGATGAAGAAGTCTTGATACAATAAAAGTTGAACCTAATGTGAAAATCTTCAATCAAATAATTATTGAAGATTTAAAATTAGATAATTTTGGGTTGAAAACATTCCAATAATAGAACCTAATCGATTGGGGTGAAACCCCACTTGTTAGCACCTTGCACCTTCAAACTTCACAAATATCATCAAGTCATGATAATTCACAAAATATAAAGATGTGTCAATTTTACATTCTTGAATTTAATTATTATGAACAAGCTACTAATTTGGAAAATTTTATCAAACACCACATGAATGATCATAATAATGATGAAATAAATACATAGCCATGATGATCTACAAGATTAATAACACAACCACTTGGGAATTAATTTATTCATTTAACTTCAATCCATTAATCACAAGAGGTGTGATAACCATTTTCCTTTTACCATGAAAAAAACTTTGACAAGGTCAAATGATGAAAAATGGAAAAAAATTGCATAAGATTCAAATAAAATTTATTTTTTAAGAAAAAATCTGAATTTTCACTTGTTTAACATCTAATATGTCAATTGTTGGTTGCAAATGGATGTTCCAAACTAAGTTAAAAGTTAATGGCATTACAAATCAATATAAAGCACATACGGTTGTTAAAGGTTATTCACAAGAAGTTAAAATTGATCATCAGTTTGAAATTTTTCACCATTAATTAAAATGACCTCCATTAAAGTTGTAATGGCATTAGTTACAGAGAAAGATTTATAATTACACCAAATTGATATAAAGACCATGTTCTTAAATGGCTACTTGGAAGAGGACATGTACATGCAACAACCTAAAGATTACATTCAAACATGTACAAATAAACTAGTTTAAAAATAAAAAATACAAGACATTATATGGTTTTAAAAATAGTTGCCACATGTCTAGTATCAATGGATAGATACAACCTTTTGAAAGTTAAGCCAAGTTTGATGCATATAAAATGCAATAGAGGTGCAAACAAAACTAAGGCTAAGGGATGGGATTAGTAAGAAGTTTAATGACAATATTCAAATGGTAGATTAAACTATGTTCCCATTTGAGCATGGGCTCTAAATTATGAAAATGCACTATGGGAATCGTTATAGTGGTAGTAGCAAATGTTTGCGTGGAGCAAAGGAGAACTAAAATGTTGTGTCTAGAGGGTGAGCATTCTATAAAATAACCTTCTTTGGGAAACAACCCCAAATGATTTGTCTTTTGGGAGAATGAAAAGGTTTTTAAAAAAATTAGTATTGGTGAAAATGGGCAAGATGTGTGGTTAGACATGTCATAATTGATTTACAAATTCACTTTGCCCACGAAGAAAGATGGATCACACCAAGATTGTGGTACCTAGTGGTCATCAAAAACATACATAAAGATTCCTATCTCATGCCTCTAGTAAAAAACATGTTAACCTAACTTGGGAAGTCATATGTGTTTAGTGCATTGGACCTTCAATCAAGATTCTAACAAAAAAATATGATGCTTAAGGATGTGAAGAAAATGACAATGATCACAAAAGGAAGGATTTTTTGGTAGAAGGTCATGCCTTTGAATAGAATAATGCAACATGTGTATTTTTTGGAACCATGAATGAAATATTTGAAAAAGAAGTTGATAATTTAGTCAAATGTTTTTTGGAGGATATCAAGGTACATGGTTTAGATTGGAAGCAACATTTAAGAAGCATCTTGAGTGGGTTATAAAGCACTTGCTTTGAGAAGATATAATTTTGTTAAAAGAAATCATTTTCTTGAGGCTTGTGGTGAACATTGATGGGGTTCAACTTGACCTTGGAAAAATTACAATAACCAAGTATGCCAAAACATGGCATAAGCAAAAAGTTGTATTAAATTATAAAGCCATGAAAAATTGTTTTAAAAAATTTATAGTCAAATATTAGACTCATCATTTATGCCATGCTTGTAATCATGGATGCCATGTTTTCGTGTAATGGTGTAGCAAAATTTCATGTGCTCATTATATTTAAAAATGTGAAAGCATTTTTAGGTTGAACAAGATACTACAAGAACTACATAAAAGGACATGCCAAGGTGGCAACCCCTCCTTTCGCACTAAACTAAAAAGATATTGAATTTATGTGGGCTCCCATGTATTAAAGAACATTTAACAAGTTCAAACAACACCTAGTGAATACTTTGGAATGCATACTAGACCTAATTTTGCCAAGGTTTTGATTTTGGATGTGGATTGGTCTTGATGTGTTTCATATGTGTAGTATTTTGTTATAAAAAAGGAAGACGCATGCTAGTCATTGTGTATGCTAATAAAGGATTTTTTTCACAAAAAAAATATATCAACCCATGGAAGAGGAATGTTATACATTGATCTAGGGGATGCATATTAACCAACATCTCCATTGCATACATTAATTCATTCTATGCATTGATAATAAACCACCAAAGTGATTGTTTTCATTATTTCAAATGTGCATGTGAATGCAAAGGACATTGGGTGGATCTATTTCAAGACCTTAGCTTTAGGATTGTACGTCTAGACTAACGGTGGGCATGTGAACATTGATGCTTCAAACCACAATCTAATGGGACTACATAATGACAAAAAAAATCAAGAAGAAATTCAGGACATGAGTCTTTTGACCATATATGTTGTAGGACAATGACATGAATGGAAAGGATAGAGGTATAAAGATCAAGTAGCACATATTGGTCACAAAAGTCGTTGGTTACATGTAAATTGTTGTTTCAAATTGAATCTTGATAGGTTATGTGAATTGAGAAATATAACATTGGAAATTGCGTTGTTTTGAATGTGACTAATAATGGTGATGTTATTCTTGAGGAGAACAATTTAAAGGACACAAGGAAAGAAATGACACAATTGATACAAAACAATGTAATCATTAATTTGATGACCAATAAATCAAATTTTTTAAAGTGTAAATAAGGATCGTCAAGAATAGTGGGATTTGTTTAGGGAGGTAGATTTTGGTGTTGAAGGAAGGAAAACAAGAAAACAAAAGATGACATGAATGATGGACTACCAAGAGGGATAATTTAACATGTTTTGGACATTTGGGAAGATGAAACATGCTTGAGTACTTTGAAAATTGATTAATGGTGAAATGCCTACAACATGCATTGTGGGTGAAAGAGATTGTGAAAAATATATTTTTTTTAAGGATTTAGTAAGACAAAATACCTAGGTGAAAAAAAACAAATCAATCCTAGTTGATTATCAAACTTGATTAAACATGGTTGGTAGTAGGTAAGCTATTTAATTAAAGTAGACTTTAACATTTGACAAACCTCATTGGATTTAGATCTAATTTCAAAGGGACTTGGGCTAAAAAAGGATTATTGAGTCAAAAAACATTTTTAAAAAAAATTATCTTTGGAAAATGTCACAAAGTGATGATTTGAAGTAGGCAGGCAATTGATATAAAATTTATTACAATAAACAACAAAAAAAAACAAAGTTACTACATGGCCGATTTATGGCTATGGTATTCAAAGAATATCATAATTCTTAATAGACAAACCATTGCACATATTTCTAGACATGTTTATGAAAAACAATGATACTTAATGAAGTAACTCAAATATCTTTAAAATTCACACACATGCGCACACACATTCCAATGGTGGTGTAAAAGGTTTTCACACAATAAAACATCCACAACATTTTAAATTATGAAAAAAACATGAACAATGTTGTTGGAATCCCACAACATTTGGGTCCTAACAAAGACCAAATTACTATTGACATTAATTCACATTTCTTCTACACAATCTCAAGGATATAAATTCACACATGGATTCTCCAAACATATTTTCATTTTTTAAACCCACAACCATACAAATACAAGATTTTCTCAACTAACTATTTAGCCCCATAAATATTTGAAATAACCACTACCTACCTCTTACAAAAATGGTAGCCATGCATTCAACAAATATATAACATTCTTCCAAAATCAACCTTAAATCCTATTTTAGTGGTTAAATTTTAACCACCAACTCAACTTTTAGAATATTATTTAAAATAATGAAGGTAGCATGCATTTTTAGCCATTTCTACTTACTATGGGTAATGTACAAGTGCAAAATTGTTGTGATTATAACAAAAAAATAGATATGTGCATAGTAATTTTCCTTTTGATAGAAGGATTAGAAATTGAACATGTTCATTTATATTTGTTGGGAGAACAAGGGCTTGTATTTTAAGGGTTTGACGGTGCCATGAATAGATGTAAGGATATTATAAAGAAACAATTGATTCAAAACATAAACATGGAGATTGCAAATTTGGGGAATAAAAAACCTTCAAAAAGGTGAAGCATAGATTCTTTTGGAACAATTAAATTAAATTGGTGCATAAAGTTATAAGGGAATGGATGGAGTGTTAGTTGGCTAACGAAATATGGTTAATGGAATCCAATATGGAAAATTTCCACAACATACATGTTGTTAGTGATTTTTTTTTCAAGGTGGCTCTTGATACCATAAGGCCTTTACTAAAAACCTATAATGGAAACAAATATATCTCGGTGGGTAATTGCAAGATAGGGTGGCTCACTTTTTGCATCACATTGGATTTTTTACAAAGTGTATTTTATCCAAATGTCACAAACATATGGTAAAATTATCAATGTGATAATTTTTTTAATCAATTAAGGTTTTCAGCTTGAATAAAAATATTTTTAAAATGATGAAATTCAATAAATATACACCAAACATATAGTAATGAACTTTTGAAATGGATCATGGATGGTGGTGTCGAATTTGTATGAAAATTCCAATGCATTTTTCAATATCATTTCATCCCAAGATGTATTAAATGGATTCAATATGTGATACATGTTAGAAAAAAAAACATGAATTTTCCCCAAAAACTTGAATCAACAAATTGTTTTTGATTTTTGAATGACAAGATTTGGACCTTATCTTCAAGAGTCGTTATATCAATCATTTTTTGTTGGATTGATGTTTTTTTTTCTCTAACATTTATGTTAAAAAAAGCTGTTTAGTTGGGCTTTTTTTCATCTAACTTTATTAATTCATTAATCACCATCTAAACATTAGTTTTAAAAAGTTTTTATGATTTTAATGTTAAAATATGGACTTTTTGAAAGTGTTGTCCAAAATGAGTCACCGTTATCTTGCAACCACCTTGGTAGTAGTTGATAATGATTTGAAATGGATAAAAGCCAAAACAATAATTGATCATGTGGTGTTATCAATCGCAAGGTTTTTAAAGGATGAAATCATTTAACAATTTGGAACACACCCAAACATGTATTGATCGATGAAATTGAATTTAGGTGGAAAATTTGCAAAAATGTGTCACAATTATGGATTTTTTTAGTAACATACTACGTTGGTTGATTCACAATGCAATGACTTGGTGGAAAATCTGATTTGAACTATCAAACATAATTTGATTGTGATGGTTACCACAACTAAATATGTGCATGAATGGGATGTACAATGGCTTGAATATTCATTGGATACATATGCATAATTCAAGAGAACACAAAATTTTCCTTATTTGTGGTGTCTATTAAATAAAATCCAAGATTCAAAATGAACAACCAATTGGACTCATTATTTGACTTTACAAGGAGCTTCAAGTGATATGCATTTTAAAGATGCAAATGTTTGCAAAACTTCATGAATAAATTTTTGAAAGTGTCAAAAAAACACAAAGGGGACAAAAATAAGCCTTTAATATGTGGAAATGCAAACAATAATTTGCAAGGTAAATATTGAGATGGTGGGTGAAAATGGGAAAGTTGAGAAAAAAGAAAGGACTAGAAACCATTTGAGAAGGACCGTATAGATTCATAGGTCATAAAGATGAACAAGGTCATCAAAACATTGATGAAGGAAAATGAATTTATATGTTACAAATGGAGATTTGAAAAAAATTGGTAAAAAAAATTATGAAATACAAAAAATTAGGTTGTGCAATTCAAGCTAAATATTGTGTAAACACAAAATTTTGATGAAGAAATGGTCGCAACAAAACAAAGTTAAATATAAAAATGAGATCATTAGGTTGAGTTGTTTGGCTTATGCCATGTTTGCAATTCATTACAACTCAAAGAGCAACTAAAAGTTTTTGTTTTTAAGGGCAACATGGATGGTGTGAAAGTTTTGGAGGAATAAACAACTAAGGAATGGTGAGTATGTTGGAAAAAAATTACGAGATGTTGTAGAAGGTTTTGGAGAGATGCATATGGATGAATGATTGAGAAATTTTGGGAGGGATGACACTCTTTTTACAAGAAAAAATTTGTGGAAAACCAATTTTTTTTAAAAAGAAAAAAAGAATCATGTGTCAAGTTAGAGATTGAAAAAGAGTTGTGAGAAGCTTTTTGGAATCACTATATTTATTACATTATGAATAAAAATTTCACAAATTTTGCACATCATTGTGAAGCTAACAAAATTTAGACATGAATATTCTTTAAGAATGGTTGCATTTATTTCCTACATAATAATGCACCTCCTTGTGAGATTGACATGTTTATAAATGTTTTTGTTGAATGTAGAAAGGTTGAATAAAACAATGCATGATTAAAACAAATTGGTGAGAAATGGGGATTTAATACGAAATAGGATTCATTGTGGTGATTTGGAGAACGATAGTTGTGTAATCACACATGCTATGTAACTATGGTTGAAGGGGATTGAAACTAGTTATTCTTGGTAATGTGTTAGTATTGTTTTGGTGACTTTGAAGCACTAATAATTTTAAGGAAGTTAGATTGAATATGTAAGGAAACAACAAAAAAAAAAAAGGGATACAACCCTTCCATCATTTTTCAATGACAAAGGTTTTTCCTTCAACAATACACCATAGCTTTGTGACACATGTGGTAGTGAATTCAGATTTCATTATTGAACCTAGCAAAGGTACCATCCATAGGAAAATTGTTAAGACTAATAATGGATAAAACCTAATTGAATTGATTTCAAATTTCATTATGGTAACTTATCTTGTGAAAGATATGACTTGTTATGTAGGTAAATATGTAGGTGATTATGTGGATAAGTTGATAGTGTAAATGGTTAATAAATAAGTAAGGGCAAGACTCAAGGTGTCATAGGTAGTTAGTTTTAAAATAAATCAAATTGACCATTGTGGTTAGCTAGGGAACTAAACACTTAATGGAAAAGTGTTTCATATCCACATATCATCCATCCTTCATGGTATGTTGATGGCTATTGGCATTCTTAGGCCAAATAAATGAAACAAAAATGTTCAACATGTACATGCATATTTAGTATTTTAACAAATTGAGTGGCTACCCATGCATCATCTTTTCATGGGTCTTTTGGGCTTATTTGTTTCTTATAATCAAAATCTTTAAGGGTTCACACTAAGTGTTAGTTTAAAAGTTTTTAGTTTTTTAAACATTGGGTTAGCAAGCCTAAAATTATCTTAACACAAACCTAACCTTGCATGACACATTTCATCATTTAGACCTAAAGCAAAAAGTTTGGTTATTATTAACTTACCATTGTTTTAACATCTTTTGTAACAACATTGATTCATAGAATCTGGTAGTGCAACTGCCATTTTCTTCTTTTTTTCAATCATTTTTACATTTTTTCCTTGACCTTTCATTTCGAATTATTTTATGTGAGTTCACTTTCTATGAGTGTTTTATGTGCTTTCTCATTTTCAAGCAAATATTTTCAATCTCACAAGTTTTATATATTTGTTGTGCACCTTTTGCCTTTTTTATCTCACTTTACATGTATTTATTGTGATGTCTATCCAAGATTGAGTGTTTTCACTACTTATGCACCTCACTACTTGCTTGTTTCACTCTATGTTTTTCTTGGAACATGTAAATTTGCACATCAATTATTACTTGACCAACACAAAAATCCAATAAAAGATTGATTGCCGAAACCATCACATGGGAGACAAAACGGGATGGCCAAAGAAAGGCCAAAAGATGCACAACTTGCAAGAACCAAAAAAAAAAGGGAGAAAACTAGTCTTTCTCATCGTAGGAAGTTATCTCACCCATGGCCCCTTTAATGTCTCCCGCATGCAAATCATGAGATCTAATAGTAATGTGAGGTCTTGCACATGTCAAATCTTGTTCATATCAACTATCTTTCAATTGTCTTCCTTTCTATTATTGTGTGTTGGGTTTATTTACCTTTTGAATACATTTCCTAACTTCTTCCATTTATTCCTTAATTCTTTATGATTTGGATGTTGTGCAAAGGTTTCCAATTAACATCATTCTTATGTTCTTATGTTGAACTATATTGCAAGTCTATCTCCTTGTTGTTTTTTTTATTCATTGATTTCAAATTCATTTCACCCATGTTGTCATTCCCTTTCAAAAATATTGCTATAATCTCTCACACCCCCTTCTTGGTACAATTCTTTTCTAGAAACATTTCTACAATCCACAAATGCTTCTATAATCTACTCTATTTTGTAAATATTTTGAGGTTTCTTTGAAAAGCTTTTTCATTGTGCACTTTGAGGCTTTTTCTTCATTTACTCTGAAGACTCAAGCTATGTAATTAGAGCCATGCAAAAAGAGTGAAGAGACACAAACCACCTTTTTTTGCCTTGTTTACCATGGACTTATGAGATCAATTTCAGCCATGTTATGTAACACCCTTTTTTTTTTTCCAAAATCTACGTTTTTATGAAGATTGATTGTTAGTTAAAATATGCTTAACATTAAGTTAACAAACCAATGCCATCTAGGATGATGCCATGTTAAATTTTCTACTATGTAAGATTGTATATGTGAATGACTTTCATTTTTTTTTTGGTGTTATAACACCAAGGTACCACTCAATTAGCACCAAGTGTGAATGCTTGTTTAGGACAACAATCTCTCCATGGGAACTTTTCCAACAAATACCTCAAACCCTAAACTCAATAAGGAAACACACACATGAAAAAAAATTACATGTCTTCTTACTTGTGCTTATTTGTCAAGTTGTTTTGTTAGAGAAAAACCCCCAATTTTAGGTCTTCGTTGGGTTTGCCATTACTTACTTTACTTCTTTGCTCCTTCAACAATCTTATCTAATTTTTGCTAAGAATGGGAGTAATTTATGTCTCTTTAAAAAGAAGAGAAAAATGAAAGGACACCCAAAAATAAATAAATAAATAAATAAATAAATAACTAACTAAAATGGTACAGAAAAGTCAGTTCTACAAGCACAATAAATTGAAGAAAGAAAATAATCAACTATAAAAGTTAGACCTTACTTCACTCCACTACTACTAGTACAGGCCTGCTACTACCACTCCAACTTTGGCCAACTACTGAGGATATCTAAGCTAACCAGTACAACAACAACAAAACCCACAACCAAAATAAATGCAGAGTAGTACCTTATATCCCAGATAGGAGTTTGTGCTATAAATATTGTAATAAATTTCCATTTTCTTTTGAAATTTTATTTTATTAATTTTATTTTCTTTAAGGGGGGTAGGGCACTTAATTAATTACTACACTTTTTTTAAGGAAAAAAATTATGATTTATTGTAATTTTTATTTTTATTTTAAAAATAATTTGCAAAAAAAATATTATTGTCTAAGAAATGGGTACTACTAACTACTAACTTAGGGAATCCAATAATATTTTCAGCAGCAAAAAGGAAGTAATTTAGTAATAGCCTAGTACCTAGTTGAGCACTAACAAAGCTCACAAAAAATTAGCTTTACTTCTAGCTCCTAGGTCACCTAGGAGGTAGCTAGGCTCTGAAAGGAGGGAGGCAAAAGAAACTGGCCACAAAGAGATCTCACAAAAACACACACACACACACACACACACACAAAGAGGAGAAAAGAGAGGGAAAAAAAATAAAAATTAAAAAAAAAGAGAAATCCCAACCCCCAAAAAAAATTTTAAAATAAATAAATAAAATAAATAAAAAGGTTGAGAAACACGCAATCCCAAAAATCAAAAAGCACACAATTTTTTTTCATTAAAAAAAACTCCAAAAAAACAAAGAAAGAAAAAAAAGAAAAGACAGTGGGGTTTGTGAAGAGTTGGAGGGGTGTGGGTGGGTGGCTGGCTGGGTGGGGAGGAGCTCTCAAAGTAAAGTACCTAATAAGTAAGTAAGTAAGTTAAGTCCCCCCCTTCAAACAAAAGTTGTGGAGGTTTTGGGGTGCTTCCTAAATCCATGCCCACTTTTGTGTTTTTTGTGAAATGGTTGGTTTGTTTGTTTGTTGTTTGTGTCTAATCTTCTTCTTCTTCTGCAACAAAAAAGCTTGTAAGTACCCATCCACCCAATACCCCTCTAAACCCTCTCCCCTCCTCCCTCCCCCCTCTTTTTTGGTTCCCCTACTACTACTACTACTACTTCTACAACTACTACTTCTCTTCCTCCCTTTGTCATGTCATTTGGATCCATCCCCACTTTGTTGTTTCTTGCAGAAGGTAGATGGGTATGTAGTTTTCTTCTTCTTCTCCTTCTTCTTCTTCCTGGGTTTTTGGTTTTTCCAGAAGTTATTGTCTTCTTTGT
>Ga0116227_10013612_pt1 | contig 12709 bp, 4 predicted proteins | sample S1TSphgellanicum_FD_89693 | JGI IMG/M metagenome (GOLD analysis project Ga0116227, IMG submission 89693) | Host-associated microbial communities from peat moss isolated from Minnesota, USA - S1T2_Fb - Sphagnum magellanicum MG | ecosystem: Host-associated > Plants > Peat moss > Unclassified... | reverse complement strand
GGGCTGATTGGGTGCTGAGTCTAATCGCGCTGCCATCCCCATAAACGGCTCTATTTTCAGCGAGGCTTCCATGTCCTATCCCTTATGCAGCAAGCTTTTTAGGTAGGTTGTCACCCGCTAAGGTTAATTCTGAACCCTTTACCCCACAAGGCTTCATGCTCCCGTGTCGGACTATGTGGAAAGAATGCTCTATTGAGTTCCCCACCTCTCACACCGAATGTCCTACCTCTAGAAAATTAACACGCTAATCATTCCCCAATAACCAAAGTAGACTCAGCCGCACGACCAAATTCCTCAGGTGTATACTGGAGATGAACCTGGGAACCGGGCCAATGGAAGGTGCCAGGGGTAACGGAACGGACCAGATAATGGAGACTATAGACCCCTGCTTCTAGGTGATCGGCAAAGGCCAAAATCCGATCGCTCCTAATGGTCTTGTAACTAAGTTCCCAACTATCAGCCTTGGCTTGCAGTGCAGCAGTAGCGGTTTGAAAACTTTGATCCACAGCTTCAAATCCCGCCGGTAGGGGGTCTGTAATCACTACATTGTCCACCGGATGATCAGTAATTACCTCCAACCCAATATCAAACACCTGTGCAGATGTTACAGTTAGGGGTTCATCCACGGTGTACAACCCTGACCTGCGGAGGACTTGATCCTCTCCTACCTTACTCACCTCTCGCGTCACCCGCAAACCGTTGAACCTCCCCGGCTGATTTCCCTGGAGGTGGTAACTGTAACTAACTAAATAGTGGAGGCTACCCCTACCTGATTTCTGCAACCATAGATCATTGCGTCCCCGGGGAAGCTTATCTGCGGCTAAATGTAGTTGAAAACTGGGATTCTCATAGCCATGTAACCGACTTTCCCCCAGCTTTCTCCCCGCTAACTTAACTGTGGTGACAAAATCAGGTGGAGTGGGTTGGAGATTACTATATTCCACCAAAGCAGTGAAAGCTTGGGCATCATCATAACTTGTGGACCAGGTACCATCCCGGCGTAACCCCAGAAGACTTTGCAGTAACTTATCTAGGAGTTCCGGGGGACTGTGTTGGCTGATGAATAGTTGTAACGCTTGGGCTTGGGTAACAGTGGGTGAACTCATCCAACCCCAACTACCCGACGGACTGACAACTGCTGTGCGTCCAGTTTCATAGATACTCTTCTGCAACTGCACCCGCATATTTTTGGACTGATCTTGCCATTGGGGAAAGAGGGATAGGTATTGGGCCAGTTTAATTTGGGTGACGAGATCCAAATTATCCCGCTGTTGGTAAATATCTGGGAGGAAACTATTGCGTTGATCTCCTAATTCTGCCAAGGCAATTAAAGCATTTAATCGGAGTTGACTTTGACAGAGTTTTTGCCGACAAAATTCATATTGCCCCGGATTAGCGAGAACCTTCTGTAAATAGTTCTTGGTGCGGGATAACATGGGGGAATCTACTAACCCAGGGAAAACTTGACTGGCTTTAACTAGAGATATCGCCACATAGGGAGAAATTCTGGGGCTAGATTTTTCTGCCCCGGGAAAAGCCCCAAACCCACCATCTGCTAGTTGGAGTTTTTGCAGTTGGGTAAGTGCTTGGCGTGCTTGTGCTAAGGGGTTGAATTCCGTTAGTCGGTATTTTTGAGACAGAGTTTGCAGGTTAGCAGCGATTAACAACTGACTAGCGGCGGGTTCGGCAAATGGTAGGTCGTCAGTTGTTAATACCTCCTTGGCTGGGGCTGTAATTTCCGGTATGAGGGTACTAGCCAGTTGCAGATCCAAATCTCCCCCATTGGTGAGATTGAGGGGGATTTTGACTTGTCCTGCCGTCACACCTGCTTCTACTACTTGTTCCGTCAGTTCTAAGGGTCTAATTTCTAGGGGGACTTCAAAGGCATCGGTGGCTGTATTTAGCTGGGTGGAAAACTGGACCTCACCCACCCCAGAACTACCCGCAGTCATGGGGAAGCGGTAGGCATGGGTGGCAGATTGGGCTTTGGTGTGGAGGGTGGTGGTCGTGGGGTTGTTTTGACTAAATTGCAGATTTCCCTTCAGTTCACCTTTGATGATCAAGTCCCCAGTGCTGCCGGTGTTATTGGTTAGGGATAGTCCAGCTAGGAGGGCATCCCCTGGCCGGGCGAATTGGGGTAAAATCGCGTTAGTGATCAATGGTTTGGTGGTCATAAATGTCCCCTCACCGTTGCCAAACCGCAGATTTCCATCGGTGGCAACTACCATCACCCGCCATTTGGTTAAGTCGTCTGGTAATTTAAAGGTGACACTGGCTTTGCCCTGGGTATCGGTAATTACAGAACCATTGTAGTAAGCCAACGCTTGGAAGTTCTTGCGGATGCGAGTATTTGCCGCCCCCTTGGATAACCCACCGCCATAACCCCAACCCTTGGGGATATTGACGGTGGGTTGTTCAATTACCACATCGGGACGGTTATCACTGAAGCGGGTAGCGATGGGTTGTTGGCTGTAAACGGTGTCTACCAAACTTGGGGGACGATAGCCGGAAAGTTGTAACACCGCTTCGTTGACCACCATCACCGTCAATTGTCCTTTGGTGGGGTGCCCTTGGTGATCTGTTAATTCTAGTTTAACTGTGGCGGGGGTCCCCGGTTCTAGTGAGGCCTGTGTCGGCTGAACTGCTACCTTTAAATACTTATCTTGCAAGTTCACCTGGAAAGGGGCAAAGCCAATGCGGACCAACTTATTTAAACTGCCTGGTTCCACCTGGTTCAGGGGTTTCCCTTGTCTGACTAGCACCGCTTCCACTGCTGCATTGGGTAACATTTCTGGTGTCACCAGGAACTGAATCTGCGGTGCACCTCCCTGGACCTTGGTAATTTGCTGGTATATGGGCTTATCCTTGACGACAGCAAAATATAATTCCCCTTCTGGGTAGGGAGATTGAATCAAGACTGTGGCTGTGTCCCCGACTTTAAATTCCTTTTGATCTAGTTTAACTTCCAGGCGGTCCTGTCCCTTGTCTCCCCAAAATACAGGGTTGTCCCCTGTCACCCAAATTTGGGCATCGGTGGCACTTAATTCGCTGCTAGCATCACTAAAATTGGCTCTGAGGCGGTAGGCACCTGGTACCTTGGGGGTTAAGGTGACTGCTTGGGCATTGGTGGTAGATGTGATCTCCCTTTGGTCAACGGTTTGATATTCAACTTGATTTTTCGGTGTTTGGCTACCTGCTACCAACTGAGTGACACTGGTGTATTTCATCTGTTGTAATTCCAGATGTACCCTTTGTCCGCCTATGGCTTTGCCATGGGGGTCGGTGACGATTACCTGTACTGGGAAGGCTTTGTTGGTGTCAGCGATAAAGTCGCTTTTTAAGCCGATGAGTCGATTGGTGGGGAGGGCTGTGAAGGTCTGGGAACTAGCTACTGATAGGTTAGAAACATCTGTAACCTGGGCATCCACCTGATAAATCATCGGGTAGGGTAGGTCTTTTGCTACTGTCACCGTCTGACTACCTTTGCCATTAGGATCTAGCTGGGCACTAGTTTGCAACACATCGCTGGGGACAGCGGGACTTTCCTCCGGCCAGAACCATTGTCTGCCAAAGCTGAACTCCTCCCAGTTGGGGGGAGTGAAATTAGTTTGTTGCCGAGTGACGTAATATTTCACCTCCCCATCTGCCACAGGTGCCCCGAATAGGTAGTTACTTGTGGCTTGGGCTGCTACTTTGTCATCGATGAAGGCAAATTCCCGATCTAAACTGAGGGCAACTTGAAATGATGGTGGTTTAAATTCAGCTACCCGCAAATCTCCAGTAATCTCCAACCCATTTTTCCCTTTACCCCGGATTGTATAGTAGCCTAGGTCTTGGGTGGTCTTGATTGGTAGTTTCAGGGAAAAGGTGCCAAATTCGTTGGTGGTTTGGGTGCCTAAATCGGTTTTTTGGCCATTGGGACTTTCCAGGGTTAATTGATAGACGGCATTTTGATCCTGGTTAATTACCCCATTTTCTAAGTAGTCGGCAAACCCAGTGAACCAAGCTGTTTCTCCTGGTTGATATAACTGTCTATCGGAGAAGATTATCCCCCGGGAGTCTGGTTTGCCATCCTGCCAATCGGCATCGATGCCATAGCCGTAGACCCCACTATACTCTTCTGTCCTGGTAAATGCCCAATCTTGATTTTCCCGGGCAATTACTAATAATTGTGGTGATGTGACAAAGCTGGGATGTCCGTCAAAACATGGTTGTAAATCCTGCCGCTGAATTCTCAAGGTACCACCAGCATCGGTTTTCCCTGTGGCGCAGGGGGTGGGTTGGGGACGAGATTTAGCCCCTAATTTCGATGTGTAGATTTCAATGGCAGCTGCTTTCACTGGTGAACCATCGCTGAGATGGTGGACGCGAACTAGTCCGGATTCAGGAAACCACTGAGTAAATACACCTAAGTTTGTCAGTTCCACAAAGCCAAAGGTTGTGGGTTGCTGCCACAATTCTTGGCCATTACTCTGGTATTTATTGGTGCGTGCTTGCACTCCATAGGCCAACATTCCCGTAGCTGCACCGATTTTTTGCCGTAGGGGTACGGTGATATCCACTGGTTGATTTTTCCGACTGGATACTTTGAATTTGGGCCAGGTCGGTGGTTTTGGTAGTAAGTCATCACCGCTGTTGACGTAAACTAGGTCTGTGGGTTGGACTGGACGATAGGCTGCTTGGTAATTGCCCTCTGGGAGGTTGACCACGTTAATATTCAGGAGTAAATCTTTACCTGTGGGAAAAATATTTAATCCTGATGGAGCTGCAATGTTCCCCGCTAAGTCCCCAGTATTGTATTTCAGGGTGACGGGTTTACCTAAGGTTTGGCCAAATTGATCTTTTAGGTTAGAACCTAGGGTAATTTTATAGGAGGTAGCCGGTGCCAAGGCATAGGGATTGATTGTAATAATCTGCTCACCGTCGTTGACTTGCACAGCCCGTCCAATGGCTTTTGGTGTCGGACTAATTTGAATATTATCTTTGACTGAATCGGCGACTAAATTGTTATTAAATACTAGCTGGGGTGTGCCTTGGCTAAATCTGCCGTAGGTTCCCAATACATCGGGTTGGCCATAGTAACTAATTTGCTGAAATTGCAACGGGGAGTAGGTGGCTAGTTTGCTGACAAATTCCTTATCGCTGGGCAGATTTCCCGTGGCAGGGAGGATGCCGGGGAAGAATTTTAAGCGGTAGTTAGTTGCTTTAGTTAAGCTTTGTTGGGGGGTAAGTTTATAGGTCCAGTCACGGGCTGATGGGTCAAATGTTTGCAGGGGGTCTGCCTCTGCTGGTTTTTCATTTTTGACTAATTCCACCTGTAACCGTACACTTTGATTTTTTCCTTGGGGAATTAGCTGGACATGGTCTTGGAGTGATGCTAAATCTAGTTCTAAATTTGAGGTAAATTGCAACTGTGGCTGGAGATCCACTGGTTCAGCATCGGCTTTATCCATGGGGTCAACCCCTGGTAAATCTGTTAGGTTAATTGCCTCAGTATTAAAAGTCCAAGCTAAATCCTGAGCTAGACGGTGATTTTTTAAATCAGCTAAAACTGCCTTGAGTGTGACTTGAAATCGCGTGGCTTTGGGCAGGGCTTGATCTGCTTGAAATCCCACCATGCGAGGGGTGAGAAAGCGAAATTTCCCCGGTAAAGGTGGATTGAGGGTAAATTTCGCCAGTAGGGGTTCCTGTGTGGGGCTATCTAGACTTTCGATGGGAATTAAAGGTTCTTGAAAGCGGATGCGAATTTGATTGAGGGGTTTTGCTGTGCCCAATGGACTGATCTGTTCTATCCAGTGTGGTAAATTTGGGGGGGCGAGGGGGTGGACTATGGGCAATTTTGCTTTATCTGCGGTCATCCCCACTGAGTTACACCCCGCTATGCCCAAAATAAAGGTAAAGATAAGTAAAGTTTGAATAATTAGTCTGATCATAAATTAATTAGAAAACAGGGTAGGTATGAACTACCCTGAAGAAAAATTTGGTTTGTCTCCATATCTTAGGTTGTTTAGATAAAATTACTTTGGGAGTATAGGAAAAAATTACTAAAATGTAATAATTGTTATAGTAGATCTCTTGCAAAAGTTTTTTGTGCTATGGCGTAGCCGCAGTTTCTGCATAGCGAAACACGCGCATGATGGCGATCGCCATCATCATTGAGTTATAGCTGTTTTATGAACAAAACAACCACCGGGGAAGAACATTTTCAGTATATTTACTCACCCGAAATATGGGTTTTCGATAGACAACCCACATTCAGCACTTCAAAATGTATGATTTTGATTTTCAAGAATTATTCCTAAATAATAATGTTATTTCTTTAAGTATTAATACTTGAAAAATTAGCAATTTATGTTTTTGATTTAACAATTGTTGACTGGACTTGGGAAATCTACGCATATTACATTATGAAGTATGTAATGTCGGCTAAATTAGCTTGACTTAACTTTTGAGAATTTTATCTGGTTTTGAGGTGAGTAATTTTTTGTTAAAAAATATCTTATTTCAGCATAAAAAACTTTTGCAAGAGGTCTATTGACAAAGGTGAGTAAATAATTAGAACATAGTACTTAGTACTGATATAGAAATTTTTATCTGAACCACTAAGCAAAGCTATGGCGAAGATTGTAGGTGTTCATGGCATTGGTCAAGAATTTAGGGGTAGCAATACAATCTATGCTCAGTGGTTACCAGCACTCCAGGATGGCTTAGAACGTGCTGGAGCTAAATTAAAGTCTGATACTGAATTTAACTGTGCGTTTTACGGAGACCTGTTCAGGGGACGGACGAAATCAGTAACTGGGGTACCCAACTATGATGCTAGCGATATTAGCTCGGATTGGGAGAAGGAACTTCTTGTGCAATGGTGGGAAGAAGTGGCAAAAGTAGAACCTGGTATTCTAGGTCTAAAGGATACCTCTAAAGAAAAAGCAACACACCAAATTGTTCAAAATGCTTTAAGAGGCTTAACTCGTTCTCAGTTTTTTGGTGGTGTTGCCGAGAAGATTGTAATTTTCTACCTCAAACAAGTTGGCGCTTACTTGCATGATCAAGAGAGGAGAAAGCAAATCCGGGAGCGGGTTGTGCAGGCTATTGATGAAGACACCCGCGTACTTGTAAGTCATTCTTTGGGGTCAGTTGTGTGTTACGAGACTTTATGTGAACATCCAGAATGGTCTGTCAAAGTTTTTGTTACCCTGGGTTCTCCTTTGGGAATAAAACAGTTGATTTTTGATCACCTGGAACCGAAACCTCAAGCTAAAGGTCACTGGCCAGGGAGTGTGGAAAGGTGGATCAATATTGCTGATGCGGGAGATGTTGTTGCTCTCGAAAAACAGCTAAACCCTTTGTTTGATGGATTGGTGGAAGACAAGCCAGTTGATAATGGTGCAGCTGCTCATGATGCGAGTAACTATCTCACTGCGGCTGAAACAGGTGCAGCAATTAAGTTAGGTCTGATTGATGAATAAGCAGGCAATATGGTGGGAAAAAATCGCTATTATCTAATTGCTTGTGGGACTAGTAGTTATCATCCTGAGTATAGCCAATTACCTGGTGTTGAAACAGATATCAAAAAGGTAGTCAATCTATTTACTCAAAATTTTGGATATAAGCAGGTTTTGACCAACTTGCAACTCAACCCAAATAAGAACGCTCTTGAAGAAGAATTTTCTAAATGGCTGAGGGATAAAGAGCGGTCCAATAGGGATATTGTCATTTTCTATTATTCTGGTCATGGTGAGTACTATCACAATGATAGACATTATCTTCTAATGGAAGATACAGATCCAAAGAACCTCCCTGGTAAATCCCTACCTGTTGAAGATTTAGTCCGTCCTTTAAATCATCCAGAAGTCAAAATTGGCGCAATTCTTTATATTCTTGATACTTGTTATTCGGGACATGGTACAGCCAATATTATCAAGTTTACTTCAGAAGTAATTCAGAACCACCAACCTATTGCAGGAGCCAACATTGGCGTTCATACTATAGCTGTCTGTCGAGCAAAAGATACTGCCCAAGAAAATGTATTTTCCAGTGCCCTTGAGCAGGTAATTAGATCCTGGAAGGGAAATCATAGCATTCACCCAGATGAAATAGTTGAATGTATCAACGAAAAGGTTGACACTCAAAATGCTTCCTATCAATGTGCTGGAACTGAGACCTCTGGTAAATTATTCTTTCCCTTTGTACCTAAAACTTTGCTAACCTGGGAAGAAAAACGCCATGAATTCGGAGAAAAACTGTTATGCATCTTAAGTAAGGAACTGGAAAAAAGTTTGTTTTTCATCAATGCCTTTATTCTAAGTAGCATAATTAATGAAGATTTTGTCTTAGATAAACTAGCTCTCAAAGAGCAATTAAAAAAATTAGCCATTAAACCAGTATCAGAAGGCATTTGTCCACTGATTGCCTGTGCTGAATGGTGCAGATTTGAATTCTTAGAACAAAGCAGAAACGATGAAAATTTACAAAATCTGGTAACAGAAATTGAAAATTGGCAGCATGAAGTAATTACATACAGAGAAGGAGTAGATCTATCCAAAATCGAAGCAGATAGAACAAGTAGATACAATAATTTACAAGCTAAAATCCAATCAGGAAATCTCAGGATTCAAATTGAAATCGAGCCACAGAGAGATACAAAAAATAATACAGGTTTGTCAACTGGATTGTATATTTTAAATATGAATCTTTGGATTGCAAGCCAGAAATTTCCCTTTGGTAGGTTTGCAGAGAATGTAGTATTAGAACTACAAAATGATAGTTTGGAAGAGTGTCTAAAAAAAGAAGATATTCTATCAAATTGGATTCGCAAAGCACGCTATAATAGTTTTACTAAATCAAAAAAACCTACAATTGAAGTTTTTCTACCCTTGTCATTTTATCAAGAGTCTTTAGAAAAAATCTGTTTCCAATCTGGCAGATCCAGAAAGGAGTTAGGGATGGAGTACCCAATATTTATCAACTCATTTGAACGATATTTTGATGAAGATTTTCGAGAAATTCGTGATGAAATTTACCAAAAGAAACAAGAATTATGGGGTAATTCTCAGAACCTGGCTTCCGTCAAAGTTTACTACAACGGTAAAAAACCAGATTTGGAAGAAATTGAGGAAGACAAAGTCATTGCCGTCTGGAGTCGATGTCCAGAGCAGTCCTTAACTGAAGGTAAAGAAATAAAAATATCAGACTGGAAGACTTGGCCCGAGAAAATACACAATTTACGCAAACAGAATGAAGACCTAAAAGTAACGCTTTTTTGGGATGATTTGTATCCCAAGCCTTCGCGACGCTGTAGACCTCTAAATACCAGAGTGGTGGAATAAAATGTCGAGTGAACAAACACCTGAACAAAAGGATCTTCGTATCTACCGGGGTTTAACACTGAGTGCAAATAATTTGCCTAGTCCCCAAGAGCAGCAACAGCATCTTGCTTACATTCCACCACCTCCACCTTGGCGCACTTTTGGTCGGTCAGTCCAAGATTGGAATGAGGCTAAAGCTAAGCCAGGAGAGTTAACAAAGGACCAAAAAAGCACAAGTAATATCGACCCACGAGCCCTTGGTTTCGTTTCCCCTCCCGAAGCGATAGAATTAGTCAATGCTGCCTTGTGTTTGCGTCGCCCTTTGCTGATAGAGGGAAATCCTGGATCTGGCAAGACATCATTAGCCTATGCCGTAGCATGGGAACTAGGGTTGCCTGGTCCCTATCGCTGGTCCATTGTTTCTCGCACTATGTATAAGGATGGTCTGTATGCCTATGATGCTATTGGGCGATTGCAAGAAACATCCCTACTCAGGCAAAAAGTTGGTGAGACTGGTGAGATTCAAGAACCCGATGTTGGTAATTATATAAGGTTGGGAGCCATGGGGATGGCATTTTATCAGTCTCGACCGGGTAGACCGGCGGTGTTGCTCATTGATGAGATTGATAAAAGTGATATTGATATGCCTAATGATCTGTTGCATATTTTTGAGGAAGGATTTTTTGAAATACCGGAACTGGCTCGATTAGCAAGTGAATCTGTACAGGTGCTTCCTTACCGCAGTCAATTGGACGATAGTAAGGACAAAATTCCTATTCAAAAAGGGTTTGTGCAATGTCAGGAGTTTCCCTTAGTCATCATGACTAGTAATGAAGCACGGGAGTTTCCGCCAGCTTTTCTGCGCCGATGTTTGCGTCTATCTCTCAAACAACTTGAAACGGAGGCTGGTTTCTATAAAATTTTAGAGGAGCGGTTCAGTTCCGAGCATCTGCAGCAACTAGAGGAGCCTGCAAGGAAATTAATTCAAGACTTTCTGAATCGCATCCAGCAGGGGAACGTAAAATTAGCAACCGATCAATTGTTAAATGCTATTTATCTCCTACTGCAAGGTGAAAACCTCACCCAAGAGAAGCGTAAATTTTTGTTGGATACTATTTTCAAACCGCTGTGAGGGGAGATGGTTGAAGAGAAAGCACAATGGTGGGGAGATGAAAGAGAAATCGCTGAACTGATTTGGTGTGCAGCTCACTTGCATCGCATCATAGCCCCTCCTTCTCCCGAAGGCATTGAACAGCCGGAAGATTTCCCCCCTGCTGATGGGGTGTTGTCTCCTAGAGAATCCTTGAAAGATAGCTCTACTCCCCCTGCATCTCAAGAGGAGCCACGGACACCTATTGCTACCTATCCCCAAAATGTGGATCGTCATGATCCTGACACTGGTATAAAAGATTTACACCCAAGTGCTCCCGCCTCCCCAGTTCGTATTCCCGATCCATTTCCCCTACCTAAACCAGCAGCCATCAGTAAGAAACTTTTGCCATTAGCCAGGCGAGTTCCCGGTATCTTAGCAAATGAATTAGATATTGATGCTACAGTCGAGCAGACAGCCGAGGCAAATGGGTTGCCAACGTTAGCATTTCGCCGTCCCTTAGAGCGATGGTTTGGGGTACATTTACTGATTGATCACTCACCTTCAATGGCATTTTGGGGAGATTTAGCACAGGGGGTAGCAACGCTGTTTCGATGGCAAGGATTTTTCCGGGACGTGCGCCTATGGCAGTTTGAGACACGCAACAGTGAGCCACGATTGTATTCAGGTGCTGAACGTATTCCAAGGGAGATCCGCAGTCTCATTGCACCGGGGAGAAATCGACTTTTCGTAGTGTTAACAGATACCTTAGGTAAGGCTTGGCATTCGGGAGCAGCATTTGCAGCGTTAGCTATTCTAGGGGAGCGGCATCCAGTTACCATTGCCCATGTGTTTCCCCAAAGTTTATGGCGACGGACTGCTTTACACCAAGCAATTCAAAGACCCCTCGAGGCTCCCCATTCAGGATCTCCTAACTCAAAGTTGAAAGTGAGAGGTAGGCTCCATACAAAAGATAGACTCTATTGGTTTCCGATTTTCAACTTGTCCCCCGACCATTTTAAGACTTGGGCGGATTTCCTGGCAGGGATTGAAGGCAATTCTATCCAAGGGGTTTTGATTAGACAGGAAGCACCAAAAGTTGATAGTAGCAACCCCGTGGAAGAAGAACCCGAATCAGTGGAAGAGACTCCCGAAGATTTACTGCGAGGATTTCTAACTGATGCTAGTCCCCAAGCACGGGAACTAGCCCAAGTACTAGCCGTAGTTCCCCTCATACCTCCAGTCATCCGGTTAGCACAACGGCAGTTTTTGCCTGATAGCGAACACTGGCATTTAGCAGAAGTGTTTTTCAGTGGTCTAATCCAAAGATCTCCTTTGGGAACAGGAAACGCAACTGTTCTAGAAACTTGGTATGAGTTTCTAGAAGGAGTTCGCGAGTTACTGCTCAAAAATAGTCCTGTTCTACGCACTGTTGAAATTTGGCGGGACATTGGGGACTTTATCGAGCGTCACTATGGAAGTCTGCGAGATTTTCAGGCGCTTATTCCCAACACAGATGGTTCTAGCCATATTTTGGCTAAAGCACGGTATTTGTACTTTGCTCAAGTCAAGGCAGCAGTGCTCATGACTTGGGGTGGGGAATATGCCATGCAAGCGCAGGAACTTATGAAAGAAGTAGTGGCATATAAACCAATAGTTCCACCTGGTGTTAAATTACTGACTTTTGAATTTAAAGTAACAACCCTCACAGTTGATGAGCCACCTAATCTGCAACCTTTTGAATTTGATGTAGCCCTTATAGCTGCTGATCGCCATATAACAATCCACCGTCGTCGCCAGCAATCTCAATATTTTATTGAAGACTTGGGGAATGGCGTTCAACTAGAAATGGTTGCTATTCCCGGAGGCAGCTTTCAGATGGGATCGCCTAAGCATGAACTTGAAAGAAGGAATAATGAAAGCCCTCAACATGAAGTCACAATTAAACCTTTCTTTTTAGGTAAGTACCCAGTAACTCAGGCACAGTGGAAAGCTGTAGCAGCACTACCACAAGTAAATCGAGAACTTCATCCAAATCCATCATCTTTTAAAGGAGAAAATCGTCCCGTTGAGTCTGTTTCATGGTATGATGCTGTAGAATTCTGCGATCGCCTCACTCGTGCAACTGGCAAGCCCTACAGATTACCGAGTGAATCGGAGTGGGAGTATGCCTGTCGTGCTGGTACAGATACACCATTTCATTTCGGGGAAACAATTACATCGGAACTGGCTAACTATAATGGCGAATATACTTATGGTCGAGGACCTAAAGGGATTTATCGGCAAGAAACAACAGAAGTAGGAAGTTTTG
>Ga0116227_10013610_pt1 | contig 12710 bp, 7 predicted proteins | sample S1TSphgellanicum_FD_89693 | JGI IMG/M metagenome (GOLD analysis project Ga0116227, IMG submission 89693) | Host-associated microbial communities from peat moss isolated from Minnesota, USA - S1T2_Fb - Sphagnum magellanicum MG | ecosystem: Host-associated > Plants > Peat moss > Unclassified... | reverse complement strand
GCCATGTCCGCAGAGAGACTCTTCTCCACCGAGACCTGGGCCAAGCCGGCGCCCGGCAGCAGGTTGAGCTGGACGCCGCGGCTGTAGGGTTGGCTCAGCGCGACATCGACGCCATTGATGGTGACAAGGTTGAACGCAGCCTCCAGCCCTCGCAGGGACGCGTAATTGGCTTCACCCCGACCCGCGAGGTCGACTGGCACACTGTTTTGCGTAACTTGGCCTCCGTTGACCACCGTGACGCCGGCAAGGTTTCCGAGCGGATCCAGCACAGTCGCGCCAGGGTTCGCCTCAAGGTCTTGGGTCGTGAGACGCGCGGTCAGAGCGTCTGAGGCCAGCAAGGGAAATGACCGCGCGAGGCGGGCGGTGACGATGACGGTGGAGAGATAGGCTTGCGCCGCCGGCGAGGGGTTAGCGGCTTTGTCTGGCTTGGGCGAGGCGCGGGCGAGTCGGCGCTCGCCGCGTTCGTCGTCGAGAGCCGCCCCCTCCGACGCGCCCATGACGATCACCGATCCGTCACGCTGAATCGTCGCCCGCAGATGCGAGCTCGTCAGCATAATTTTTAAGGCGTCGGCGAAATCCAGCGCGCCCCACACAGGCGTCGAGCGCCGTTTGGCGACCAGCGCTGGGGAAAAGACAATATTGCGACCAGACCTGACGGCCAGCGTCACCAGCGCTTTAGCGAGGTCCTGTTCCGGGATTTGGTAGTTGGCGGCCTGAGCGCACGCGACTGTGGGACAGATGAACAGAGCTGCGATGGAAACACTCCAACAGCCTGCCTGCCGCCTCCCCCAAAACCGCATCGCCAAACCGTCTGCGCCAAACTGCCAAGCCTAATATTTCGACTCAGGCATAAAATGATGACGAATTTCGGTGCACGAGCAAAAATTTTTGAGCGTTCAGGCCGCCGCCTCGCCGACAGCCCTCGTGCGCCGCCAAGCCTGCGCCAACAGACTCAGCCGCCCGCTCATGTCCTCGATGGCGGCGGCGGAGTCGATGCGGCCAGCGAGCCACTCTCGGGCGGCGTCATAGAAGATCGTCCGCCCAACGGCGAAACCCTTCACGACCGAAAACGGTGCGGCGGCGTCGAAGGACGCGATAAGTTCGGGTTCGGGCGCCGATAAGCCCAGCACCACGACCCCGCGGCAAAGGGGATCTTCCTGGGTCACCACCGCCTCGATTTCGCGCCAGGCGGCGGGGTCGGCGATGGGCTCCAGCTTCCACCAGTCTGGCCGTATGCCGATGGCGTAGAGACGGCGAATGGCGCGGGCGATGGTCGTCGTCTCCACCACCGTCTCCGGCGGCATGATCACTTCGAGCAGCAGTTCGTGGCGCGTCTTATGGCAGGCGTCGAACAGGCGGAGCAGTTGGCGCTCCTGGCGATCTCGCAGATTCGGTTCGTCGTCCGGATGATAGAAGACCAAGCACTTCACCACGTGGTTCAGCGGCCACTGGGCGAGTTCGGTGGCCACATCGGCGGAGCATTCGAACTCCAGGGGCCTGGACTTTGGAACCTCGATGGGGCGGCCGATCCAGTAGGGATGATCCGCCGCGGTCGCGAGCGCGTCTGCGCCGTAACGGCCGTCAAGCAACACGCCAAAGCTCGGGTCCTCGCCGGCCGCCAGTTGCACCGCCTGCAAGGCCAGGGTCTTGAACTCTGGAATGCGCGCGGCGTCGGCCCCAAGCTCCTCAACCAGTTCGTCGAACTGGCTGCGGTGATCCATGGCCAGAACCATCAGCTGGTCATAGGTCGGCGTGCGGGTGGTGGCCCAATGAACGTGCTCCAGCCGCTCGTCGTCGCGCAGCCGGAACGGTCGCGAGGGCGCGGCTAGAAACTGCTCCAGTTCGATCCAGGTCGGCATCGCCGGCGCGCAGCCGTGCCGGGACACCACAATCGCCCCGCACGCATTCGCCCACTGGCAGCAGCGCTCCAGAGGCTCCCCCCGCAACCAGCCCCGAAGGAAGCCGGCCATGAAGGCGTCGCCCGCGCCCAGCACATTGAAGACCTCGACCGGGAAACCCGGACCCTTCACCCCATCCGCCAGGCTGTCAGGAACCTGCCCTGGAAAGGCGACGCAGCCATGCGCGCCAAGCTTACAGACCAGAACCGCATCGCTGAGGGTGCGCACCTTGCGCAGCGCGGCGACCGTATCGGTGGCGCCCCCCAGGATGTGGAACTCTTCTTCGGTCCCCACGATCAGATCGCACAGACCAGCGATCCCTTGCAGCTTCTGCGTCACCTCTGGATTGGCGACGAAGCGGTTCTCACCCATGTCCAGAGGCGCCAAGCCCCACAGCACCGGCCGATAGTCGATATCGAACACCACCTTGCCGCCGGACGCCTTCATCGCCCGCGCCGCCGCGACGCTGGCCTCCGTCACGGGCGAGCGGGATAGATGCGTGCCGTTGATCAGAACAGCGCCGGCAGAGACGATCCAGTCCAGATCGACGTCGGCTGCGCAGAGCGCCATATCCGCGCAATTCTCGCGATAGAACAGGAGCGGGAAGGTGTCGCGGTCGCGGATGCCCAAGATCGCTAACGCCGTCAACCGCGCCGAATCCGACAGCACGCCGGTCACATCGACGCCTTCGCGCTTCAACTGCTCATAGATGAAGCGACCCATGTGGTCGGCGCCGACTCGGGTGAGGAGACCGCTTCTTAGGCCCAGGCGCGCAGCGCCCACGGCCGTATTGGTGGGGCTGCCGCCGACATATTTCGCAAAACTCGCCATGTCCTCCAGGCGTCCGCCGACCTGCTGACCATAGAGGTCCACGCTGGATCGTCCGATCGCGATGAAGTCCAACAGCTGTTTAGGAGGCGTCATGCCTTCTCCCGACGCACGGAGGGGCGGCCTCGCGGCCCATCAATGGAATATTCGTTCCATTACTAAGCCTAATACAATTCGTATTTCAAGCGTCGCGCGAAAGGGAGATCAGGGTTTTTTTGTTCGCTTCCTGGAATTGGCGGCTGCAGCGGTCTCCTGCTCATAGGCCAGGCCGATCACGAGCGTCTGGGCGAGGCAGATCGAGGCGGAAAGAGAACGAAAAGCCCGCACCTCCGATTCGCGAACCTGCAGCACCTGGGCCGCGCCCTTCGCCAGGGGACTGATCAGGCTATCGGTGATCGCCAGGATCTTGGCGTTGGCGCTCAGTGCGCTCTCGACCGCCTCGACGGTTTCGCTGGCGTAGGGCTGGTAGCTGATGGCGATCAGGAGATCTGCAGCCCCGATGGTCTGCATCTGATGTCTGGCGAGCCCGCCGACATTATCCACCATCACCGTTCGCTTGCCGGCCCGCAGGAACGAATAGGTGAGATAGGCCGCGACCGGGAAGGACCGCCGCATCCCCACCACATAGACCGTGTCAGCCTTGTGGATCAGCGAAATCGCCCGCGCCAGTTCGTCCTGGCTGACGGTCTGGCGCAGATTCTGGAGCGCGAGAATGTCGCCCTCAGAGAAGTCCTCCAACAAGGCCCCGACCCCGCCGGACTTCTCGCCGAGGGAGGCGTTGAAATGGCGGACGCGCTCACCGTAGCCGAGCGTGGAATGGTTGGCTAAGAGACTATCCCGCAGCACCCGCTGCATGGGGCTGGCGCCGCTGAACCCGATCGCCTTGGCGAAGCGCACGATGGCCGAGGGCTGCGCGCCGGAGCGCTCGGCTATGACGGTCAGCGTTTCCAGCGCCACATCGTCGGGGTGATCCAGCACATATCGCGCCACGTGCTGCAATCGCTTGCTGAAGCTGTCATATCGCTCCAGAATCAGATCGCGGAGTTCACCCGCGGAGCGAGGCGGCGAGGCGAGTTGTTCGGTATCGGTCATGGGCGGTCCAAAACCATTGGAGGAAAAAAGGATACCCGCAGCTTGCGCTTTTGCAACGCAGGCAGTCGAAATAATAATTTCATATTGACTTCAGAACGATAATTTTCGTCTATTTCAATCTCCCCTCCCTGGACCTGGGACGCCACGCGGCGTGGATGTCCCCCTCTGGAGCTCGCCCATGTTCGAGATCGCCGTCGTCGGCGCCGGCCGGATCGGCAAGATCCACGCCGCCAATGTCGCCGCCCACCCGGCGCTCAAGCTCCGGGCCGTGGTCGATCCGTTCGCGCCCAATGCGACCGCGCTGGCGGAGGCGCTCGGCGCTGACACGGTCGAGTTCGAGGCCGCCCTGGCGAACCCGGCGATCAAGGGCGTCATCGTCGCCAGCGCCACCGACGCCCATCTGGATCAGGCCATAGCGGCCATCGCGGCCGGCAAGATCGTCATGTGCGAAAAGCCGCTGGATCTCGATTTCGCCCGGGCCCGTGCAGCGGCCGACCGCCTGGGCGGCGCTGGCGCGCCCTTGATGCTGGGCTTCAACCGTCGCTTCGATCCCCACTTTAGGGCGCTGAAGATCGCGCTGGACCGGGGCGATGTCGGGGCGCTCGAGACCCTGCATATCGTCAGCCATGATCCCGCGCCGCCGCCGCCCGCCTATGTCAAGGTATCAGGCGGTCTTTTCAAGGATATGGCGATCCACGATTTCGACATGGCCCGCTGGCTGCTGGCCGAGCCCATTGTCGAGGTGTTCGCCGCCGCGAGCGTCCTGATCGATCCTGAAATCGGCGCCGCAGGCGATGTGGATACGGCCAAGACCATCCTGCGCACCGCGTCGGGCAAGCTCTGCGTGATCAGCAACAGCCGCCGGTCGGGTTACGGCTACGACCAGCGGATCGAAGCCTTCGGGGCCAAGGGCGCGCTGCGGGCCGACAATGTGATGCAATCGACCGTCTCGCGCTGGTCTGAGCCAGGCGTCGCCACCGACACCTTCCAGAACTTCTTCCTGGAGCGCTATGCAGAGGCGTACCGCGCAGAGATCGTCCATTTCGCCGACATGCTGGCGGGCAACGCCTCGCCCTCGGTTGGATACGACGACGGTGTGGCGGCCCTGGAACTTGCCGAAGCGGCGGCGCAGTCGGTGCGCCTCGGTCAGCCTGTGCGTCTTTGATGGCGGCCGCGCCATCGCTCAAATCGGCTGTCGGCGTGGGCGGGACGCAAACTGCGCCCGTGCGCGGAATCGGCTTCAGGGGCGGCTTGGCCGCGAACATCCTGAACATGATCGGGATCGGCCCCTTCATCACCATACCGCTGGCGATCAGCGCCATGGGCGGACCCCAGGCTATGCTGGGCTGGATCCTGGGCGCCCTACTCTGCCTCTGCGACGGCTTGGTGTGGGCCGAACTCGGCTCCGCCCTCCCCCGCTCGGGCGGCTCCTACGCCTATCTGCGCGAGGCTTTCGGGCCGCTGAAGCTTGGGCGACTGCTGGGCTTTCTGTTTCTCTGGCAGACGCTGCTGGTCGGCCCCCTATCGATCGCCGGCGCGGCGGTGGGGACCGCCGGCTATGTCACCTTTATCTTTCCACATTTGAAGCCCTGGCATCTGGTCGCTGTGGCCGCGCTGAGCTGCCTCGTCTGCACAGCCGCCCTTTGGCGCAACATCAGTTCGATCCAGCGGCTTTCGGTCGTGGCGACCGGCGTGGTGATTCTGGCCTTCGTCTGGATCATTCTCAGCGGCGCGGCCCATTTCCACTCCAAGCTCGCCTTCGATATTCCCAAGGGCGCGTTCAAGCCCACCAATGGCTTCTGGATCGGCCTGGGCGCGGCGAGCCTGATCGCGGTCTATGACTACGGCGGCTATAATAATGTCTGCCTGATCGGCGGCGAGATGGCGCGACCGCGCCGCAATATCCCGCTGGCCATCCTCGTCTCCATTCCTCTGGTGGCCGTCCTCTATATGGGCCTCAACCTGTCGATCCTCGGCGTCCTGCCCTGGCGCAAGGCGGCGTCGTCCCAGGCGGTCGTGGCGGACGTTATGCAGGCGATCTATGGCCGGTGGGGCGGCCTGGTGGTGGCGGTGCTGATCCTGGTCGCGGGCTGGGCCGGTGCACTGGCGGCGCTCTTGGGCTATTCGCGGGTGCCCTACGCCGCCGCGGCCGATGGCGATTTCTTCAAGGCCTTCGCCCGGCTCGATCCCAAGGGCGGTTTCCCGACCCTGTCGCTGCTATTTATGGGGATAGCCTCGGCGCTCGTCTGTGTGATCCCGCTCGCCGACCTGATCGGCGGCACCATCGTGATCCAGGCGATGTTCCAGTTCATCCTCCAGTGCGTCGCCGTCGTGCTTCTGAGACGAAAAGATCGAACACCCGCAGAAACCGTGTTTCGTATGCCCCTCTATCCCCTGCCGGTGATCGTGACGCTGCTCGGCTGGCTCTACATCATCGTCGCTAATCCGCTGAAGCAGGCGGTGGTGGGGCTGGCGCTGCTTGTCAGTGGCGCCGCGATTTTCCTGTTCCGCGCCCGCGCGGCGAAGCTCTGGCCGTTCGAACGCTCATGACAGCTCCCCTTAAGACCTGTGATGTCGCCGTCGTCGGCGAGATCTATATCGACCACGTGCTGTCGGGGTTCGAACGCTGGCCCGCGCCTGGCGAGGAAGTGACGACCGATCACTACACCCGCGAGGTCGGCGGCGGCGCGGCGGCCACGGCCTGTGGGCTGTCCAGGCTCGGTCGGCGCGTGCGTCTGATCGGCCTGATCGGCGAGATCGATGCGCCCTGGTTCGCCCACCGCTTCGCTGACTTTGGCCTGGAGACAAAGGGCCTACGCCTCGTGCCGGGCCAGACCGGCATGACGGTCAGCGTCTCGACGGCGGAAGACCGGTCCTTCTTCACCCACATCGGGGTCAACGGCCTGCTCAGTCAGATCTTGATGGAGCCAGAGACTCTGGCCGCGCTCAGCGAGGCCCATCACGTTCATTTCGCCATGCCGCTGGCCCGCGATGTCGCCGACATCGTGCTGCCCGCCCTGGCGGCGGCCGGATGCACGACCTCGCTCGACATGGGCTATCAGCCGGTCTGGCTGACCGATGCGATCAACTATCCGACGCTGACCGCCGTGGATCACCTGCTGCCCAATGAGAAGGAGGCGGCGATCCTGTCCGGCGGCCATACCTTCGACGCCTTTTTCCGCTTCGCCGAGACCTTGCCGCTTCGCACAGCCATGCTGAAGCTTGGCGCGGTCGGCGCCATGAGCCGCGCGGACGGCGAGGGCGAGCACGCCTTCGCCTTCGTAAGCCCCCCCGCCGTCAACGCCATCGACACCACAGGCGCCGGCGACGCCTTCGACGCCGGCTTCATCGACGCCCTGCTGGACGGCGGGGACGCGCTGGAACGTCTTCGCCGCGCCTGTATTACCGGCGCCCTCTCCACCCGAGCGGCGGGAGCGCTGAGCGCCCTGCCTGATCGTGACGAACTCAGGAGCTGTTATGACGCGACCTATCGAACGTAAATTCACTCTCATCGGCGGCGGCGGCGTGCGTACGCCGCTGGTGATCTTCGGCGTCAACGACGCGGCGCAAGCGCTGGGCGCCCGCGAAATGGTGCTGTGGGACCCCGACGCCGACCGGCTGAAGATCATGGCCGACCTCGGCCGCGCCATCGTCAAGGCGGAAAAGGGCTCGCTGATCGTGCGCGAGGCGACCTCCATCGAGGACGCCGTCGAGGGTGCGGACTTTGTGATGAACAGCATCCGCGTCGGCGGCATCGCCGGTCGCGCGGCTGACGAACTCGCCGCGATCAAGCACGGCTATCCGGGCCAGGAGACCACAGGGCCGGCCGGCGCCGCCATGGCGCTGCGCACCGTTCCCATCGCCATCGAGCACGCGACGCTCGTGGAGCGCTTAAGCAATAACGGCTGGGTGGTGAACTTCACCAATCCCGCGGGCCTGATCACCCAGGCGATCACCAACCACACCAAGGCCAAGATCGTCGGTATCTGCGACACGCCGACCGAGCTGTTCCACAACATCGCCCATGCGCTGGGCGCGACGCTCGCAGACGTGCAGTGCGACTATGTCGGGCTCAACCACCTCGGCTGGGTGCGCAAGGTGACTCTGCGCGGCGAGGACGTGACGGATCGCGTGCTGGCCGACGATCTGATCCTGTCCAAGCTCTATTCCGCGCCCCTGTTCGACTTCGACATGATCCGCACGCTGCGGCTGATCCCCACCGAATATCTGTTCTTCTACTATGCCCGCCGCCGCGCGCTGGCCAACCAGCAGAAGCAGGGCTCCAGTCGGGGGGCGGAGGTCGAGGCGCTGAACAAGACGCTGATCGCCACCCTGAAGGATCGCATCGCCGCCGACGACGGCGAGGGCGCCATCGCCGCCTACGCCGCCTATCTCAACCGCCGCTCCGGCTCCTATATGAAGCTGGAGGCTGAAGCCGGCTCAGCGTTCGACCGCGACGCCACCTTCAACATCGACCCGTTCCGCGTCGCCAGCGGCTATCACCGCATCGCCATCGACGTGATGAGCGCGCTCACGGGCGCCAAGCCGGCTCAGATCGTCGTCAACACCAAGAACCGCGGCGTGCTGGCCGACCTGCCGGCCGACGACATCATCGAGACGGCGTCCCAGATCGCCGCCGACAGCATCACGCCCATCCCCCTGACGCCCCTGCCCGATCCGGCCATCGGTCTGGTTCATGCGGTGAAGGCCTATGAGCGTTCGGCGATTGAGGCGGCGCTGACCGGCTCCCGCCTGATCGCGCGCAAGGCCCTTCTGATCCATCCCGCCATCGGCGAATGGGACCCCACCAAGCAACTGCTCGCCGACCTGCTCGACCCCGTCTGCGCTCACTGCTGACCGCTGGGCGGGCGTCGAGGTCGAGGCTGGCGAGGAACTGAAGTTTTAGACGTCTCATAATTCCCCCTTTCTCCGCTTTCCTCGGGGCTTGTACCGAGGATCGAGCTATCCGCAGCTAATGCGCCTAACGGCGCTCAAGCGCCGCGGCACGGAACGCTCGGCTCGGGACAAGCCCGAGGGAGGCGGAAAAGGGAAAAGATCAGTATACTGAGTTACATCCAGGGAGCCGGCCAATGGCTTGTGCGCACCATGACTGACGCCACTCGCCGCGACGCCCTCGCCCTGATCGGCGGCGTGGCCAGCGCGGCCTATGCGGGCGCAGCGTCAGCGGCGCCGCTCGCTGCGGTCATGCCCCAAGCGCTCTCGATTGACCGTCGCCCAACGCCCAGCGGCGTGGCCGCGCCCCAGCCCAGGTTCGGCTGGACGCTAGCGCCCCGCGATCCAAATGGGCGCGACCTGACCCAGACGGCTTACCGCGTGCAGGTCAGCGAGGGTTGGCCGGCCGGGGTCACGGTCTTCGATAGCGGCCGCATCCAGGACTCAGCCATGGCGCTCACGCCGGGCCGCGACCTGCAGCTGAAACCTCAGACCCCTTACGTCTGGCAGGTCATGGTTTGGGACCAGGTCGGCGCGCCAAGCCCCTGGAGCGCGCCGCAGCGCTTTACGACCGGCGCCGCCCTGCCCTGGCGCGGCCATTGGATCGCGCTTCAGGCGGACGGCGCGATCACGGCGCCGGAGATCGAGAACCAAGAGCCGCCCGCCAGCGCCTACGCCCTGCCGCTGCTCCGCCGCGCCTTTCACATCGACAAGCCGGTGCGCTATGCCGTCGTCTGCCTGTCAGGTCTGGGCTGCTACAGCCTGAGCCTGAACGGCGCCGACGCATCGCCCGTCCTGATGAATCCGGGTTGGACCGACTACGCTAAGACCGTCCTCTACAATACGCTGGACGTCACCGCCCTGCTGGCGCCGGGGGACAATGTGCTGGGGGTGGCGCTGGGCGATGGCATGTACGACGTCCAGGCCAAGGCGGGCCGATACTCGAAATGGTCCGCCTCGTTCGGCGCGCCCAAGCTGATGCTGCAACTGCATATCGTCTATCAGGACGGGTCTGAGGACTGGATCGCCTCAGACGATCAATGGCAGGCGCGACCGGGACCTGTGACCTTCGCCTCCATCTACGGCGGGGAGGACTATGACGCCCGGTTGGCGCAAAAGAACTGGGATCAGCCGGGCGCGCCGCTATCCGGCTGGACGCAGGCCCTGACGACCAAAGGGCCCGGCGGCGTCCTGACCTGTCAGCAGACGCCCGGCATCGTCGTAGCGGAGACATTCAAGACCCTCGCGGTGACAACGCCCGCGCCGGGCGTGCAGGTCCACGACCTCGGCCAAAACTTCGCTGGCCGGCCCGTGTTGAGCGTGCGCGGCGCCGCCGGCGCCGTGGTGCGGATCAAGCCAGGCGAGCTATTGGACGCCAAGGGCCGCGTCACCCAAGCCAGCATGGCGGCGGGGCCCGACGACGCGCTGCTCTTTATCTACACCCTAGGCGAGGCCCAGGACCTCCAAGTCTGGCGGCCCCGCTTCAGCTATTCCGGCTTCCGCTATCTGGAGATCGAGGTGACGGGCCAAGCGGAGGTGCTCTCGCTGGCTGGGGAGTTCCTGCACGCCGATCTGCCTAGCGCCGGGGACTTCGCCTGTAGCGACGACCGTCTCAATCGCACCCACGCCCTGATCCGCCGCGCCGTGCTGAGCAATACGGTCACGATCCTCACCGACTGTCCCCACCGGGAGAAGCTGGGCTGGCTGGAGCAGACCTATCTGAACGCCGGCACGGTCTTCTACAATCTCCAAGCCCTGCCGCTTTATGACAAGATGGCAGGCGATATCGTCGACGCCCAGACGCCGAGCGGCATGGTTCCCTCCATCGCGCCCGAGTACGTTCGCTTCATCGATGACAAGGGCGCAGACACCGACTTTCGCAGTTCGCCCGAATGGGGCTCGGCGGCGATCCAAAGTCCCTGGGCCGCCTATCGCTTCACCGGCGACCTCGACCTCCTGCGCCGCGCCTATCCGACCATGCGCCGCTATAACGACTATCTGGCGGCTCGCAGCCGTGACGGCCTGCTGAATTTCGGCCTGGGCGACTGGTACGATATCGGCCCCGGCGAGCCCGGCGAGCCGAAGCTGACCAGCAAGACCTTCGTCGGCTCGGCCAGCTGGTTCGCCGACCTGATGGCGCTGGCGAACATCGCCAAGCTGCTCGGCGATCCCGCTGGGGAAGCCGCGTTCAGCGCGCAAGGCGCCCGGCTTAAGGCGACGATCAACGCCAAGCTGTTCGATCCCACGAGCGCCAGCTACGACCGCGGCAGCCAGACAGCCTACGCCATGGCACTGGCGCTGGGGTTGGTCCCCGAAGGCTTCGAGGCCCGCGTTCTCGCCAATTTGGTGCAGGCCATTGAGGCGCGAACGGGGCACGTCTCAGCCGGCGACATCGGCTTTCATTATGTGGTGCAGGCGCTGACGGCTTATGGGCGCGGCGATCTGCTCTACGCCATGGCCATGCAACCCGGCGCGCCCAGCTACGCCGCGCAGATCGCCGCGGGCGCGACGGCCTTGACCGAAGCCTGGGACGCCAGTCCTAACCATTCCCAGAACCACTTCATGCTGGGCCATATCGAGCAGTGGCTGTTCGCCGGTCTGGCGGGCCTGGATATAGACTTCTCCCGCGGCCCCAAGGACGCGATCAAAATCGCGCCCCAGCCCGTACCCCGCGTGACCTGGGCCAGCGCAAGCCACATCTGCCCGTTCGGCCCAGTGTCCGCGGCCTGGACGCTGAGCGCCGACAAGCTGACGCTAAGCGTCGATCTACCGCCAAACTGTACGGCGCAAATAGACCTTCCCACCCAGCTACATCGCCCTATTCGCATAGGTTCGGGACGCACCACGATCTCGTGCCAAATTTGAGGTCGCAGCACAGCCGCTATCCTCGATCATCTGAGCACCCCGCTGGCGGAGGCCGCAGTAAGATTAGGCGTATGCCTTGAAATCGGAGTCTTCGTCGTCCGGACCGCCTTGGGTCAGGTCCAGTGCGAAGCCTTTAACTCGCGCCTGTTGAGCCGCCACGTTCGCCGGTTTTGTGGAACCAGCCTTGCGCCCCGGGATAGACTTCTTGGTCAGCGCAGCACGTTTCAGTGAAGGTTTCGGCGGGGAGACGCGGACGGCCGGGGTCGCCTTGACCTCGGCGTCGGTGTGGAAGAAAGCAATGGAAGTTTGTAGCTCCTCCGCTTGGCTCGCGAGCGATTCCGACGTCGCCGTCATCTGCTCCGAAGCTGTAGCGTTTTGCTGGGTCACCAAGTCCAGCTGCTGGATGGCCTCGTTGATCTGACTGGCGCCGATGTCCTGCTCACGGCAGGCGGCGCTGATCTCCGAGACAAGCTCAGCGGTCTTGCGGATATTGGGCACCAGAGCCGCCAGCATTTCGCCGGCCGACTGGGCCGCCTTGACCGTATCCAGCGACACGGCGCCGATTTCGGTCGCCGCCACCTGGCTGCGTTCGGCCAACTTGCGCACTTCCGATGCGACGACCGCGAAGCCGCGACCATGCTCGCCGGCCCGGGCCGCTTCCACCGCCGCGTTCAGGGCCAAGAGGTCCGTCTGGCGGGCGATTTCCTGAACGATGGTGATCTTTTGCGCGATCGTCTGCATGGCGTCGACCGCGCGATTAACCGCTTGCCCGCTCATCTCCGCGTCCTTGGCGGATTGCCGCGAGATCTTCTCGGTCTGCGCGGCGTTGTCGGCGTTCTGTTTGATGTTCGCGGCCATCTGCTCCATGGAGGCTGAGGCCTGTTCGGCGGCCGACGCCTGTTCGGTCGCGCCCTGACTGACCTGTTCGGAGGTCGCAGAAAGTTCTTGGCTGCCAGAGGAAACATTGTCCGCGGCGAGCAAGGCGTTACTGACCACGCTGCGCAAGCGCTCCACCATCCGCTCTAACGCCAAGCCCAGAGTGTCCTTGTCCGACAGCGGGTTGGCTTGAACGCT
>Ga0116227_10013609_pt1 | contig 12711 bp, 6 predicted proteins | sample S1TSphgellanicum_FD_89693 | JGI IMG/M metagenome (GOLD analysis project Ga0116227, IMG submission 89693) | Host-associated microbial communities from peat moss isolated from Minnesota, USA - S1T2_Fb - Sphagnum magellanicum MG | ecosystem: Host-associated > Plants > Peat moss > Unclassified... | reverse complement strand
TTGTTTGTGTTTGGGGTGGTGGTGGGTGTGTTGGTGGAGGGTGGTGGGGGTGGGTGGATGGGGTGTGGGGGGGGGGGGTGTGTTCGAGTACATGATTTGTTGATGTTCCCCTTGCAGTCCAACCCCTTGGTGGTTTCTTCATTTTGCTTGGACTTCGGTCCTTTCTTTTTTACCTTTTTTGGGTGCTTTGTTTTATTGATGATTGATAAGCTTTCGTCATGCTCTGATTTTTTCTTCTAAAATTTGGAAATCAAAGAACCTCCAATTGTAGTTTTCTCAGAAATTTTCAGAATGAAAAAACCTCTCCTTATCGTGTTTTTGAAAAGTTTCAAAAAACCAACATTTTCACAAAATAACCAACAAAGAATTGGCAATTTTATCAAAGGTTATTTGATTGGTTCTCAAATTTATGAGACTGTATTTATATAACCAATCAGTTCTCAGATTATCTTTATTAGTGTGATTATATATTGAGACCAATTATTTGATTTTTTGAGAACCACAATTTTATACTTATATGTTTATATATTTATATGAGAAATACCGGTTATCCAATTCCATTTTTGATATAATGGCCCAACACTGATTTGAACTTGCCAAAAGGGTGTAGATCGAGTAGCCAAGTGAGATGCTTGTTTGAACTCTAAACCCTAATCAGAACCACACTTTGGTTTACAAGCAATGCACTGGGTTCATGGAACACAGTTCCTTTCCATGTGGTGCCTTGCCTTTTGTGAGCTGATCATGGGTACAGTAAGCCCCAGAACAGGGGCTTTACCAGAATAAAGGACCTGCCTGAGCCTGGGTTTGAGGGCAGGTCCTGAATTCTAGTAAAGGGGGGAGGGAAGGAGGAAAAATTAAATTAAATTAAACTAAAATTGAATCTCCCTCCACCCATGGCCTTGAGTGAACCAGCACTCACAAGAGTGCCATGGTAAAATTCTCAAAATTCATTTCAATTATTTCTAAATATTACAAATATCCCATGCATGCTTAGAGTAAATCAGAGTCTACGTGTTCAAATCAAATCTAACATTGTTCAAATTAGGGTTTAATATGGCCACTCAGAGGTCTCACTCCAACATTGCCTCTTTCATAATTGTTTGATTTTGTCATAGGTTTTATAAGAGAACATATCACCAATAGAGAAACTGTCAGCCAAGGCTGCAGCATTCCATGCATGTATGTAACAAAAAGCTACAAAATAGGAAATTTTAAAAGGGACTTACTTGCAAAATAATAAGTACTTTAGCAACCACCATCCATCCATGGTGACTTCATCGCAACAACTCCACAAATCCAAAATATAGGCACACAATTCTATTCAACCTGAAAAAGCTGAAACAAAAAACACACACACATGCACACAAATCAAAATCAAAATCAAAATGTTGCTTCCAACTCACATGCATATCGTGTTTTCCTTCTTAAAAATCTTGATAAGTTGGGCGGGGGCGAGGGGTGCCTCTCAAGTTCTAAATTTATTTTTTTATTGCAACGAGTCTCTTAAATTGGAGCTTCTTACATTAAAAAAATTAGTTTGGAGACTTCCAAAATAGAATTTTTTTTTGTCCCATTACACAAAAGAACACAATTGTTTTCCACAACCCCCCCCCAACACATATACAATTTTTTTTGTAATAAGTGGTTTTAGTTGTTCTTATAAAAATGAGAAAGAAAGACTCATGTGACAAAGTTGAACAAGACTCTTAATTTATAAACTCCTTGTGGGGGAGGGGGGGAAGGGGGTGGGTTTGAGGGCTTTACACCAATGTTGGCAAGTTTTGGGATTTAGGTAGGTTCAACAACTTCACATTAAGGTCTAAGGTCCCTAGATTGGAGGTTTCAAGTTTTGTTGGAATTATCATGAAAACCTAACCGGGTAATTGACCTTTTTTTTCAAAACTAAAATAAAACTTGAACAAAGGGTGCTGACTTGTTTTAAACAAGTTCAAATTCTCTAGGTAAATAATTACAAGTTTATAAAAGAAAAACGTACATATTAAGTCTTACATTTTAAGCAAGTTATTGCATTTGATTAATTTAACATAATTAATATTATCACATAAACTTTATTTTGAACTAAGTGCATTTAGTTGAAAAAAATTATATAACACCTCCAAAAAAACAAAAAAAAAAAAGGTTTAATTATGTTTAATGAAGATGGAAGTGGACTTGATGTTAAACCAAATCAATTCTAAGTTCTTTGTTGAAAATGATCGGAGCCAAAAGATTTAGAAATCCAAAGAATTGGTCTCAAGATTGGATCAAAGGTTTCATTAAAAAAAACAAAAAAAATTAAAATTAAAATCAAGATCGAATATTACTTTTGAAATCAAGAACTAGACAACCCTACTTTACACATCATAAAGATTAGGCGGGCTTTTTCAAAACGAGGGGGTGGGGAGGGGGTGGCGGGAGGGGGAGACTTCAAAAAACTTTGATGTTCCTTTGCAAAAAATAGGGGAACTTTTTGGACAAATGAGAAGAATCTCATATTTTCATGGATGACGGGATGGATGACGGGACGCACGGATTCAGGGGAGGCTTCATTTCTCATCCCGACGTCCTTTAATATATGTAATAATAGGAACGAATCCGAACTCACCTGCAGCGACAAAGAATCCATGCCCAAAACCACATGCACACACGTGAATAACAAAGACAAATAGTGTCAACCACCATACCTTCTAAGCCTGCTGAGCATGGCTGGACCAGTTCGGGCCAGAGTGAACCCAGCACCCACCAGTGCACCAGTTGGCCATTCTGTCCATCCAGTGGGCTGCAGTTTTTCATCTGCCTCCTGACCCTGTGTTAACCAATGCTACCACAGTTAACCTTTTTGGCTGCTGATCTTGGATTTTATTTTATTTTTATTTTATTTTATTTTATTTTTTAGGAAGAAAAGGGGGGGGTGGGGTTTGAGGGGGGTTTTAATCCCAACCTGACCATACTACCTTCCCACCTAGCTACTTTGACAGCGTAGCTACCTTACTAAGCTAGGTACCTTATCGACCTACATCTACGTCCTACCTACCAACTAACAACCAACCCCTACCTACTACCTACCCTTGCTAAACCTCTAACTCTTGGCAAGACATCTATCTTTTTTTGGCTAGACTTTTGACTTTTGGCCAAAATAAAATAAAATTGGGGGTTAAATTTCTAACTCTTGGCAAAACATTTATCTTTTTTTGGCTAAACTTTTAAACTCATGGTAAAATATTTTATCTTTTTTGGCTAAATTTCTACCTCTTGGCGAAACATCTATATTTTCTTGGCTAAATCTCTAACTATTGGTAAAACCTCTATTTTGTCTTGGCTAAACTTTTAACTATTGACAAAACCTTCATCTTTTTTGGCTAAACTTTTAACTTTCGACAAAACCTCTATCTTTTCTAGTTAAAATTTTTAATTCTTGAAAAAACCTCTTACTTTTGTAGGCTAAACCTCTAACTCTTGGCATCTTTTTTTGGTTAACACTCTAATTACAAACAAAACCTTTATCTTTTCCTATTTAACTTTTAATTATTAGCAAATATGTTTTTTTTCATGGCTAAACCATTAAATCTCTTTTATTTTTTCTTGGTTAAACCTTTATTTTTTAAGCAAAACCTCTTTCTTTTCTTTGTTAAACTTTTATGTCTTGGCAAAATCTTTTTCTCTTCTTGGTTCAACCTTTTCCTCTTGACAAAACCTCATTTTTTCCTAGCTAAACCTTTGCTTCTTGACAAAACTTTTTTTCTTTCTTGGTTAAACCTTTATCTTTTGGAAAAACATTTTCATCTTCTTGGTGAAATTGTTACTTCATGGCAAAACCTTTTTCATTTCTTGGTTAAAACATTTTACTTCTTGACAAAGCTTCTACATCTTTATGGTTAAACCTCTATCTTTTAACAAAACCTCTACACTTTCATGACTAAGCCTTTACCTCTAAAAAAAACCTTTATGTATTCTTGGTTAAACCTTTACATCTCAACAAATAACTATGATTTTTTCACCTTGTTCTACTAATTCTATTGAATGCTAAATTGGATTTTGGGGAGGAATTTTTCATTTAGACATATATGGAACAAGACAATCATTTTATCTCTTTGGAAGGAAAATGGAGAAGTCTCGACTTGGAAAGTTTATACAAAAGGTAATAAACATACATCCTCTTCCACTATTTTTTTAAATTAATTAGCTTTAAAATGTAAGACATAATTAACTCAAATAAAATTTTGATATTTTGCAATAACATATGTTTTTACAAATGGTAGGGTTGATGGCATCTAACATTAGGATTATTTAGGGTTTGAGTATAAATTTTAAGGTCAATTAACTTTAGACTATATAAGGTTGATTATTCTTCCACTCATTAGTTTTTTTCCATTTTATGAGCTTTAATTCATTACATAATTAGCTATTATAAAATCTTTATTTTTTCCATTTATATATTTTTGTATAGATATTGAGGTTGAAAGCATCTACTAATAGGATTATTCAAGGCTTTGAATTTAAGGATTTAATGAAATGTGTGTCGATTTATTTAAGGTTTTGTTTTCAAGTTAGACTAGGACTCCCTTGAATATTGCATCATATTTTAACATAAATGACATGTTTTTTTCTCTCTTGATCATTTCTCTTAATTTTTCTTATGTTTTGTTTAGTTTAAGAAATTTCACTTTCCTTGAATGGCTTGAACAAGGTCATCAATTTGCATTAGGAATGTTCCATGTTTGAGATATGAATTTTGAACTTTGATTTACCAACAAATAATTTAGATTTAAAAAATAATGTGGATATTACATTTTGTGCCACCCATAGACAATTTGGATTATAAATTGTCAAGCAAGTATTGCATTTTTATCTCCCATATGCAATGTGTTTTTTACACCACCATGCATGTATTTTATTTTTGCCTTCATAGGCAATGTGTATTTTCCATCACAGTGTAGGTATTGTAATCATAGTTCTCACATACAATGTGGATTTTAGACTATCATGTGGGTATAGTATTTATGGTACCCACAAATAGTGTGAATTTAAGATAGACATGATGGTAGGGTTTAGGGTTTAGGATATGAAGACCTCAATGGAATGGAACATACATAAAAAATTTCATCACAAAAGGATGTCAAGCATTCGACTATTAAGAACCCCTCGAGCATACATGGTATGCATCAATGCCTTTGTTTTTTATTTTCAAATTTACTTTGTACATGGATAGATTACATTTTTTTCTTTAATTTTTGTTTATTTAAGTACTAATGCAAGTATGGACTAGATGACCATCATGATGGCCCCACCCACTCGATATATCAAGCGAGGTTATTTAGCCTCATTCTCAATTAATAGACTTTACACATGACCCGATGTAGTGGAAATATATTTCTACCATTAAATCACATATGCGAGCGAATGGGCCATGGGTCATGGATCACCTACACATGGCCAAAATGACCCCAGATCTATTGCTTATGTGTCTTTTTACACCCCATGAATGACACGAGAAAATTCAATATGTTATCATTTCCAATTTGTCATGTTTTATCATTTAACCTTTATCTTGTCTTTTTGTTTTTAAATTACTTTTTGGGGTGGCCATATGTAATTCTTGCAACCTGTATGGTTTTTTAAATTATGGATGGTTGGCCTTCAAAGAATGCTTCATCCCAACCAAGACACATAAAAAATCATTGAATCATATCATCATGGTGCCTTAAAGCATTGGTTTCTTCTTGACACAAAGGGTCTTAGAGGGTGTTGAATTGATTGGTCGGTGTGAAGGTTAACCACAACCATCACACACCATTAGATGCACATAATGGGAATGAAAAAAAAGGTTCATAAAGAACAAGGCTATAGAAGCCATTGTGAGAAAGAACGTGGAAAAAATAACTTTGATATCAAATGTACCCATGTTGCCCAACCAATCCTTGAGAGTGATGGTGCCTAGGTGCTGCAAAACCAACATCTTGCCAATGCCATCATGTACCAAGCAAAATATCCACTTTCTCAATATGCATGTTGCGTATGTAAATGGGCATTGCAAGGGAATAAACAACAAGTCGTGGTTATTTTCACATGTATTGATGTTACCCAAGAAGATATCATTGAGTATTGTGAACATGGTATGGATCTATTCATGGAGGGTTGGCACCCATGTTTGCATAAACATAACATATTCCAAATGATGGGGATTTCATTGATGATGGTGATGATGAATTTATTGAAACACAAAGAAGGGATAATTAATGTTGGTGACATCCTCATTACAAATGAAAATGAGTTTACTATGGATGGTGTTAGAGGATCTAATGGGAATCCAAGATCATATGCACCAATGGAAAGAGCTCTAGTTCATTTGGGTTTTATAATGTAAGAAATCGTCAAAAAATACTAGCAAGGGGGGGTACCACTTTGTGACCATGCCACTTCACACATGAAAATTTTGGCATTAGATATTTAGAACATTCACCTCACAAAGTGGAATGAATCATCACATCTAGGATTGGTCCTTCAACGTGTGGAAAATGGGTCAAGGAATTTAGTTAAAAGGCTGAAGGATTGGCATGAAACAATGTTTAAACATAAGAATGCATGTAAGAAAAGATATTATGAATAGATTTCCCATCCATTTCATAATAAATATCATATTGGTTGATTATTATTTTTAGGCTACACTCAACATGGCATAAGGGTTGTTTATATTATAGCCATCATACCAAAATCTAATTGACACCATCTTTTCAATATTTTCATCAACCTTAATATGCCGCACAAGTTAATGCATCTAGGTGTTGCAATGTGCAACTAGTAAATGATGATACAACACACATTTGATGTGGGTATTACCATTTAGATCCAATGTTCATGGAAGTAAAAGAACACATCTACAAGTATTGCAGATTGTTTCAAAATCCACAATTGACATTAAAAAAAATTTATGGGTATGGCTTGTGAAGCATTTATGGTCTACCATGGGATCTTAATTCTTCATTCATAAAAAATACCAAGGTTTACTACAATACCCACATAAGAATACATATGAAATCCACATGGCTCTTATTCATGATTCATTGGGTGATGACCCAATCCAAGAATGCAATACCCACATCATGTTAAAAAATTTATGGGGTTCCAAAAACTAACACATATTTTCATGACCCACATGAAGGTATTTCACCAAATTAATGGATTTTCCTTGTGCAATACCCACACATGGGTGCAAATGGCTTGCTTCTTGTTCACAATTAATGAAGTGATGACCAAATCAAAATATGTTAATGCAATATCTACATTTCCCCAATTTGTGTGTTTATTATGTGAAAAACCAATAACTTTTTTATGTCTCGTATATGGGTATAATTTATTTTGTTTAAAATACTAGCACCTATTTCATTGACCCATATGTGGGTATTATAGTTGTACCTTTGCATCATGATGATTTTATAAAACATTGTATAGGTATTGCCTAAAACCACTGAATTCTAGAAATGCAAATGTGAAATTATGATGCAATGTTTGCTAGAAATTTTTGAACTCATGGCCATGACACAAAAGTTTATCATAATTTTTTTTAAATTACATATGTTTGAATGTTATAGGGGATGATGTCCTCAAACCCTAGCCTCTATGTGGATGGAAAATCATGTTAAAAATGTCCACTATATATTCTTACACCTTAATCCCTATCTAGGAAAAAACTTTTTCTAGAACTATGGCTCACATCACCTATCCCATGTGCTTAATGATAGATTATTGTCACCTTTGCAACATTCTTTGCATGTTGGTGGGTATAAATGTGATGGTCTTTCAACTGGAAATGAACCATGATTGCCTTAAATTCATCCTTATTAATTCCACAAATTTTACATTATAACAACAACCCATAAATACCATGGACACTCCAAAAAACCCTAAACCAAACAAGGAAAACAAAATGGATATGAGGGCATATTGTCCATGAATTATTTTGACTTCATGAAAATTAATGACTATGCCAAATTCCCATTTTTGAATTATTTTGTTGCATGCATTTTTGCTCCCAATATGTGCCATCCCATACCATCTTCGCCCTTTTTTCATACACACGTTAGGTAGTGCAAATCAAGGATTGAAAGTTTTCATCCTTTTCGATGCATATGTGGGTGTTGCATGGAATGTTCCCAATGGCCCAAGATTGGATGCCCAAGACTTGTAATAATCAATCAAAAGTTAAATGCACCGAAGGGGGCTTTTGCACTTCAAAATTTTCTTTTGCAAGTGATTGGAAGTGATCCCATTCCGCATGGGCCTTCATGTAAAGCTTGAGCAGCCACCTTTTGATCATTTTGTGATTGGATTGCATGTGCATCACTTAAGATGCATGTATTCATTCGAACATGGTCTTGATGACATGATCCCCTTTCATGAATTAAAGGGCTATTGGATTTGGCTTTTTTTATTTCAAGGTTGTGCGCTTTCTTGAATTGTTGTGTAAATAATCACTTCATGGCATATGCAATGGAACATGTGCCAAACCTGGACATCCACTCCGAACCCACCTTAGCCCAAATCCAAATCTTTTTGAATTATTTCAAGTTTTTTAAAGGTTTCATTTGTTCCCTCAATTGGCCCCTTGAAACAACAATTGAAATTGAAATCAAATTTTTTTAGTTTACACTTGAAATTATCAACTATGTGAGTATTACAAAAACCCCAAACATTATTTTATTTGCCCCCACCATTTTTGGGTATTACACAAAGAAAAAACCCAAAAAAAAACCCCCCAACCTCCATCTTTCATAGTGAAAGATGAAGCTTGGGGTTTTTTCTTTTATAAATTTGATCATAACCTACAAGTGGAAACAACAATTTAAATCTAAAGTTGAAAAATTTAACCCAAATGCTCACATTTTGTTTCAAAGTCCTAAAACAAATGATGTTTCACAAAAAGATCCACCAAATGTAAAAGATTGAATGAAAATTATAGTCCCATTTCCTAATTGAACATCCCAACAATCATTTGTTTCAACTAAGTTGAATTCATCGATTTGGTTTGAAGTCACACTCAAATTCACAACTAAAATAAATGATGCTAATTGAGTTACATGATTGAAGCTAAACTCCTTAAGCTTGATCATCTCCTCCAATACACATTTGTGGATGAGTTGGAAGTGGATCTAATGAAACAACATGTTGCTCATCAATTGTTAGTTTTGCTAAAACAACATGTTGTTGAACTACAACCATAGTTCCTTTTGAACTTTTGTCCCCAACGTGATGTAAATGGCATCTTTTCCCACCAACCATGGTGTCACAAATCCTACATTCACATCCAAAAAAATAATCAAACTTTTTGCAACAATGAAAAAGAGAAAAAAAAATCACTTCCTACTTTAGTAGTAAATAAAATAAAATTCAAAGGCCAAGTTTTTTTTTGCATCTTTTATTTTTGTTGTTGTAGTAAAAGATAATTAAAAAATAATTGAAACAATTACTGTGCCTCTTATCCTACTACAACAAAGAGACACACAAAAGAAAACCAAATTTTTTTTTTTTGCACCTCAAACTTTTATTGCAACAAGAATAGACACAAAAAAAAACCCAAAAAATTATGTACCTCCTATTCTTGTTGCAACAAGAAAACACAAAAAATAAATAAATCAAGAATCAAACCAATTTTTCTGTCTACACCTCCTAATCTTGTTGTAGCCAAAAATTTTTAAAAAATATATATATAATATAATATATATAAAGAATTAAAAAAACCTCCTAGTTATGTACCTCCTAATTATGTTAGGTTAAACAAGTTGATTAGTAGTTAGTTAATACATAGGTTAAGTTAGTAGGTAGGATAAGTTAGTAATTAGGGTCAGTAGGTAGGAAACCTAAGGAAAAAAACAAGTACCCAGTTTGGAGGGTTAGAACCACAGGTTTGGTCGGGTCCAGTTAGTAAAAACCAATTCGGAACCAAATCTGATTTTTGGAACCGGTTCTAGACCCAGGACCAAATTTTATACCTTCCTAGAACCGGACCTGGAACTGGATTCCGGGTTCCATTTATTTATTTATTAGTGAAAATGGGAACCAAGATTTTTTGAAAGGAAAAGACTAGAACTAGGGGGGCGCTAATCAGAGGTTAACTGCTAGTTAACCCACCAGTTCCAGTTCCAGTCCCGGTTACCCAGAACTGGATCTAATTTTCAAAAACCAGAATCAGAAATGGAACTGAAACTAGTAGAATCAGAACCGGAATTGTTCTAATTTATTTATTTAGAACCGGGGGTTCTCCATAAAAGTAAAGAACCACCCAACACTGGTATATATATTTAAAATTAACTTAAATTTTATAAATTTAAATTTAGTTATTAAAATAATTTAATTTAATTTAATTTATATTTTAAATTTTAAAATAAATAAATAAATAAATAAACCTAAATAGGGTTTTCCAAACACCTCCCACCTTTTGTGTGGAGGGCAGATTCTGCTTGATAACAGGCCCTCCAGAAATACACCCCCAAAAAAGAATTCTACCTGGCACAAAATTTCCTAAAATATAGGATGGTGCATATTAAGTAATTTTAGGTGCAGAAGGGCGCTCCGAAGAAGGAAAAAAAATAGGAAAAAAAAAAAAAAAAACTACCCTCCAAAATTGGGGGATAGCTAAATTAGGTAGTGCCCAAATTGTAAACCCTAAAAACCATGAAATGGTCTTAGTGGACTCAACCCTAGAGTCCTTACCACCAAGTGTGAAATGCACCTTTTAGGATATTGAAATTTGGAATCAGCACTTTCCTTTAATTTTCAAATAAAATAATATAAAATAAACTTTGTATTCTTTTCACTTTATGAATTATTTAATGTGCAAGAAAAGGTGGTGTCAATTATCCCTAAAAATATATTTATAAATTATTTATAAAATTAATTTAAATATTAAATTATTTTTAAAATTAATTAAAAAAAAAAAAAAACCATGCTAGCCTTAGGTGCATTGTGGAGAGTTGTGAAAAAGTCTTTGGTTTTATTAAAAGTAAAAGGCAAACCCATTCATACCTTTGCCTATTTATGGTACTTAGAAAATGTCCACCTTCTAAAAAGAGGTTGTAAGCTTCTTGTAACTTTGTGGTTTCAACTATTTCAATTTAAATGAGTGGAATTTTTATAGTGTTGTGTAGTGATTTCTTTGTGGCGAATTTTCGCCATTTTTCAAAGTATATATATATCTTTTAAAGAATTTTCTTTTGCAAATTCCCTGATTTTTTTGGCCCAAAAAATAGCCATGAAAGAAAAAGAAAATCCCCAAAAAACCACCAAAAATCACCACAATTGCCTACAATACTTAAGGGTGCTTAGGATTTTCTAGCTTCATATTTTGAATATTGCCAAATTTGACTAAATATACTTATGGATGCTCACCACCACTTGAGCAACATCACAAATTTACTATTAAAAAAACCAAAAAAAAAAAAACATTGGTGTTGTGCATGTGCTTGATTTTGTTAATAACCTTCACTTTGGGGTTTTTCATATTTTAAAACCAACAAACTATTAGTGGGTTCCTTGGTGGAACCTTTTGGCTAAGACCAAGTGTTGTATAATCCATAATTTCAAAGAACTAGAGGGTTTTCATGAAGGAACTTGCCCCCAATAAAAAAAAATCGTGGTTTTATGGGGATGGTACTTTCAATTTTAAAAAATTTGTTTGAGAGTTGTTGTGATTACACTTACACATTGCGACCGGTTCTCTTGGATTATTTTTTCTTTTCTGAGAACTGTGGTTCCAAGATGAAAGAACCATTCCCATAACCGGTTTGGGGGGGGGAGGGTTTGGTACCATTTTCTGATACCCACACAACACCGGAGTTTACTATTCATTTACCTTAGTTAGTGCAAGAGAGATATGGCAATGAGAAAAATGTGGTTATGGTGCATTCACACTTGATGTTAAGTCAGCGTTAAATGAAAATCTAGGTGGCATCCTAGGTGGCACGCAATGTTAAAATGAGTCATAGCTTAATGTTAATTGAATGTTAGCTTAAGATGAAAAAAAATTCATGGTAAATCATATATATCAAATCACTTGATCTGTCAGTCAGTTTGTGACAGTGGGCCAGCACGGGCGGGCTGGACATGGGAAAGATTCAGGGTCATTCACAACAAGTTCAAGCATCTAGTGAATGGATGGTGTGCTGGTGAGTGCTGAATCACTTTGGCCCAGTGTGATCCAATGGAAATCGGTGTTTAGTAGCAGTTGGAAAAATATAAAGAACCGTCGGGGCAAGGGGGGGGGACCAACGTTTGTTTGAAAAGAAAAGTTTTTTTTAAAAACCAAAAACATCAACCAAACATTGTTGAAATAACACACCTGTGCATTACGCACAGGGTTCACACTAGTAGATTTTAAAGTTCTAAATAACTAGCATGGTAAATTAGGGGGACTCAACACTAAGGTCCGTAACACCAAGTGTGAACGCACCTTTAGTGGTGGGGGTGAGCAGACCCAAAAGAGACTGAGTCAGAACTGGGATGGTAACCTTTGGGACATTCTTTTTTGTGCCCCAATTGTACACTTCTGCAGAAGGAAAGAAAGAAAGAAAGAAAGAAAGCACAAAACATTCAATTGGACTGAGTTTTTTCACAAGGTAAGAAGTTGGAGAGGGGTCTCTCTCTCTTTCTAGTAATTCATTCTAAAGCTCATCATGAGTGAAGATGAATCTTCTTATGCTTTTTTTTTTTTTTCTT
>Ga0116227_10013607_pt1 | contig 12713 bp, 8 predicted proteins | sample S1TSphgellanicum_FD_89693 | JGI IMG/M metagenome (GOLD analysis project Ga0116227, IMG submission 89693) | Host-associated microbial communities from peat moss isolated from Minnesota, USA - S1T2_Fb - Sphagnum magellanicum MG | ecosystem: Host-associated > Plants > Peat moss > Unclassified... | reverse complement strand
TGCCCCATAAACAGGGCAGGCAATGCAATTATTAACCAAATTTTAACCGTATTATTTTTATACATGTGTAGTAGTATCGCTATTTCTTATCGCCTTTACTGGCCAACTCATTTAAATATCTTTCCAGATTGCTATAACCATCTTTACCGATCAGCTGCGCATCCGCGGCCTTTTTAGCATCAAGCTTATGGCTGCTTTCCCACTCATCTGGTATGCCATCCCCATCTGTATCTTTTGCTGCTGTACCTGCTGCCATTTCTCCCTGACCACCAGCATCAGCCTCCGTTTTAAATATCTTACCCTCTTTACCTACCGTTTTCAAATAACCAATAATGCGGGTATCAATAGCATCACGTTTAATAGATGCACCGGCGCCATTCATCACTTTTTGATAAGCAATAACGGCTTCGTCAACCTTTACATTGCCTTTAAAATTAGGTTTGCTTAACAAAGTAGCACCTTTTACCGAGTTTGAATCAACAATAATAGCAGGCTTAACTTTCTTGCTCACAAAATCAGTATCCGACACCGCGCGGCCATTGAGCACCCCATCTTTATCCAAATCAACATAATTGCCCTTATGATACACATGATCGGTAGTAGTAAACATTCCCAGAAATGCATGGCCAGAATTTGGCCCCGCGATAAAATAATTACCGATCACATCCTGAAAATGATCAGCGCCCGAGTGTCCGCCAACCAAACCGTTAACACCCCAGTTATAGATCACGTTATTTACAAACTCAATACCGGCTTTAGCTTTAGGGTTGCGGCTATGGTTATCTATCCACAAACAATGGTGCACGGTAACATTATGCGGATCTTCAAACAAGGCCCCAAAACGTTGCGGATCGATAGGCTCGCCGATCAAACAATATTGCAAAGTAATATTAGTTGTCCCCTTGATGTGGAAATTATCCCAGCGGCCCCATTCCACACTCACATGGTCAAATATCACATCGGTAGAATTATCGGCAACAACAGTACAGGCCCCTCTCGGCATAGTTATGCTTCCGCGGAAACGCATATATCTAACAATATCATTGCTTGAAAAACCAACTTTATTGCCATAAACAACTATACCATCACCCGGAGCAGTTTGTACGGCAATAGTCACTTTAGGTGAAACCAATATGCCATCCTTTATTTTGATTACGCCCCCCAGATCAAAAACTACAGTACGCTCCGGCTTACTAACCGCGTCCCTGAAAGAGCCCTCGCCGGCATCATTCAAATTGGTAACATGGTAAACGGTTCCACCCCGGCCACCGGTAGCAAACCGGCCAAAGCCTTCGGCACCAGGAAATGCCAATTGCTGGGCATACGTTAAAAAAGATAAACAAGTGAGACACGATGTTAGATAGATACTTTTAGACATTAATTGTTGTATTTATTTAGAAATTCAGGATCAGATTGTATTGTGATATGTTTTGATACGAGTTGAATTTATAAAGCCGCCATAAAACATGGCGGCTTATAGTTTTTAGTCCCACACCCCTTCCGGTGTAAATAACTCCGATGCCCAAACAGCGGTTGAGCCATTAAAAAACTGGTAATTAGCCTGTATGGTGGTCCACTCATCAGACCAGCCCGTGATATCTATCACACCGCTGTAAGTGCGTGTACCATATGGGAAGGTTTCAGCATCAAAATGAACCCTGAAACTTCCCGGATACCTGTCATTATAATCATGTTCATAGCCAAAAAATTCAATGAACGATTCATCGTTAAGGCTCCCCATAAACATGTAGCTATGATCAACAAACGTAGCAGGCGTTGTAATGGTTATTTCGTAGTACAATGAGTCACCAACTTTTTCCCACTTAGCAAGTGCTGTACCATCGTCAATTAGTGTACCATGTAAATTTGCCGGGTTATTAGGTAATTGAGCATAACCCCTACTTACAAATGCGATAAAAAAAAGAATAAAAATGAATCCTGACTTTTTCATAAGATTTAGGTCTTTATTAAAACTTTTTTGCCTACTCTGATAGATTTTCGGCTTCCTCTTAAATATCATTTGGTGCTAAACTCAATCCCAAACCCCTTCCGGCGTGAATAACTCCGATGCTTCGTGAGAATTATTTGAGCTGTCAAAAAATTGATAATCTGCCTGGATAGTTGTCCAATCGTCCGACCAACCCGTGATATCCATTACTCCAGAATAAGTACGTGTACCATAAGGGAATGAACTGGCATCAAAAATGATACTCAAACTTCCCGGGTATTTTTCGTTATAATCATGCTCGTAACCATAAAACTGGATATACGATTGATTATAATAGCCACCACCAATTAAAGGTTGGGTTTGGTCGTTAAAGACGGTGGGAGTAGTTATTGTAATTTCATAATACAAAGAATCACCTTGCTTTTCCCATTTGGCCAATACCTCACTGTTACTGATCAGTGTACCTTGCGAATTTGCCGGGTTGTTGGGTAAATAAGCATAACTCTTGCTTATAAAAGCAATAAAAACAACAAAAACAAAACTCAATTTTCTCATAATTCAGATGTTTATCAAACTTTTTTGCCTACTCTAACAGATTTTCGGCTTCCTCTTTTCGCTAAACTAACAGGGGAATATTCTTATACTATTATTACCATTTAAATGGTAAGTACCAGTTTGCTTTATTGGATAAACGGGCACGTACCACTGCAGCATCCGGACTGCCCACCGCGTCAAACTTAGCACCTATCTTATTGGCTAAATAGTTAGGATCAGTAGCTGCCCTTCTCAACGCCACACGCAACAGATCCGGCCAGCGATAGCCCTCGTAAGCCAGTTCTAATCCATCCTCATCAATAATTTTATTCTCAGTATCAATCGTTAAATTCGCCGGATCAAACGTAACCGCCTGGTCAACAGCCCGGCCCCTGATACCAATGCTACGATACCAGATCCCGTTATTAGGCGCGCCATTAAATTTAAAATTGAAAGGATAAACATCAGGCACACCGTTATAATTGGCAAACCCACCTGCGTACCCGCTTGTAGGGAAACCGTTATTCATAATTACACCGGCCAATTGGTTACGCCCTAACTGGTTAACAGCCTCGGCATAACGCAAATGCATTACACCGGCCCTGTATAATAACCATATACCAGTTTGAGATGTCAATGGGTTCAGCGGGTCGTAAGTTTTAAGATATTTACCAACCTCTGCCTTACCGTTAGTTATTCTGTACGATGCATTAGCACCGCGCCTGTCACTTAAACCACCATCCGCACGTACCTGGTTATCCCAGTTCGTCATTGCTAAATTTGATGGTTTCAAAAGGTATGATGATGTAGACGAGAACAAACTAATAAACGGATTCACGTTATAGTTCTGATCCAATGGTAAAGTCCACATTCTCTCACGGTTAGTTTCAGGCTCCGATAAAATATTATAGAATATCGACATCCATGGGTTAACTGTACCGGTAGTCATCAAAGTGAACCTTCCGCTGTTATCATTAGTTACACGGTAAGTATCATACACCTGGATATCAAAATCAGTACCCGCGGTTTGCGTAAGCGTGGTTTCCATACAATCTTTATAGTATGATGCCGCTTGCAGGTAATTCCCCTTCCACAAATTCAGATCACCCAAAAAGCTCCTTTTATGAATAAAGAATTTAAACACACCATCCTTCAAAATATAGTTACTATGTGCAACCACTAAAGTCGGACTGGTAGTTGATGTGCTCTGAACCAGATAAGGCTTAGGTATAGCCTCCGTAAAAGCGATCAGCTTATCAAGTAACTGGTCAAAAGTGATCTTCGGAAATTGCGATTCATTATTCAGATCATTCACCGTAGCGATCGGATCGGTAACATAAGGTATATTACCATATTGTATCCCCAATTGCAGGTACAGCCAGCAACGTAAAACCCCAATATCGCTATAGCGCTGGTAGTATTGGTTATCATCTAACAGCTTATTGTTATGCATTATGGTAAAGTTTTTCAAAGCATCATTACAAGTGTTGATCACCTTGTAAAAAGGCCTTGGATCGGCGTAAGGGTTATCCGCCGTTACCGTGTGTGTGCTTAATTGCTTTAAATTATTATTAGCGTTAGGCGTAATATCAAGCAGATCGCCCTGCAGTTCATTCAAAATGATGTACCTGTCGGCCAGCCCAATAAACTGACCATATATACCCAAAACCGCGGCATCGGCATCATAAATATTCTGATAAACCTGGCTACCTTGTAATGAGTCTTCGGGTTGTATATCATACATCTTTTTGCACGAAGCAATACTGATGCACAATGCTACCAACACTGTCTTTTTTAATAACCCGGATAAATTCCTATTCATATATACTATATTTCGTGTTATACTATTCTGTTAAAAATTACAAGCCTATCCGGATTCCCAGTTGCATAGATGTAACCATTGGCTCCAGCCCCACATCAACCCCGCGCGAAAATATACTGCCCGATGCGCTGAACTCCGGGTCGTAACCCAAATACTTAGTCATGGTAAACAGGTTATTACCTGTAGCGTAAACCGTTGCTGAGCGTAGCACGTTACCCTTAATTGGTACATTATAGCTTATAGAAACTGTCCTTAACCTCAGGTACGATCCGTTTTCTATCCAACGGTCAGAAAAACGTGAATTGGCTTGCGGATCACCATAAGATGCACGTGGTACGTTAGTAACCTGTCCGTCAACTCTCCAGCGGTTAACAGCGCTCAAAGTTTGGTTTTGTACCCCTGATAACGATTCCAAACTGGCGCGTGTACCGTTGTAAATATCATTACCTAAGCTAAAGGCGAACATAGCGTCAAGCGAAAACCTTTTATAAGTGATTCTATTACTGTAAGCGCCTATCAGATCAGGATTCGGATTTCCAATAACTTGTTTATCTTTCTCATCAATAACCTTATCGCCGTTCACGTCAACAAACCTCACATCACCACCCTGGAAAGCTGCCGTATAACCACTCGCCAGTTTATTGCTCAGGCCAGATGCTGCAGCCTCGGCATTGCTGGTGTAAACGCCATTGGTTTTGTATCCATAAAACAAATTAGCCGGCTGTCCCACCTGTGTGATCATTGTAGCACCACCGTAGCTGGTTATAATATTACCATCGGGCAATGCGGTTACTTTGTTACGGTTAGCGCTCAGGTTTAGGCCCATATCCCATTTAAGGTTACTTTTATTAATTACCCTTCCGGTGATGTCAAGCTCAATACCATTGTTGCGCATAGCGCCGCTATTGGTAAGCGCGTAAGTAAACCCGGTGCCGCTGTTAGCTTGCTGATAGATCAGCATTTTTGATGTTTTATCATTGTACACATCAACGCTAACATTCAGGCGTTCGCCAAAAAATCCGGCATCCAAACCTAAATTAAGCTTGGCAACACTCTCCCATTGTATGCCCGGGTTACCAATACCAAGTGGTACCAAACCTTGCCTGCTCAAAAAGTTTTGCGATGTATATAAGCTTTTCGATGAGTAATTACCAATATCATCATTACCAACCAAACCATAGCTGGCACGCAATTTTAACAGCTCGATAAATTTGTTATCGGCCATAAATTTCTCTGATGACACTAACCACGATGCCGCAACCGATGGCAATACAGCATATTTGCTGCCATTAATACCTAAAGCTCCCGGTATCTCCGTTCCAAATCTTGATGAGCCATCAACCGCGATGTTAAACGACAGGAAATACTTATTCAGCGCGTTATAATCAACATTGGCATAAGTGTTCAGCCAGTTCCATTTACCCAGCGTACCACCTACAATACGGGTAGCGCTGTTGGCTCCGCTCAAACTCACAAAATCATCGCTGGCGGTATTAAAACCATAACCATAATCCGATTCTGCATTGCTGTTATTAAACCTGAAACCCAAATTAGCCGATACCTGGTTCGATTTATTGATCTCGTGACTGTATTGCAAATGCGTATCATTATATAAGCTGAACAAACGCTGCACATTGGCAAAAGCTTCATCATTAGCCACAAACGTGCTAAAGTTAAGCGGCGCAATACCAGTAGAAGGATAAAAACCATCTTCGCGCACTTTATCATAAGTTAAGCCTAACACGGTTTTCAGTGTAAAATCGGTATTCAGCAAATAATCAAACCCTACCGATCCTACAAACCTGTAATTACGGTTAAGCTCCTTTATTTTATTAGCTGCCGCTATAGGGTTGCTGATGCCAAAAGTATCTACCTTGGCAATATTGGGCGATTGCACATTAGCGCTTGATATCTGGTAAGGATACATAAAAGGTGCCTTGATCAGCGCAAGGTAAAGCGGGTTGGTATTGTAAGCCTGTCCCTGGTCGCGCAGGTTCTGCTCCGCTTTTGAAAAAGCCATATTCACCCTTGATGTTAATCTTTTTGATAAGTTAAGTGTAGCGTTAAACCTTGATTCGTAACGGGTTAAGTTAGTATTATTAGTTAAACCATGGTTACCCAGATACCCTACCGATAACGCGTAAGTAGCAATGTTATCACCACCGGTAACCTTCATGTAATAGTTCTGGCTCGAGCTATTTCCCACTACTTGTTTCTGCCAATCTGTATTTTGGTGATAAGTATAGTAGTTAGGGTTCGGGTTATCGTTAAAATATGGTTGAGCCTGTATCTGAGCATCAGTAACACCCGGAATTGTTTTTAAAACATCAGCTAAATAAATTCGGTAGTTATCAGCCTGCATTACAGGTAACTCTTTAACGGTAGAATTAAAACCGCCATAAGCGGCAAAATCAAAACGTGTGGCCACATCCTTTGCCCTGCCGGTAGTGATCAATATCACGCCGTTTCCGCCACGTGTACCGTAGCTTGAGTTACCATCTTTTATAACGGTTATGTTATCAATGTCCTTCACATCAATATCAGCCAGGTGATTGGTCACATGGCCCGATATGATAGACTTTGAATAGTTGTTATTATCATAAATAACACCATCTACAACAATCAAGGGCTGGTTAGTACCGTATAAGGAATGATATCCTCTGATAAGCATATCCGCGCCTATATCTGGCGTACCTGAGCGTCTAACCACATCTAAACCTGCCACACGGCCCTGCAAATACGAATCTGGCGTTTCAAGCGCCCTGTTCCAGCTGCCTTGTGTATTGATAGATGCTACCGCGTTCGGAACTTGGTTTTTTGACACGGTTGAATACGGCATCATAGCCATTTCGTAAACCGATTTGTAGCCTTCTTCAAACAAGTTTACCGCGATAGATGATTTACCTTTTAATGCGATGATCTTCCGCTCATAACCCGGGCCCGAAATTGTAATAACGGCATCACGGTTACTAACGTTAATTTTAAACTGGCCCTTATCATCTGTTAAAGCGGCCGAGTATTTACCCGCGCTTACGCTGATGCCCGGTAAAGCTTTGCCCGTAGCTCCTTCCTTAACAGTACCTGTTATAACAATTTTAGGCGCGTTTGCCGATGTGGGTTTAGCTTTGGCCAGCGAGTCGGTTTGCTGCGCGTAAATTTGCGACGACGCGACCGACACGATCAAGCCCTGTAGTAGTAGTATTTTTACCGATTTTGTAAAAAAGTGCATATAAATTATGTTATAACGGCGATTAATTAACAGGAACCAATTTGATATAATCTAATGATAAGGCGCTCGGCAAAGCACTGGTTACCCCGGTGGCCGATACTAAAAATGTATATAGCGTACCGTAGTTAGCAGGTGTATAAAGCCCTAAATAAGTTTCGGCATAAGTACCCGGTGCCACCGGCTGATAACCCAAAGTAGTTAATGGCGTTTCTAAAGCTTTTGGATAGCGCGATGTTGGACTAAAATCAATTTTCTGACTAAAAGGAGCAGTTAAAATATCGTTTCCGGCTCGCCAGTAAACTTTGTACTGAGCGGTATTCACTATGGTTTTATAACGGTAATAATAAAGAGGATCCGGCGATGATGTTATACTTGCCGATTGGATATCAGTAAAACGAACACCATTTGCCCCGGCTTTAATTTTGATAGTTGGTGTGGATGGTGTCCGCAGCGAATCCGGAAATTCTCCCTGCATTACTATCGTTGGTATCTTGTTGGTCAAAATCTGGTAACCAATACTACTTACCACATAAGCTATACCGTTACTTAGTTTTTGAGTTTGAACAATAGCGCTCTTATCCAGATGTATCTTTATTCCACCGGTAGTAAGCATCGAATCTGGTAAATTATCAGCAGTGTAAACATGGTTCACCACAAGGTCTTTCACAATATTATACTTGGTCAAACTGTCGGACACTGTTGCCGAACTGCTCACATTATAATATTTGGCAATTTTCAGCTTTTCTGCATCAAAAGCGGCATCATTGAGTATAATGTAGGTTAACAAGCTATCCTCGCTGGCAATATTTGATACCCTTTGGAAGTAATAGTTCTTACTAATCGGAAAAGTAGTGCCAGCCTGGTAAACTCCCTTTTTGGTGATAGGATCCACATATAGTTTCACTCCTCTGCTCGTATCAATTTCGGTATGGAAAAGTGTTTGTATAAAAGCGTTTTGTTTGGTTGATAACGATGTGCTTACCATAAATTCGTAAGCGTTAGGCTTTGTGCCTGTAGCCTGGTCAATGGTATGTAATACTCCATTTTTAACGTAAACATTACCCTTAACAATCTTGGCTTCTTCAAAATTGGTAGCCGTAAAAATGATATTCTTCCCGCTCAGTGTTCTGATTACTAACGACGGAGTCGGAGTTGTAGTAAAATATTGCTGATATGCGATATGGTTTGCTACAAACTTGCGCAGTTTGGCCGTATCGCTCAATATGGTTTGATCAATAGTTTGCATGGCCGCGTTGGTTGGCGCCCATACCGTGTACGATTTTGTGCTGGCCAAAATTTTATCATAACCGGTTTTAACCAGGTAAGTATTAAAGGTACTCAGGTCGGCCGTTTGACTGATCTGATCGTTCAACGATATGTTTAAAGCTTCGTTGGTTACCAGATCATGATTTTGCCATGCGTTTTTACATGCAGATAGCATAGCGCATGCTGCAAGTAGCAAAGTAGCATATCGTATTTTTAAATTGATCATCATTTAAACTTTTATATTATTAATCAGGGCATATTTCCCCTGTGTAATTGTTGTATTAGTTTTTATAAGCGGCAGTAAATAAATACTGCCGCTTATGGTGATTATGGTCTTGGTATTAAAGATCCGTCCGGGTTAAACTTAGGATACTGCTGATCCATCCCCACCGGTATAAATTGAATCATATCAAGGTTATTGGTTTTCTGGGTTTGATTTACAGCTGTAAACCTGAACCAATAGCGAGCTGTTTGAGTAATGGTAACAACGCCCATTAACCTCGCTACTACCGGGCCACCATTATTAGCCATATATTGCTTAAAGCCGATAGCCTCTTCCCCATCTTCGTCCTGCACGCTCACACCGTTCACGGTTTTCTTTAAACCTGGGCGTTTTGTACCAAAGTTTAGGGTACGCGCGTTGGCTAATGGCGCTCTGTCTGTAGATCCGTCAATACCTATTGATGCAGCAACTTCGGTACTCGTACCTGCTGATGATGCTGTTTGTGCATAAATACCCACCCAAACTTTATAGGTACCACGAATAATTAATGGTGTCCTAACCTCAACCCACAAAGGTCTGCCGCTTGTACCAATCGGGATTTGAAATATATCAGCATTATAAGCTGTTTTTGCTGCGGTTTGTCCGCTACCCAGGTAAGCAAACTCAGTAGGTACCGAAGAGAATTTAATATCCTGAAACGATGCTACTTCTGCCGCGCTATAAGTATATAAAGCCGATTTTTTATAAACAGCCGTATTTTTCATAATATCCGGCATGGTCTGCACATCCCAATAAATTGGGTAAGGGTTGCGCACCTTTATAGCAAAATGAGCGGCAGCGTCGTTTACAACACCGTTGGTTGCACTAACATCACTAAAATCGCGGGTCAATGATACGCCTGGCTCATGTATCCCGTTAAAATCATCATCATTAATTAAAACTGTTTGTCCGCTTAATTTTGCGGTAATAACCTGGTTTGGAGCAATCGTATTATGAGCGGTAGCCGTAATAATATCAGCCAGGTATTTAGCGCCATACAAAATATGGTAATCCATAAACAGGTGTAAACTATCTGTTGGTGTTTTAGGGTTACCCGTATTTGAATACTTAGCTTTTAAAGCAGCATAACTGCTGATGCCTGCCGCCTTAAACACATCATCGGTTTCGGCTATAGCGGTTAAAAATCTCCGTGTACTATCAGGGTTTAATGATGGTGCATAATTTAAACTATCATACAAAGTAGTTTCTTTAAGCGCCTGTGTAAATATGCTGTACTTAGGGTTAGCCTCAATGGTTTTAGCAACGGTAAGTGAGGTTGGTATCAAAACATGATCAATAACATGAATAATACCGTTACCTACCGAAATATTGGGCTGGATAATATTAGCTTGCCTGTTTACCGTAATTTGTGTAACGCCGCCTGTATTAGTAGCCAGCGTGATCAGGTATTGGCCGTACATAGTTAAAGTTGGCAGTTTACCATCAGTAAACCTTGATGTTGGCACAGAATCTGCCAGCAAATGGAAACGCACAAAATCCTTCCAGGCCGCGGCGCTCACATCTTCTACATTAGCTTTACCAAGCGTTGTTAAATAAGCTTTAATTGCCGCGTCTGTTGGCGCGAACATGGTATATGATCCATAAGCTTTTAAGAACGATGCTGATTCTGATATGGTTAATACCTTGCTCAGCAACGAAAACTTATCGGGATATTTACCCAGATACTGGGTGATGTTCACCGTATCTGATGTAGTATGCTGTATGGATTCTCTCACACAACCCCATAAGCCCAATACCAGCATGGCTGATATGAACATAAATGATAGTTTGGTTTTTAATTTCCGTTCCATAATTACTGGTTTAATAAATGGTTTATTGATAAAATGGGTTCTGAACAAGTAGGTTATTATTTTGGATCTCTTTAGTATATATTGGCAGGTAATGACTCCTGATATCTTTATATTTATTGATAACCGATTGTTGTTTGGCCGGTTGCGCGCTCGACGAAACAATGTTCAGCAGGATACTGATGTTGGCATAATTGTTCCGTTTGGCATTGCGCAAAATGTCGTACCATCTTTTACCTTCAAAAGCAAATTCGCGGGCACGCTCGTTAAAAATATAGTTCGATACATCCAGCGTAACCGACGGATCAGGAGCAACAACGATATTACTACCAACAGATGCTAAGGCATGTCTTGACAGCCTCAACTGATCAACAATGGCCAGCGCCGCTGTCGAATTAGCTACATTGCCTGGTGTTACCCAATTCAAGGCTTCTGCTTTCATTAACAACACATCCGCGTAGCGATATAAAAACCAATGGGTGTAAGTGGTTGATGTAGTAGCATAAACAGTATATTTTGTAATAGAACCTGTGCCTTCAGACATGGAAACGTTTGCTCCCCTGATATCATGATTTAACGGATCAATAGGATCAGTACCAAACAGGTCGCCATTAACTACATAATCTGCCGCCTTAAATTCTTTAGCCGCCTTGGTTGAACCCGAGAACATATCTAAAAACGGGTTAAGCTTTTGCGCGTAATACTGTAATTCAAATATGCCTTCAACCGAGTTTCCTGTAAAGAAAACGCTGTTATACCAGTCAAACTGCAAGGTTCCCGGAGGGAAGATCTGGTAATTACCGGATGAAATAACTTTGTTACAGGCATCAATACAGTTTTGATAATCTTCGTTCCACAAGTAAGCATCGGCAAGCATGGTATATGCTGTGTATTGATTGATCCGTCCCTTATTATCTGCCGATGTGCTATAACTCACCACAGTATTGGCGGCGGCAAATTTGAGGTCGGCAATAATCTGATCATAAACCTGTTGCCTCGTATTCTTAGCCATTGGCTGGATATCGCTATCGCTCTGTGTCGGATCAAGTCTTAAAGGCACTTCGCCAAAAGTTCTGAGCAAATAAAAATACATCAATCCTCTTATTCCACGAGCTTCACCAATGTAAGCGTTAAGCGCACCCTGACTCAAAGTATTATCATTGGTTAAAACCGTCGGTGCGTTTTTAATTACGTTATTGCATAGGTTAATGATCAGGTAAAACGAATCCCAATTGGTTAATGTATTGGCCGATGTCAGATCGGTGTGGATCATATCCAGTTCATCTCTTATCAGCGTGCTTAAATTGGTAGTTGATACACCTGCGGCCGGTTCATTAGCGGCAACAACCATATCGCCTCTAAGCTCACCCCAAATAAACATGGATTTGGTTAAGGGCATCGAAGCCCCGTCAAGCATTGATGCGTAACATCCTGTTACAGCAGCGTCCAGTTGTTCTTTCGTTTTCCAGTAGTCCTGTTTTACCAGTCCGTCTTGCGGTTTAATATCCAGCCACTTGGTACACGATGATGATACCCCCGCTACCAGTACCGTAACCAGGAATAAAACTCTATATCTCATATTATTGATCATCTTTTCTATTAATTAAAATCCTACAGTTAAACCAAATGTGTAAGATATTGATGGTGGCGTTAAACCGCTATCAACCGGAAAACTGAAAGGTGTATTGTCACCCTGGGTGGATACATCCGGATTTTGACCGGTGTAATTCGTGAACGTGTACAGGTTTTGCCCTGTTACGTAAAAGCTGCAGCTGTTCATTTTTAGCTTCTGAACCAAAGTTTTAGGCAAGTTATACCTTACAGTGATAGAGCTTAGCTTCACG
>Ga0116227_10013605_pt1 | contig 12713 bp, 13 predicted proteins | sample S1TSphgellanicum_FD_89693 | JGI IMG/M metagenome (GOLD analysis project Ga0116227, IMG submission 89693) | Host-associated microbial communities from peat moss isolated from Minnesota, USA - S1T2_Fb - Sphagnum magellanicum MG | ecosystem: Host-associated > Plants > Peat moss > Unclassified... | reverse complement strand
TACAACGATGCCGACGGCTACCACTTCATGGATAACGAGTCGTTCGAGAACTTCACGTTGCAGAAAGAACTGATCGGCGACCCGGCCGACTTTCTCAAAGACGGCATGAAAATCGACGTCCAGTTCCACGACGGAACGCCGATCGGCGCGACCTTGCCGTCGCACGTCGAACTGCGGGTGGTCGAGACCGATCCCGGCTTCAAAGGCGATACCGCGACCGGCACGACGAAGCCGGCGAAGCTCGAAACCGGCGCGACCGTGCAAGTACCGCTCTTCGTGAACCCGGACGACCTGATCCGCATCGATACGCGCGACCGCCGGTACATCGGCCGCGTGCAGTAAGGCGGCGGGGCCGTCGCGGTGACGGCGCATCTCCTCCACGCGCTGATCATGCTCGTGCTGGGAATCGTGGCGGCGGCCATCGGTTCGCTCGCGGGCCTCGGCGGCGGGTTCATCGCCGCGCCTGCGCTCCGGTTGATCTTCCATCTGTCGCCGAGCTCCGCGGCCGGCACGTCCCTGGTGCTCGTGCTCGCCAACGTCGCGAGCGCGTCGGTGGCATTTTACCGGCAGGGCCGGGTCGATGTCCGGCTTGGCGTCACGATGGGACTGCTGGCCATTCCGGGCAGCATCGGCGGAGCGCTGCTGGTCAAACGGGCGCCAGGCGCCTGGTTCGACCTGCTCTACGCCGGCCTGCTGGTGCTCTTCGCCATCGATCTGTGGCGCCGCCCGGCCGTCCATGCCGCCGGCGGAAAGTCCCAGCTGCCCTGGGCTCGCGAACGGATCTTTCGCGACGGCACGACCGGTACCGAGTACCGCTACACCGAGAGCCCGCCGATCGCGGCCGTCTCGGGCGTGGCGACGGGCTTTCTCTCGAGTTTTTTCGGCATCGGCGGCGGCGTGCTGGTCGTGCCGGTGATGCTGCGCCTCTTCGCGATGCCGGCCCACATCGTGTCGGCGACCTCCCACACGGTCATCCTCTTTTCCGCGCCCTTCGGCGTCGCGACCCAGGCCTTGACCGGCGACATCAACTGGGCCGACGCGATCCCCCTCGCGTTTGGCGGCCTCCTGGGCGGCCAGATCGGCGCCCAAGTCTCCCGCTACCTCTCCGGCCCGCGCCTCGTGCGCATCCTGGCGATCGTGATGACGCTGGCCGCCACGAGCCTGATCTCGCAACACATCGCGGAACTACCGGCTTTTTCGGGAAGACATAACCCGTGAAGCAAGAGCTAAGAGACAAAGAGCAACGGCTACGGGAGGTCGTACGGGGGTACGGACGCTGCCTGATCGCGTTTTCCGGCGGGGTCGATTCGGCGCTGGTCGTGGCGGTAGCCGCGCGGGAGCTCGGCGAGCGCGCTTTGGCGGTCACCGGCGTCTCGCCGAGCCTTCCGCGCGCGGAGTGCGACGCGGCCGTGGCCTTCGCCCGCGCGGTGGGCGCCGGCCACCATCTGCTCGACACCAACGAGTTGGCGGACCCGAACTATGCCGCCAATCCCGCCAACCGTTGTTATTTCTGCAAGTCGGAGCTCTACGGGCGCATGCTGCGCTTCGCGCAAGAACGCGGTTTCGTCACGATCGCCGACGGCCTCAACGCGGACGACCTCTCCGAAATGCGTCACGGCCGGCGCGCAGCGGACGAACGCGGCGTCCGCAGCCCGCTGGCGGAAGCCGGCTTCTCGAAAGCCGACGTGCGGGAACTCGCGCGCGCGCTCGACCTCGACGTGTGGGATAAACCCGCGGCCGCCTGCCTCTCGTCGCGTTTCCCGACCGGCATCGCGATCACGCGCGAGTTGCTGGAGCGCGTGGAAAATGCCGAGGCGGTCCTGCGCGACGCGGGCTTGCGCGACTACCGCGTGCGCCATCACGACGACGTCGCGCGAATCGAAGTGCCGCTCGACGCGCTGGAGCTCGTGATGCGGCAACGCGAGACGATTCTGCAGGGCGTCCGCGCCGCCGGCTACCGCTACGTGTCGCTCGATCTGGGCGGCTACGTCCGCGGCGGCGTCGCCGCCGCCATGCCGGGCGTCATCGATCTCGTCGCCTCCCCGTTCGTCTCCGGAGCGCCCGCGCTGGGTTAAGGTCGCCTGCCCCGCTCGCAGTCCGAGCGTGGTTTTGCAGCAGCACGCTGCAAGTCCCTAGCGCGCTTGGCGGCGTACTTGGGCGGGAGCGGTCGTTTGGATCGTCGCGGCCGCGCCGGTGGCGATATTGAAGTTCGCCTTGTCGTTGCTGGCGTAGGCGAAGCCGGCCGCGGCGCCGCCCAGAAGTCCGACGACGCTGCCCGCGGCGCCGCCGATGATGCGGCCGACCGTTTGGCTTCCCACGGCCGCGCCCGCGCCGGCGCCCAACGCCTTGCGCGCGGTCGTGTTTTCGGACTTGTGCGCGATCGACACGATCTCGCCGCTGAGCGGCGCGCTCTCACCGTTGGCCAAACGGATGCTGTCGAAGGCGAGCTGCAACTGCGCCTTGCGGCCTTGCCCGGCGGAGCGAACGCTGACGATGTGGCCGTACAGCGTGGCGCCCGCGAAACTCGGATCGCCGTTGGGGTACGGCGAGCTGAGCTGCATCGTGAACTGTTGACCGACTTGCGCGTTCTTCGTGTTGATGTCCGGCGACGACAGGGTCGCGTGGATGTCCGTGCCGGTCGGAATCGTCGTCGCGGCATTCGCGGCAACCGCAAGCCCGAACGCGAGGGCCCCGGCGAGGACGGATGCTGACAGTCTTGCGATCATTCAAATCTCCTTTTATATGGGGGGGACCCCCCCAAGCCCCCGCCGCGGACTCCCGCGGCTGTCCACGGGCGGACTCCCTCGCGCGCTACGGGCTGACCCAGCCCGTGCGCGCGTTCTTTGCGATGTTTTTGGTTGGGGGGACTCGCTCGCGCGCTACGGCCTGACCCAGGCCGTGCGCGCGTTCATAGCGATGGTTTGATGTTTGGCTTTGTTACTCTCTTACCCCGGAAACGCTCCCGGCTTAGCGGCCGATGCGATGTGCGGCGCGGGTTTCGGCCTCGACTTCCCGAAGTCCGACGACTTCGTAGACCCGCAACTGGAAACGCGGGTCGTAGTTTCGCCGGCTGCAGCGGCCGCACGAGACCAGCGCCGGCGGGCGCCGCTTGCGCAGCAATTCCATCGTACAGCGTTCGCAACGCAGGATGAAGCGCTTCGTGCTTTCGCGCTTCGGCGCGGCGCTCCCGAGGTCGTGATAGATCGACCGCAGTCCGACCTCGCGCATCTTCTTCTTGAAGCCCGCCGTGTGCCCGGGGTTCTCGCCTCGCGCGAAGAGCCAGGCGTGGATCATTTCGTGCAGCAACGTGTCGCGCAACGCTTCGGGATGCTGCTCGAAGTGTTTGGGCGAGAGCTCGATCAACGGCGGCTTGTAGGTGATGCGGCCGGCGAGGTTGGAGAAGCGCCCGTTGTACGCAATGCGATGCGCCGGTATCTCGCCGCCGAAGTGCTCGTTGTTGAGCAGCGCGAAGAGGAGTTGGAGTTCGCTGACGTCGGGTAACGCGCTCACGTCGTCCGAGGTCTTGCACGGATACGAGAGAACATCCCGCTGGTGACTGGCGGTCCGGCACGCGGCCTTCCTCCGCGCATCTACTTGCCGATTCTCATCGTGGGCGCGCTCGCGTTCCTGGGCGTCGTCGGATATTTCCTCAAAGTCGGCCTCGGCGTCACGGGCGCCGCGCTCGGGCCGACGGCGCAGCAGGGCGACTCGAACATCCAAGCGACCGGCGCGCCGGACGGCGGTGCGTTGCCGACGCCGGCTCCGGGCGAAGTGGTCGTGCCGCAGAGCGGCGGCGCGCCGGGCGGCGCACCCAACGGCGTCGGCGGCGGAACCCCACCGCAGGGTGCCGCGGCGGGCCCGCCCGCTCCCGTGATGCGCCTGCTGGTCGATCTGCGCGGCCGCCTGCAGCGCAACCCGAAGGACCTCGGCGCGCTCGTCAACCTCGCCAACCTCTACTTCGACGCCGGCAAGTACGCGCAAGCGATTCCGTACTACCGGCGCGCGCTCGCACTCGATCCGGACAATCCCGACACGCGCACGGATTACGCCACCGCGTTACACGGCCAGGGCCAAGATCTCGAGTCGCTGCGCCAATTGGACATCGTTCTCGCCGCGCGTCACAACTTTCCGGAGGCGCTGTTCAACGAGGGCATCGTCGCAAACGCGATCGGGCGCCGAACCGAAGCGATCGAGGCCTTCAAGACGTTTCTGCGGGTCGCGCCCGGCGACGAGCGGGCCGGCGACGCGCGAACCGCGCTGCAAAACTTAGGAGGTTAACGTGCGGCTCTACATCAGCGCGGACATGGAAGGCACGGCCGGCGTCGTGTCGTGGACGCAAGTCGATCCGAAGAACACCACCGAGTACCCGTATTACCGGCGCTGCATGTCGCTCGAAGTGCGGGCCGCGATCGACGGCGCGCGCGAAGCCGGCGTCGAGGGCGTCCTGATCAACGACTCCCACTCCGCCATGCGCAACGTCATGTGGGACGAGCTGCCCGACGACGTGCGCATGATCTACGGCAATCGCAAACCGTTCTCGATGAGCGAGGGCGCCGAAGGCGGCTTCGGCGCGGCCTTCTTCACCGGCTACCACGCGGGCGCGGGCGAAGCGAACGGCGCGTTAGAGCACACGTATACGTCCGACACGCTCTACGCGGTGCGCGTTAACGGAATCCGCTGTAGCGAAGCGCTGCTCAACGCCGCCGTCTTGGGCCTCGCGGGCGTGCCGGTCGTTCTGATCACCGGCGACCGCACGACGGTCGAGGGCGCGAAGGCGCATCTGCCCTGGATCACCGGCGTCGCGACCAAAGAATCGATCGGGCGGTACGCGGCCGATTCGCTCTCGCCCGGCGAAGCGCGCCGGCGCATTCGCGAAGGCGCGCGAACGGCGATCGAACGGCTCGCCGACGCACGGCCGTTCGTGTTCGATCCGCCGATCGCGCTGGAGATCGATTTCGTGTCGACCCAGAATGCCGATTTCGCCGAATTGATTCCCGGCGTCGAACGTATCGGCGGCCGAACCGTGCGCTACGAGCACGAAGATTACCGGGTCGTCTTCCGCCTGTTCATCGCGGCGATGCGGCTGGGCGGCGCGGCGAACGCCCCGGTCTGATGGTGCCGCGAATCGCCTTCCAAGGCGAATCGGGCGCCTTCAGCGACGACGCCGCGCGCACGCTGGTCCCCGGCGCGCAGACGTTCGGTTACGGCACCTTCGACGACGCGGCCGCGGCGGCGCAGAACGGGAACGTCGAGTTCGCGCTGCTGCCGGTCGAAAACTCGATCTCGGGTTCCGTGCCCCGCGTGTACGATCTGCTCTGGGCCGACGAGCGCCTGACCATCGTCGACGAGATCGTCTACCGCGTCGTGCAGAACCTGATCGGCATCGGCGACGCGACCGTCGAGGGCCTGCGCGACGTGCGCTCGCATCCGGTCGCGCTCGAACAGTGCCGCAACTTCCTGGGCGCGCATCCCAACCTCCATCCGACGATCGTGGCCGACACGGCGGGCGCGGTCCGCGAGATCGTCGCGCTCGGCGATCCGGCCGCCGGCGCGATCGCCTCGGCCCTGGCGGCCGAGCGGTACGGCGCGCGCATCCTCGCGCCCGCGATCCAAGACGTCGACGCCAACTTCACGCGCTTCTTCTTGCTCCAGCGCGATGGCACGCCCCGCAACGCGCCGACACGCGCGTGCGTCGCGCTGTCGCTGGCGAACCGGCCCGGGTCGCTGCGCGATGCGCTCGCGGCGTTGGCCGATGCGGGGCTCGACCTGCGGACGCTCGTTTCACGGCCCTCGCTCGAGCAGCCGTTTACGTACCGCTTCTATTGCGAGATCGCGCGCGTCGACCGCGAGCAGCTGGCGGCCGCGCTGGGGGCGGTCGACGGGTCCGCGCGGATCTTGGGGTTTTACTGACGCGGGCAGGGCCGCGCCGGCTGGTATTCAAATCCAGGTCTCGACTCAACATCTGGAAATAACTACCAGGAGGCACCTATGCGCCCTGTCCTCGCGCTCGTACTCGCCGCGGCCGCGTTGGCCGTGGTCCGGGCGAACCCGGCCGCCGCCTCGGTCCCGACGCAGCAAGGGCCGGTGACGGGCACCATCGTGGCCGGCATGCGCGCCTTCCTGGGCATCCCCTACGCCAAGCCGCCGGTGGGGGCGCTGCGCTGGAAGCCGCCGCTCCCGCCGATCCGGCGGCCGGGTCCGCTCACCGCGATCAAATTCGCAAACCATTGCCCCCAGGCCCCGGGCCCGTTCGGCAAGGTCAGTGTGACCGAAGATTGTTTATACCTAAACATCTTCACGCCGCTGCATGCGGGACCGCGCTCGAACCTGCCGGTCATGGTGTGGATTCACGGCGGTGCGCTGACCGTCGGCGAGAGCGACGATTACATTCCCGATCGGCTCGTACCCCACGACGTCATCGTCGTGACCATCAACTACCGGCTTGGATATTTAGGCTTCCTCGCGGTGCCTGCGCTCGACGCGGAACCGCACAAGATCGTCAACTACGGTTTCCTCGATCAGCAGGCCGCGCTGCAATGGGTCCGACAGAACATCGCGAATTTCGGCGGCGACCCGTATCGCACGACGATCTTCGGCGAGTCGGCGGGCGGTCTTAGCGTCTTTTCGCAATTGGCCTCGCCGGGCGCGAGCGGGCTCTTCGAGCGCGCGATCGCCGAAAGCGGCGGATATCAGTTGACCTTACCGACCCTGGCCGCCGACGAGACGCTCGGTACGACGCTCGCGACGTCGCTCGGCTGCACCGGGCCGGCGACCGCCGCTTGCCTGCGCGCGTTGCCGGTCGCCTCGATCATCGCGAAGGAAGGCTCGCTGACGACGCCCGCCATCGACGGAACGATTCTGCCGCGCTCGCCCGGCGATGCGTTCGAGACCGGAAAATTCAATCGCGTGCCGGTGATCGACGGCTCCAATCACGACGAGTACCGCCTCTTCACCGCGATCGACTTCGATCTCACGGCGGCCGGACCGCTCAAGGCCGCCGACTATCCCGGCGTCATCAAAGGCACCTTCGGCGCCACACTCGGGGCGGCGGTCTTGAACGTCTATCCGCTTGCCGATTATACGTCGCCCGATCTCGCGTTCGCCGCCGCGCTCACCGACGTAACGTTCAGCTGCACGGCCCTGACCGTCGATCGAGCGCTGTCGCGTCACGTACCCGTTCACGCCTACGAATTCGTCGACCCGAACGCCCCCGAACTTTTCTTGCCGCCCGTGAGCTTTCCGTACCAAGCCGCGCACGCGAGCGAACTGCAATTCCTCTTCGACGGAATCTCACCGGTACCGCATCCGCTCAGCGCGACCGAGCGCGCGCTCGCGGCCCGCATGACCGCTTACTGGACGCGGTTCGCGGCCACCGGCCAGCCCAACGATTTCAACACGAGGTTTTGGCCGGGGTTCAGCCCCGCCGAAGACGACGTTTTCACGCTCGTGCCGGAGCCGCCGATCGTCGACCCGATCTCGACGTTCGATAAGTTCCACCATTGCGACTTCTGGGCTCCGGTCGTGACGCCGCAGGTGCTGCAAGCGGCGCGCGCGGCGGCGGAGGCGCGCCTCCGCTAATCTTCGGCTTTCACGCTTCGGTCAAGGCTGCCGGCGCCGCCGGCGGTTCGACCGGAGCCGGAATTTCGTCGCCGCGCGGGGCCGATTGCATGCCGGCGTCGAGTTGCGCGCGCAGTTGCGCGAAACTCGAGTAGACCCGCAGCTCCGCGATGTCGCGCGGGAATAGGAGACCGAGTGTCCAGTCGAACGAAACGCGCAGCCGCCGGTCGATTCCCGGTAGCCGGGCCAGATAGTACGTCCGCCACAGCACCCACGCGAGAAAACCCTTGAGTAGGAAGCGGCCCTGCAAGCCTGCCACGCCGCGGCGCGCGCCGAGCGAGGCCATCATGCCGAAGGAAACGTAGTCGAACGGCTTCGTCGGCCGGCCGCGCAAGGTCGCCACGATATTGCCGGCAAGCAAGGGCGCTTCGCGGATCGCGTGCTGCGCGGTCGCGGGAACCGATTTGCCGTCGGCGTCGGGAATCGCGGCGCAATCGCCGATCGCCCAGACGCCCGGATAGTTCGGTACCGAAAGATCGCGCCCGACGACGATCGCGCCGCCGCGGCCCGAACCGATCGGCAATGCGGCGACGACCGGCGAGGGCTTGACGCCCGCGCTCCAGACGATCGTCGAAGTCGCGATCGTTTCGCCGTTCTTGAGTTGCAGTCCACGTTCGTCGGCGCCCGCAACCAAGGTCTCGGTCATCACGTTGATGCCGCGCCGCGACAGCGCCTTGGCGCTGTATTCGCCCATGCCGGCCTGCAACTCCGGTAAGAGCTTCTTGCCGCCTTCGACCAGCACGATCTCGATTTCGTCCGGGCCGATGGACTTGTAGAATCGTTTCGTGCTGCGAAAGAAGTCGGCCATCTCGCCCGCCGCTTCGACGCCCGTGAATCCGCCGCCGACGAAAACGAACCGCAGCAGCCGTTTGCGCTCGACCGGATCGCTCGTCACGTCCGCGAGCTCGAGCATCGCGATCGCGTGGTTGCGCAGCCGGTCGGCGTCTTCGAGCGTCTTATACGGAATCGAGCGTTCCGCGATGCCGGGCAGATTGAAGGTCGAGGTGACCGAACCGAGCGCGAACACCAAATGATCGTACGAAAGGGATTGCTTCGTCCCCAGGATCGTGTGTTCGACGTCGACGGTCCGCGCGATCAGATCGACGTGCCGCACGTCGGCGAGCAAGAACGTGCTGCGGCGCAACTGCGCGCGCACCGGCGTCACGACGTGCCGCGTCTCGAGATTGCCGGAACCCACTTCCGGCAACATCGGCGTGAAAAGCGAATAATTTTCGCGACTCACGAGCACGATCTCCGCTTCGCCCGGCTGGAGCAAGCGCTCGAGCCGGCGCGCGGTCGTGAGTCCGCCAAAACCGCCGCCCAGGATCAGGATGCGTGGAGCCATGTCCCTATCTTACCGCACGCCACGAAGCGACGCGGCGTTCGCGGTTCCGCCGTCACGAATCGCAAATGAGATCGCATCTAACGAGGGCGTCCGAACCAATCGATCCACGGGTGCCAGAGGAAGAGCGCCCAAGCGACGATGCAGGCGCCAAGCAGGAGCCACATCAAACTGCCGGCCGTACGGCCGCGCATCACGCGGCGCGAATCCGGGCGCGTAGCTCGTCGCCGGCCCGCGCGGCGTCGTCCGGCACGAGCGGCGCCGGACGCGGCGACAGCCGCGCGATATCCCAACGCTGATCTTCGCCCGAGCCGAAGTAGCCGTCCGCGAGCGCTGCCTCGGCGTGGGTGAGCACGTGCGCCGGCTCGATCGCGATGCCGTAGAAGGCGCACAAGCGCGCGGCCGCCGCGCAACCGAGCGCGAGCATCGGCTCGAGCAACGGGAAGGCGCCGAAATCGTGCGGCGTCGCGTCGCGCATCCCGCAGATCGCGAGGCCGATCGCGTGCGAGTTGCGCCCGGCCGTGTGCGCGGCGTACGGCGGGCCCGGCTCGCGGACGTCGCGCATGTTGGCACGCAGATCGTGGGTCACGTGCGCGACGGGTTCGCCTCGCGGGTCGAGCGCGATGCAAACGTGATACGCGGGAAAGACGGTCGCGTAGTCGCCGGCGGTCCAATGGAGATAGAGACTTCGCAGGTCACCCGGCGGCCAGGCGTTAGGGAGCTGCATCGCCGCATCGCGAAGGCGAGGGAGTGAACGTCGAAGAGCCCCGTCCGCAGGACGAGTCCAAACCGGCACCCGTCGAGGGCGAGTATATCCCGCCCGACCCGAGCCCAGCCTCGGGGCGCAACTGGCGGGCAGCCGGCGGCACGGCCGTCGGTCTCGCGGTTCTGCTCGCGAAATTCAAAGGGCTGCTGTTCGCGCTGCTCAACCTGAAATGGATTTTCTTCGCCGGCAAGTTCGCTTTGACCGGATTCTCGTTTCTGGCGTCGATCTGGTTCTACGCCCTCTTCTTCGGTTGGAAATTCGGGATCGTATTCGTGCTGCTCATTGCGATTCACGAACTCGGTCACGCGATCTTCGTCCGCGGATTCGGGCTTTCCGCACCCGCGATCTACTTCATTCCGGGCCTCGGCGCGTTCACGACCTGGAAGGGCGGCACGCAATCGGTCTATCAGGAGTCGGTCATCGCGTTCGGCGGCCCGCTGCTCGGCACGATCGGCGGCCTCGTATGCTTCGGGTACGGCGCGGCGACGAACGAGCCGTTCTGGTTCGCGGCCGCCAACGTCGCATTCTTTCTCAACCTCTTCAACATGATTCCGCTCGGCGTCTTCGACGGCGGCCGCATCACGGCGGCGATCTCGCCGAACCTGTGGATCGCCGGCTTCATCATCGTCGTCGTCGCGGCGCTCGCCTTTCACTGGTGGAGCCCGATCCTGCTGATCGTCGTGCTGCTGAGCATTCCACGTGCGATCCAAGCTTGGAAGGGTCAACTCGACCCGCGCTATTACGCGGTGCCGCCGAATCAGAAGATGGCGATCGCCTGCGCGTATTTCGGCCTGCTTGCGGTGCTGCTGGCGTGCTTGGTCTTCTCGCACGTCGTCGTCCCGGGACAGCCGGCGACCTTTTCGTGAATGTCCGCGGAGCGGTCTTAGCGGCCGCGGTGGCGGCGGCGGCGCTGGCCTTTGCGCTGCATCCGGCACCGACGCCGGGACCGGCCCTGCGCGACTTCGAGTCGTATTACGCGGCCGGGTCGACCTGGCGCTACCACGGCGATCCGTACTCTCGCGAAGTCTGGCGCGCCGAGCGGACGATTCCCGGCGTCGTCGCGGCGCGCGAGGAATTGTTGCCTTTCGTCGGCCCGCCGTTCGCGCTGCCGCTCTGGGACGCCCTCGCGCGCCTGCCGTGGGCGACGGCCACCGCGCTGTGGGGCACGGTGATGGCGCTGGGCATCGCGGCGGTCGCACTCGGCAGTTTGCGCCTGGCGGGCGGGCGTATCGACGCACTCGACTGCGCCGCGGTGCTGGTGTTGGCGGCGGGCTTCGGGCCGTTGACCAGCGGCGTCGCGCTCGGGCAGGCGGCCGTCGTGTCGTGCGCCGCGGTCGTCCTGACGCCGCTCTTGCTCGGCCCGCGGCTGACGTTCGCCGCGGCGGCGGGCGCACTACTGGCCGGGCTGCAACCGAACCTCGCCGTCGTCTTGGCCGCGCGAGCCACGAGCCGGCGCGCTTGGATCGCCTTCGCCCTGGCGGCTGCCGTCGCGCTGGGCGGATCGGCGATCGCGCTGGCGGACGACGGCGGGCTGCCGCACTACCTCGCGGTTCTGCGCGACCACGCCGGGTCCGAGCGCTTCATCGCGATTCAGGTCACGCTCGGCGCCGTCGCGCGCTCGCTGGGCGCGCCGGCGGCTGTAGCCGGGCTCGTGGCGCTCGTTGCGGCGCTGGCCGCGCTCATCGCAGTCGTCGTGCAGTGCGCTTCGCGGCGCTACGCCCCCGACGCACGGTTAGCGCTGGCCTGCGCCGCGCTGCCGCTCGCCTGGCCGTTCGCGCACGAACACGACCTGACGATCGCGTTTCTGCCGGGCGTGCTGGTGCTGCGACGGGCCACGGGCGGCGCGTGGGTTTGGGCGGCCCTGGCCGTCCTGGCCGTCGCGACCGACTGGCTCGGCCTCGCGCAGCGTCCCACGGGCAGCACCGAAACCGTCCTGCTGACCTTGGCCGCGGCGCTCGGCCTCATCGTCTTGGCACGCGGCCCGTTGCGCCGGCATCACGCCCTTCCGTTGCTGGCCGGCGGTGCCGTCGCCGCCGCCGCGGCCGTCGCACGCGCCCACCCGCTTCCCACCTGGCCCGACGCCTTGCCGCCGGGATTCGCCGTTGCCCGGACGGTACCGGCGCCCGCCGTCTGGCACCTCGAGCAGATCGCGAGCGGCATCGGCGGCCTCGACCCCGTCTGGGGAGTGCTCCGGCTGGCTTCACTCGCCGGCTGCGCCCTGCTCTGGGCCGTCGCGGCTACGGCACTGGCCGAACCGCGCGTCACGGAAGCGGCGACGCAGCCGCGCTCGGGACCTTCTTCCACTCCGCTTCGACGGCCGGCGGCAGCTTATCCATCATCGACAGAAACATCGTGAGCTTCCACAAGTCGTCGTCGGAGAGCGCCGAGCCGAACGCCGGCATCGCGCTGAACCGAATACCGTGTTTGAGTTTCCAGAACGTCATCTTTTCAGGGTCGTCCTCGACGCCGTCCGTGGCCAGCTGCGGCGCCTCAATGTAGAAGCCTTTCGAAAGCGTGGACTGCGCGCCGTCCGCGGCGCCGTGGCAGACGGCGCAGTTGGCGGCGTAGAGGTGCACGCCGGCGATCAGGTTCGCGTCGGTCGGCTCAAGCGGATTCTTGTACTCCGCGTCCTCGCGCGCCATCACGGCGTGCAGCGAACGCCCCGCAGCCCACTTCTCGAGCGGCGGCGGCTTGGCATCGGCGCCGGCCGGCATCACGCCGAACTGGACGCCCGCGTACCCGGCCGCGAGGAGAAACGCTATCGTAAACACGACTCCGTTGATGAATCCGCGCATAACCTTTTTCCTGAGCTTGTCGCCCTCCCACCCTTCGACAAGCTCAGGGTGACATTGCGAACCGACGTCACCCTGAGCCTGTCGAAGGGCGAAGGGCGGAGGGCCGTTAGATGTCGAGTTTGAGGACGTCGTCGAACGGCGCGACGGGGTTGGGGTGGAAATTCTTGAGATCGTCGTTGTAGGCGTAGATCTC
>Ga0116227_10013604_pt1 | contig 12713 bp, 12 predicted proteins | sample S1TSphgellanicum_FD_89693 | JGI IMG/M metagenome (GOLD analysis project Ga0116227, IMG submission 89693) | Host-associated microbial communities from peat moss isolated from Minnesota, USA - S1T2_Fb - Sphagnum magellanicum MG | ecosystem: Host-associated > Plants > Peat moss > Unclassified... | reverse complement strand
GGCCGCATGTACTTTGTGCAACCCTCCGAGGGGGAGAGGTACTTCTTGCGTCTTTTGCTACATCACGTGCCTGGGGCTACGTCTTTTGAGGACCTAGCGTGCACCAATAGGCACTTGCAACATCCCACACAGCACGCATCTTTCAAAGAAACATGTCAGCAGCGTGGTTTGCTGCAGGACGATGCTGAATGGGCCCAGTGCATGGAGGAGGCTGTAAGCATGGCCAATGCCTCATGCCTCAGGGCATTGTTTGCTACCTTGCTGGTGTTCAATGCTGTTGCAAACCCATTGGCTTTGTGGGAGCGCTTAAAAAACAACATGGCAGAAGACTTCTTTTATCAAGCACGCCAAGTTGGTGCTCAGCTCTGCTTGTGTATGGCTCTTCATGTCAGCCTGCCTTACAGCTTTGCATGGTCATGGTTTGCATGTTGTTCGACGTTCAATGCTCACTATGTTGTGTGTGTGCTCTTATAACGTGCAGGGCGAGTCAGCGCGACAACTCGATGCTACCATGGTTTGGACTTTTATAATTAAACAACCATGGTTTATAAGCTTTTATTTGACCAACATCTTTGTATTTTCATCAGAAACTTGCCCCTTTTATATATATGTTAGAAGCAAGTTTGTGATGTTAGAAACATCAGTTCATGTGATGATGTAACCTCCCTTTTCAACACTAGTTGAAAGTGACATGTGACCTTCTACTACCCTTAACATGTGCATGTCTTTCATGCTTTGAACAACTTACTGATCAATGAATGGTTTAACTTCAAAATTCCATCTCAAAATGTTTGCATCATTGAACACCCATGTAACACCTTTTCCATCATGTTTTTTAAGGTGATGAATGATGTTCATTGATATCACATCCTTTCACAGTTTGGCCTTGTCATGGGTGTTTAGTTTACAACTTGATCTATCTTCCCAATGTTATGGTTGTTTTATGAAATTTTTTCAACAAAATTCTAAACTTGACTAGGATTCCCCCATCTTCAATTACAAGATTTATTTAAACACATATTCAACCCATTGATTGTGATGTGTTCATGATAATAAACATAGGACAAATGATGTAATTCATGACATGTCTTCATCCATTTTTTGTGAGGTTAACTTCCATGTGAAATGAGAACAATTGCATGTACTTTTTTCAACCACATTCAATTTTTGATGACAAACCAACATTGTCCTTTCCAAAAAGGGGTTTGTAACTTAATAAATGTGGTCATAGTTGATTTTACATGCACAAACTTACTTCCACAATCATGTTTTACATGCGGATTTGTTGATTTAGCCACATCACATGTAAAAGAACTATGGCTAAAGTTTGATAAATTTCAATTCCTCCTTTTAACATTTGAGAAATATCAATGTTGGCACAAACAAACAAATTTTTTTACCCATGATTATATATGTCAATGTTAATTGGGGTATAAGAGGTCCAAATATCCATTGTTTTCCATCTTGATCACTTTCCTTTGCCCACACATATCCATTCCATTTCAAAAGATGTAATCATCTTCCATTTTAAAATCAATTGATAACATTGGGCTTAACTATATATTAATTTTCTCCCCTTCAAAACCCATTTCCTATGTACCCTTTATTGACTTGGTACATGTAGATGGTTGGGTTTGGATATCCACTAACAAACCCAATTGTTAAGAGAAGTTGATTGAATTAAAACCTCAAAAACCATTAGATTTCACATTTGATTTCTAGCAATTCAACTTGGACTATGGTCCTTTCCTTATGCACTTCCACTTCCTATATGTATTGTTTAGTTTATTAATGAAACTTGGCAAGTTTGCATCATCCTTAGCAACAACCACATTGGAAACATTTGCAAAAGACACAAACTTTTTTCCATTGTTGTTAAACATAGTAAGCATTGAAATAAACAAATATTACCTTGGTAGCTTCAACACTAATTATATTATTTTATAGAGATGTCAAACTTTTTTTTAAAAAGTTATCAAATAATAGAATTTGGGGAAAAAAATTGAATTTTCAAAAATATTTTATGTGGTGAAATGAAAATTTCCAAAATTAATTGATTATTCGGCAAACATGTGTTGAAGCTAACAAGATATTACAATATATACTTTAGCTTTCTTTATTGCATTCAAATACTAGAAGGTGGCAAGTTATACACCACATACCAAAAGTAGTATGCACCTAACCTCTTAAGAAAGGGTATTAACCCATGCCAAAAATGATGAAAAACAATTTTAGGAATAAACATTTCATGCAACCAATGAGATGACTCAACATGCACCTAAGAAAATCACGCTTTAATTTCTTTTGGAGTAGCTAGGGGGAACGGGGGTTTGGTTTGAAATGTTTTTTTTTCATTTTGGTATTCCAACCAAGTTCCCATTGGTTCCCAATAGGCTCTCATTGTTATCCTCAAATTCCCATGTGTTCCCCAAGCAAGTTGTTTCAAATAAATAGCATCCCTTTATCCCATATCCTTTGCCCAAATTCCACCCTTGGAAGTTACATAACTAAACCAAAGGGAAATGATGTTGCATATTCTTCCATTTGAAGAGAGTTCATAATGTGAACAATTTTTGGGTGATGGGTCAATCAAAGAGGCCCAAATCACAAACAAATAATCAATTTGGATGTGCTTCCACCATTGATTAATACAACTAACAATAGGTACCCACACTCCACAAGTAATGTTAAAGAATAGGTCAACCATGGCCAATTTTGGCTTATAATAACAAGGCCTTGGAGGCCCTAGTTGAAGCATTTGCTCCCACATAATGAGTTAGCAAAAAAGGCCCAAGTCTTAGGAATACATTTAAAGTTCCTTGAACATTAAAGTAAGAATTCTCAAGGTATAACATAGTAAAAGTTCATAAAGATGACCTAGACCACACCAAGTAAAAAACATCTACAAATTTTCATAAAACATTTCAAAAAAACATCCTTAATGTATTTGAAGGGCACCTTATTCACATTAATAATGGCTCCTTCAAAAATAGAATATATCTTACATCTATGAAAAAAGTGGGTATGGATCTTACACCTTCAAGATCTTACATAGAGAGGGTCCTTTGTCCATATGCTTATTCTTTAAAAGGATGAGGGATCTTATGCCTAAGATGAAAAGGGTTCTTATTCCTTAAGAGCAAAAGAGATGTTATGCCCAAATGACCTTAGGTCTATTCTATAAGACTATGGTTGTCTACTTCCATGAATAAGATCTCTCTCTCTCTCTTAGTGTAGGTGTAAGAGGTTTCTTGCAAACCTAAAAAATCGGTACTAATATTTTAGTGTAAGTGAAGGGCCCTTTAACCCTTAGAATGTTTTTTTTTGGGGGGCCTCACTAGAGGATGACACCTTGCATCAATTACACATAAGTTTCTTAAAAAATGAGAAACCTTACTCATAAGGTGTCTCTTTTCCTCTCTAATGAATCACAACCATGTGAATATCTTAACAAAGTCAAAAGGGTTTAAAAACTAATATCGAGTCATTGAGATATTCATAAAAGAAAAAAAAAAACACAATATCAATACCCAAAGTTTGCTTGTTAGGTAAGGGGATGAGATTTTATTTATTTATTAAAAATACATTAATATTAGATGGGGAATGAAACTTAGATTATCACAAAATTCATTGTAATCTACATTATCACAAAGGCATGGGAAAAATAAAGAGCATCACAATTGATCCCACATAATAAGCATTCATCCAAAGTCCAAACAAGCATATAGGAAAAACTAGGGGAGAGAGAAGATTTATTATCCCATATTCTTTGCCCACACATCCACGATTGTAACTAGGGCAAAGAGGATGGACATGGATATTTATGCCTCCCACCCTTTGCCCACACTTCCATGGATGTAGGCTAACCTTTATAATTAAATGAAAGGAGAGAATAATGGCGAACAATACATAATATTTGATGAGTTGATGAAAAAGGCTGATTATTAAACCCACATTATTAATTATTTAGTTAGTTAATTTAAGTTTCAAATTATTTATATAAGTTATTTTAATATATATATATTTAAAATTAAATTAAATATTTTTAAAAAATGGAAAGAAAGAGGTTCATCTCCAAACCCCAAAAAAAGACCTTGGGTGGAATTATGGCCCCTCTTGAAACAGCCCTTAAGTAAGACCCATACCTTATAAAAGGTCCTTGAGACCGGCGATTTAGGGTCCCGTCTGGGCGACTGCAGCGTCCATCGACGAGAAGGGACTCGTCCTTCGCGAGGGTTTAGGGTTTGCAGTGCGAGAGAGAGAGAGAGAGAGAGGAGAGGAAGAACACTCTTAGCATGAGCTTGGAAGCGAGAGCATGCCTGCTTTCCGCAGCAAGGATGCATGGACTTGACGCACGCTGAGGCAGTCCCAAAGGCCCATGACGACAGCAGCAGCAACTTTTTTGAGGATGAACAAGACGGAGGTGTGGAAAGCGGTGGAGGAAACGGGCGACAAGAGACTGCAGGCGAGAGTGAAGAACGCCTGCAGTGTCATCGAGCGTACTCTTGCCCTGTACAAGTAAGTAAGTCCAACCCACTTCTTCTTCTTCTTCTTTTGTTCACCGATTGTGGATCGGGTTTGTTGTCGGTAGCTGGAGTGAATTTTCTCTCCCCCCAACCAGCGATGAATTTCATCCGGTTTAGCCTCTTGTGCAAAAGGCGCTTGAATCCCAGCCTCTTCATGGAATTGAAGAAACCCTGACTGCGTAGAGAGTCAAAGACCCTAGAACTGCGGGATATGAATAAACCTGGAAGAAAACGTAAGAGCTGTTGAGAAGAGAGAACGAGTTCCAATAGTGCGATGAGGTTGCCGGTATAAAATCCTGCAATTTCGGCCATGGATTGCCTGCACTACCTCAACTCTTTGCAAAACGGCATGCCGTTTGCACTAGGTCAGAGGTTCCATTTGCTGAGGGAAAAAAAAACATTTGAGTACAAAATGCTTCATTGGAGGGTGGGTGATGGCTATCTGAATTGCTATTGTGGGAATTGGCAGAATAGCCTGTATTGCATTCAATTGGAGCCAAGCATCCTCATGCATATGAACTTAGTATGTGGAAATTTTGGTGGTTTTACATGAAGTTACTTGAGAGGATATCAACATCTTGCTGAATGCTGAGAAGGCTTAGGGCTCTGCAAGAGTGATGGCTGAGAGAAAGTGGTGTTTTTTAGCTTTTACTATTTTTGTTCAGAACTGAGAATATTGTGTTTGACTCCCATGGGGACAAGAGTGCAGGAATAGGACTTTGCGAGGGTAATGGCTGAAAGAAGTTTTGTTTTTTGGCTTTTACTATTTTGTGCAGAACTGACGAGATTGTGTTTGCCTTCAGTGGTGGCAAAGATTCCACAGTGAGTTTGCTTCTATTGCTTAATAGCATCCCACCATTTTTCAATGCTTACAGTACTTGAAAGTTTTTAATGATGTCTGAACATCCAAATTAAGCACTGACTCAAGCAACATTTGATCTGTTTGAGCTAGCAGGGTTGTTGTCAATGTGTCCTTACAGATTCATCTTTGTCAGATTGTTTGGCTCACATGATCTAGAGCAGGTGCTCTTGCATTTGTTGAGGGCAGGCTATGCAGCATTGGCATCTGGAGGGGATGCTGATGCAGCCCTGCAATACTGCATACGGACTGTCTACTTTAAGCATCCAGATGCATTTCCAGAGATTGATGCCTTTACCTTGGAGACTCCATCATTGTGAGTAATTGCATTTAGCGGCAATATGGAAATGCATGTGGAGCAACAGTTTCTTTGATGATAGGTTTTTAAAGCATCCACTGGGGACAAATAAGTAGTGTACAATCCCAAGTGTGGGATGGATTGATGGTTGGATGATCTCTGAAAATACAGATATCCACTGGATATGGAGGTTGTTCGAGCAGAGTTCACAGCAGGAATAGATGCATTGCACAAGAAGAAGCCCATTAGAGCTATATTTCTTGGAACACGAATAGGGGATCCAAATATGGTAGGTTTCTTATCTGATCATTGTTTTCTAGAAGATTTTGCAGCATTGGAATTACCTGATCTGTAGCCCAGTAGGTGTGTACAGAAATTTTCCAGGTATATCTGATCGATTGTCTGTGATGCCATAGCCTCTTCAACTGCAGGCTTGCATTTGCAGATGGCTATAATGATCAGGCCCCTCCAAAGAGTTTTGCAGCCTATGTCCAAGCTGATTGGGTTGCCTGTTTGTTGGAGGGGAGACAGGTCGGTGTAGGGGAGTTTTCTCCAAGCACTTTTGGCTGGCCCCCTTTCATGCGTGTGAATCCAATACTTGACTGGACATATAGGTCAGTATTGACCTGAAACTGGTCATATTTGCAGGGGTCCAGTCCAAACCTTTGAATTGCTGTAGTTTCTCATCTCATCAACCAATTTATGTACAACTGCATTTGGATATTGATGCCATACATGTCTGCATTTATAACTTGTGTCTGTTCATATTGACTCATGGAAAGCTCAGGGGTGGCTGGTATGGATGCAGGGATGTGTGGGCATTCATTTTGGCTTGCAAAGTACCCTATTGCAGACTTTATGACCAGGGGTTAGAGATCTGACTTGTCTGTCTCTTCATGAACCCTTCTTTTTATGTGCTTCTGTTTGCAAGGATTCTGCTGCTGTTACAACACTGCTTTGCTGTACTTGCACAGGCTGTTGCAGGCAGGTGTCTTCTGTGTGGCATAATGTCTTTTGGGTGTGTGGGGGGGCCTTTGTCAGGTACACATCCATAGGCAAGCTGCATGACACACTGCCAAATCCAGCACTTTTAGTCAGTAAAGACAAATACAAACCTGCATATCTCATGCTGGATGAAAGACTAGAGAGGGCAGGGAGGGTGAAAGTGGTCAGTCTACAAGGGAGGGAAAGAGAAAGATTCAAAGACAAGGTGGAGCTTGATAGGGTGTGGTGTTCTGCTGGTGTGGCTTGCTTGCTTGACCTTTATGAGGACAAATGGGTCCAACTGGGACGTGGCAATCTAAGGACTACCCACTGGATGGAGATTGCAGAGGAGTTGACAAAGCAGTGCCCTAGACAGCTTCAACGAACAGGTCCCCAGTGTAAAAACAAAATTGAAAAGATGAAGAAAAATTTCAGGACAGAGAGGGCAGAAGAGGAGAAGCCAGGGGCACCACATTCAAAGTGGCTGTGGTATAGTCGCATGGAGCGACTTTTGACTGGGGTCATCAAGCAAGTTGAGAAAGGTGGCTGTTTGGGTCACATCCCAGCAGCTCATTGCTCTTCCTCTTCTCTTGATAAGGAGACTCTTTTGCAGGATGCTTGGAGATACCCTTCTCCCATGCCCCAGCCTATGCAGGGATGCTTACAAAGCCCTACGCGAGTATCAGTTCACAAGGTAGAGGATGAAAATGGAAGCTATTCTACACTTCCACCAACTGATATGGAGACTTGGGGAAACAGACCTCAAGAAGACAACCTTGTTGACAATACATCAATCTCAAAAAAGAAACGGTCATGCAAGCAAGCCTCCCCATCCTTGGCAGAAGCTATCCAATCACTGGGAGAGGGGCTTGTAAAGATTGAGTGCATGAGGGCAGAGATGGAACTTAAAAGTAGAGAAATTTTCCTTCAAAGTCAAATACAACTTGCTTCTCTATTTGCAAAGAGCTCAGAGGAGAAAAAGAGGAAGACAACCAAGCATGCAAACATGTCCACTAACTGAGGTCAATATGAGTTTGCCCACTCATGACCATAAATTGGAGGACATATATAGCTCTCTCTGTGTAGTCAAAAGCAAGCCCAAACAACTGGTCAGAGCACATCCATCCAAGTGTTTGTTGTCAAGAGACTCCTCTAAAAGTCTCAATGATGACCCTGATCCAACACGTGCTCAGTTGCCAAGGGATGTCTTATCAGATTGTAGCTCACCAATTGAAACTGTGAATCATGATTCCAACCATGCTTGCCGCAGTCTTGTAGCTTGTCACATCCATGGGTGCATTGCGTCAGAGTTTGGTCCTGGAAGCTTCTGGTGACACCCTAAGAAATTGGTTAGGAGTGTGCTATTTTGCAGTGGAGGGATCACAACAGCAACTATCTCCATAGATCTTCAAGAAAATTGTACAGGAGGTTACCATTCAGTGGACATCTCCACCTTCCACATGATTTTCTGCTGTCCATGGAAGCAGTAAATTGATTCATTATGTCAATTTGCAGTTTGATATGTTCATTAGGGAGGGTAATATGCTTTTGAAAAGTGAGGATGTTTTTAAAGTCCTTGCTTTTGTTTCAGTTGTCAAGTTGTGTCTATAGCAAGCAAAGTCCTTGGTGCTCTGGATTCCTGTCATTAACAGGTGTGTGAAGACAGAACAAAGCATATTGAAGATCTCCATCTTCCTTTGCTCTGTTGATGTTCAACATCATAGTCCACAAATATGGCAAAAGACTAAGTAGGAGCAATGAATTAAATTTGGCATTGGTTTCAATGCAATTGCAAGACAATGCCCAACAAAAAAATATATCTGAAATTTTGATAAAAGAATTGGAACAATTCTCTTTATCAAATTATTTTTAACTTCATGGAAGAAAAAAAAATTGATAAAAGAAGTTGGAAGATTTTAATCACTAAATCAATTTTTTTTCAAAAATATTGTGTGAGAAAGATAATTAAAATATTCATCATAGTTTGGGTATTCATTGATTTTTATTTTCTTTTGTTGAGTGTTGTTGTTTGGTAATTGTGTAGAGACCAATGTCACATTTAATTTGCAAAATTTAGCTTGAATGTTGGTTCCTTGGTCCCTTGTATGGATGGATGACTTTTAAGAATAGCTCAAAAGTGAACATGAAAGGGCAAAGAGAAGCTCAATGGCAAGCCCAAAAAAATTCCAATTTTTAAGGATAACTCTAATGTCAAGGAGAATTATTGCCCATACAACATAAATACGGCTATATGGCTATATATATATATAGAGAGAGAGAGAGAGAGTTCATAAATATGTTATCATATTTCAAGTTTGACAAAAGAAAATTATCATGGTTTTGCCCTTCAATTGCCTGATGTAGCCAAATCGACGATCATCCACCAAAAGATTTAGCCAAATTTGGCTATAGACCAAATATGAAAGTTGAAAATCCTTTTTTTAATTTATTTGGACTAGGTAGGCTATATCCAACCTGTTGAAAAAATATGGAGAAATTTGAATTGATTTTTCAAAATCTGGCGAATCAAGGCCCTTTTTTTTTCTTTTTTTTCTTTTCACAAAACTCCTTTCTTTCTACTTGTTGAAACAAATATTTTTTGAGGTCGAGAATGTGACCAAAATTCGATCCTCAGATGGACTGGATCAATTGAGCCCACCAGAAAAAAGAAAAAAAAGAAAAGAAAAGAAAAGAAAAAAAACACTGGGGGGAGCCACTATGGGATGGATGAAGTGCTTGTTTGTTAGACCTGAATTGGATGGATGAAGAGGCAGCAGACCTGTGGAGCTAAATGGTGATGAACAATTGTGAGAGACGACATGGCCTCAGAGATTTTAGGGTTTTGGTGGTGCAATGGCGATTAGGAGAGGTTCTGGTTGTGCGATGTCAATTGGTGATGGGCCAAGAGCAACATGTGTTTGTCTCATGCTCCACCGCATTCTGCAGCAAGCTCCCGTGCTCTACCATCATGGTGAGAGGAGCGAACCCTAACCCATCGGCAATGGCTAGGAGGATCTCCTTGAGTTGCGACCGGAACTCCATCAAATCCACCTTGTTGTTGTGGTCGGTGTCGAAGGTGTCGAAAACGGAGTCGTAAAGGGCGTTCACCTCGTCCGTCGTCTTCGTCACTGGCACTCCGAATCGCATTTCCTCCAGATTCAAGCGCTCGAAAGCCGGACGAATCTCTGTTCGAGACAGAACACCATCGCCGTTGCTGTCCAGGGACGCGAACATCTTGTCGATTGCACTGGTGAACGCCTTCTCGTCTGTTGCAAACTCGCGCACCGTCGATCCGTCTAGCACAACCACACTTCCGACTACTACTTCTTCCTCATGACCCACCCTTGCATCATCCATGCCCATGTTTAGACACGTCGAACTAATCACCTCTGCGCGACTTTTCTCACTATTGAAAGTCAACTGCTCTTCTCCCACAAATTTTGTGAGGAACTTATACAAAGTCCGAAGCTGATGGATTTCCAAAGCTGGCAGCTGGCTCGCACACATGAAACAACGGCGATCGAAAAAAGAAATAAAAAGGATCCAAATCTCTAGTTGGTAACTGCTCCGCGCCAACAAGATCAAAACTTCTAAAAATTACACACAAATGCGATCCATCCACAATATCTATTGCATGGCACAAATATTATAGCTGGCGGCTACGCGCTCGATGAATTAGATGATAGTTTGCATCAAAACCTTGCTCACACTTTCTCTCTCTTCTTTACAACAATCTGCAACAACAGTGCAACTCAACTCCTCTGATCCTTCTTTTTCTCAGCCGATCTCTATATATAAACTCCGTCTATATAAATCTCCAGATGCAACCTTCTCCCAAATTTATGGAGAAACTCATACGCACCACCGGATCCGACTCGTCGACAAGGGAGAAAGAAAAACCAAAAACATGGCAATTTCTCAAAATGGGTGGCTTGGAAAAAAAATCAACTAATCAAATCGTTGGGCTTCCAGAACATTTCAACAACAACAGCGTTTTTCAAATCCTCCTCATGTCCAGCAAGCACAGGAGGCAACAAGAGACCAAAGCTGGAAAAATTCTCCAGTAATAATACAACAACAACAAACAACAACAACAATGAATACCTAGGAAGGTGCTACTAGGTACACAGCCACACACACACGCTCATTCGGAAAAAAAATTCAAAGACCACTCTCTCATCATCACCAGAGAGACACACGCTCATTCGGAGAAAATTCAAAGACACACTCTCTCTCTCATCACCAGTCGTCTCTCTAGACATGGCTATTGTTGGTCTAGGTTTAGGGTTTCCGTTGGCTGGGCCATTTTGCCAAGTTGACATTTGTTGGCTTTGCCTACCAAGGCAAAGAAATTGTGTTTGGATTCATTATAGAGTATAGTAGCTTAAGGGATTTTTATAGGCCCCTACTAGGTAATAATAATAATAATAATAGGTCTATTTTTTATATGAGCATTTTTGAAAGATAATATTTTGGCTTGTGTTAAAACTGGTGATTAGTTCTTATAGAGTTGTAATATCGTGAAGGATTTTGGTTTTTTTCAGAGGATTTTTTGAAGATTTATATTTTTGGATGGTGAAATATTTGAGTTTCCATAATTCTTCTTTTGCCTTAAGATAATACTTTTTAATGTAAATGGCAAGGCCATGGTGTGACACTCCCCTTGTTTGTTTGTGTGTAATTTAGGCCTCGGTGAACCAGCACCCACCAGTGCACCATCCACTGGATGCCTACTATTACTCAGTTGTGGATGAACCTCAAACTGAGTTAGTTAGTATATGGTTTCACCTTGGTAACCAATTCTCTAAGAAATAGGTCTCATATATATATATATGTAGATAGGTAGGAAAATAGATAACTACTAGGTAAGTAGATGGTCTAGAGATAGGTAAGGCCCATTTTTACTACCTACCTAATAACAACTTGCTAGTGAGTTGTTAGTAGGTAGGTAGTAAAAACGGGCCTAACCTAGTCACCATGGTTAGCTACTAACAACCCACTAGCAGGTAGGTTGTTAGTAGGTAGGTATTAAAAACAGCCCTTGCCTATGTATAAGCCATCTACTTACCTAGTAGTTATCTATGTTCCTACCTATTTACCTATATATGAGACCTATTTCTTACATAATTGGTTACCAAGGTGAAACCATATACTAACTAACTCAGTTGAGGTTCATCCACAACTGAGTAAGGTTCATCCACTTTTGAACATACTAGACTAGACTAGTGTTGCTCCTCAGTTATTGCCTTTTTCATAACCACCTCCGTAGGTACTTTTTGGCCTTGCCTACCAAGGCAAAGATTTTGTGTTTAGATTCATTATAGAGTATATAGTAGCTTAATGGATTTTTATTGGCCCCTACTAGGTAATAATAATAATAATAATAGGTCTATTTTTCATATGAGGATTTTTGAAAGATGATATTTTGGCTTGTGTTGAAACTTGGGATTAGCTATAGAGTTATGATATCTTTCTTAAAAGGATTTTGGTTTCTTTTAGAGGATTTTTTTGAAGATTCTATTTTTGCATGGTGAATTATTTGAATTTCCATAATTCTTCATTTGCATTAAGATTTATTTTTATTTTTAAAAAAAAAAGTAAATGGCAAGGCCATAATGTGACACACCCATTGTTTTCCTTCTTTTGGGGTAGTCAGCAATGTACACACAATGCTCAATTTGTGCGGCATTTTTGGACTTTTTGGAGTTGAAACTTGACTCCTCTCTTCTTAATTCTCCTCACCTCTTTGTTAACATACCTTCATGTTGTTTCAAAGGATCCTTGCACCCACATGTTCTTCTTGACTTTTTCTTACACACCTCTCTTGTTCTCTCCTTGAAGCTTCTTGACTAATCGAAGGATGTTATACTCCTTCCCCCCCCCCTCATCAAACATCTGGTGGGTTCAAGGCCGTGCTCCACAAGGTTCTTCCATGCAAGGAGGTGCTTTCAAATTCAAAGGTGCTCCACACGGTTCTTCCATGCAAGGAGGTGCTTTCAAATTCAAAGGTGCTCCACACGGTTCTTCCATGCAAGGAGGTGCTTTC
>Ga0116227_10013603_pt1 | contig 12714 bp, 11 predicted proteins | sample S1TSphgellanicum_FD_89693 | JGI IMG/M metagenome (GOLD analysis project Ga0116227, IMG submission 89693) | Host-associated microbial communities from peat moss isolated from Minnesota, USA - S1T2_Fb - Sphagnum magellanicum MG | ecosystem: Host-associated > Plants > Peat moss > Unclassified... | reverse complement strand
TCAGGTAGTTTTTGAGCAATTCCAGTCTCCGGGCAGCTATGGTCGCAATCACGCGGCCAATAATACCGCTTGGCTCAGCGATCGCGTCGCGTCCGTTCGATGACGGCCCGGTTCGGTGGGGGCGGTTGCTTGGAGAACGACGCAAAATTCGCCGGTCTGGCACACCCTTAGCCAGATGACCCGTCAGATGCCATCCTCCAACGCTCCAACGAAGGCCGCTATCAGTGGTGTTGCCGACGTTCAAATAGACGCGCGATGGGATGGACGAGCGTCTCTTCATGGCCGCGTGCTGCCCGACGCGCCGGGCGCATGTCGACCCGTTTGTGCCGCCCGGCAAAAATCTCCTTGAAGTCCGATGCTCCGCAAACACCGGGCATTCCGATTAGAGTCCGCTCCTAGGCGGAATTGAGCGGTTGCGCAATCAACGAGAGTTGAGGCTTACGTCCTTCAGTTTCCACGACGACCCGAAGCAATTGTCCGGTCGCCCCGATCTTGTCGGCCACCTTGTCACCAACTCCGATCCAAGGCGAGCAGTAGACCCTGAAAAGCGATCCGTTCTGCAACGGCTGCTCCGCAGGGGTGCCTACGCCGTCGCCTAACTCAGCATTTCGGAAAACGATGCCGATGTCACCCACGCGTCGGTGAGCAACTAAGCGCTGATCCGAGACGTAGCTCTCCACCATTACAGCGAAATCTAATTGCTGCCCTCGATCGATGTTGATTGCGGACTGGCTGATATGCGCCCGAAACATGAATCCAATACGCTCAATCCGGGCAGCCAACTTTGGAAGTCGCAGTTGGTGAAATTCGGTTCTTGTAAAATCTAGCTCGCAACGTGCGTTGATTTCGTGGGTGACTTGACTCCCACCATCGAGAACGCCCATTGAATTGCCAAGGGCCATCAGTATTATGCGGTGCGCATCACCAAGAATCCCAACTAGGTTTGCTCCCCGCTCGCCAGTCTTCACTGAGAAGAGATCGAAATCTGGATCGAGCGCCTTGTCTGCACTGAGATCAACCGCAACCTCCATGGGACCCGGCGGAGCGTCGATCAACATAACTGCTTGCGCTGCGAACTGAATATCTCGAAATTCAGCCGCATCGACGTGAAGGTGCAATGAGATATGGCGTCCTGGCAGGCCCCATTCTTCAGGCGTAAGGTCTCTGACAACAAAAAGGTCGATCCCCTTTCCCTTGGCGTAGGCTATCGCCCCCTCTTCGAAGCCGGTCGTTGTAAAGATAGCTCCGTTATTCGCGCCCAAGGCTTCAATGCTGGCTGCGAGAACATCAATGCGATCCCGGCTTACCGGATCCTTCCAGCGTTTGCACTCGACCAGGGTTGTGAACCGATGGAAGCGCGATCTTCTGGTGATCTTCACATCCGTCTGTCGCTTGGCACCGTAACGGTCGACTTCCGTTACGTCACGTTGCACCGTGACATCCCCGTCCCCTTCATATAGGTCTTTTACGAAGGTTTCAAAAGAAGCCCAGTCGTAATACTTGCTCATGAAGCCGGAAGGATCCATTTTCTCTCTCTATTTGGAAGTCGTTCTATCGCGAAAGCCAACTGACGTCAGCCGGATCAACCTCGGGTGCGATTTATGTTCGCAATAGCGATCATACCAACCATGTGCCGCTCATTGGCTATCTGATGGGTGCACCAAAGCAGGTTGCCATGGTTGTTGTCGGTGTACGGCAACAGCATGGTCTTCGTCAGGGGTTTCCAATGTGACCGCTTTGCCGCTGGCCGTTTCCTGCTCTTTTGCGACATGGATCTTACTGTCTGAATCTCGCGATTTCAAACCCCGCATCGTAATCCAGCTTCCCGACCGGAAAGCTGGCAGGAGTTTGAATTGACAATATTGCCGATATGCAACCTGCATATTCGCATGTATGGGAATAAATTCCATTTAACGATTGCTAGTATTTACAAGCTGGCGGATAAATCTGAAGTTTTGTATTATCGCGCGTTAACGCGGGGGCGCGTATTGAATAAGAAAGGCGGGGCGGCATGGGAGCGCAGGACTTAATCAGCACAATCACAGGCGGCCTGTCGCAGAGTGACCGCCTGCTAAAACTGGACACGCCACTGGGGCCAAACACGCTGGTCCCCCAGCGCGTAGTGGGCCACGCACGCCTGGGCCGCCACTTCGAGTTCACCGTCGACGTGGTGTCCACCAACGGCTACGTCGAACTCAAAACCCTGATCGCCCAGCCCGTCACGCTCTGGATCCAGCAGGCGGACAAGTCTTACCTGCCCCACAACGGCTACGTGCACACCGCCCGCCGCCTAGGCTCGAACAGCGGGTTGACGAGCTACCAGCTCGGCTTCGCTTCATGGATGCACTTCCTGAAGTTCCGTCGTGACCAGCGGATCTGGCAGGACAGGACCGCCGACGACATCATTACTGACGTCTTCAACGCGCATCCCCAGGCCCAGGGACTGTTCCAGTTTGCGCTCTCGAAACCGCTGCCCTCGCGCTCCTACTGCCGGCAGGACGAGGATGACTGGAGCTTCGTGCACCGGTTGCTGGAGTCCGAAGGCTTATACGGTTTCTGGCAGCAGGCGAAGGACGGCAAATCGCACACGCTGGTGATCACCGACCGGCTGCAGACGCTGGACGCGATGTCCCCTGAGACGGTGACGTTCTACCGTGCCGGCACAGGCAGCGAGACCGACGCGCTGGTGCAATGGTCGGGCACGCGCACGCTGCAAAGCACGATGCTCACGACCCGCACGTTCGACTACAAGAGCCCGTCGACGCAATACAACCCGAAAGGCACCAACGTGCCGACGATGCCCAATCAGGGCAGCTTGCCGGATCAGGCCGAGGTGTACGAGTACACCGGGGCGTACAGCTATGCGAAGCAGGACCGGGGCGACCAGCTCTCGGGGATCCGGATGGAGGAATGGGAGTCGCGGGCCAAGCGCTTTCACGGGGTGGGCGGCGTGCGGGGCATCGACGCGGGGCGGCGCTTCATCCTGGACGGCCACCCGGACCATGACCGAGATCAGACGAGCCAGAAGGAGTTCGCGGTCATCGAAGCCGCGTGGGTGATCGCGAACAACCTGCCGGCAGGCAACCCGGGGCCGGAATATCCGCACAGCCTGCAGGCCACGCTCGATGAGGTGCGTGCGAGCCACGCCGGGGACGCCGCGTTCAGGGTGGTGCACGGCGACGGCTCGGAAGGTTTCTACCTGATGGAGATCGAGGCGCAGCGCACGAGCGTGCCGTATCGCAGCCCGTTCGAACATCGGAAGCCGGAGACGCACCTGGAGTCAGCGATCGTGGTGGGGCCGAAGGGCGAAGAAATCTACACAGATGAACTGAACCGCATCAAGGTGCAGTTCGTGTGGGACCGGCTCAATAGTGGCGACGAGAAGGCCTCGTGCTGGGTGCGGGTAGCGCAGGCAGACACGGGCAACGGGTACGGCGGCGTGCACATGCCGCGGGTGGGCGAAGAGGTGCTAATCGACCACATCGGCGGGGACTGCGACCGGCCGGTGGTGATCTCACGCCTGTATAACGGTGCGGCGAAGCCGCAGTGGCATTCGAACGGGCTGTTGTCAGGGTACCGCTCGAAGGAGTACGGCGGCAGCGGGTACAACCAGATGGTGATGGATGACTCGAGCGGCCAGAACCGCATGCAGTTGTTCAGCAGCACGGCGAATTCGCAGTTGCACCTGGGATATCTGGTGCAGCACACGGGTAACACGCGTGGGGCGTATCTGGGCACGGGTTTCGATCTGAAGTCAGAATCGTATGGTGCGATCCGCGCAGGTCAGGGTCTGTTCGTCTCGAGTCATCCGACCTCGGTTTCCCAACCGCTAAATGCGACGGCGGCCAGTGAACAGCTGGTCAGCTCGGAAGCCCTCATCGAGAACCTCTCGCAGGCCAGTGTCGCGGCCAATGCGGAAACCCTGCAACCCGGACAGGATGCCCTGAAGGCGTTCACTGATGCGACCCAGCACAGCGTGTCGGCCAGCGCGAGCAGCGGCGGTCGCACCGGTGGTGGCGGGACTGGCAATGCCAACGGCTTCGCAAAACCAATCCTGCTGGCGGCAAGCCCGGAAGGCATTGCGCTGTCCACCCAGCAGTCGACGCAGATCACGGCGGATAAACAGATCAACCTCGTGAGCGGCCAAAACACGCACGTGGCAACGGGCAAATCGCTGATCGCAAGCGTCACCGAGAAACTCAGCCTGTTCGTGCAGAACGCGGGGATGAAGCTGTTTGCGGCGAAGGGCAAGGTCGAGATCCAGGCGCAAGGTGACGAGATGGCACTCACGGCGCTCAAGGATCTCACGATCACCAGCGCCAACGGCAGGCTAGTGCTCTCGGCCAGCAAGGAAGTCTGGATCGGCGCGGGTGGGTCCTACATCAAGATCGGCCCGAACCTGATCGAGAACGGCACGGCCGGCCAGATTCTCGAAAAATGCGCGTCGTGGGACAAGCCATCGGCGGCAACGGGGAACGTGAAAGGTGCATTGCCCAACGCGTCGCCGACTGCGCTCAAGCCGGGGCATTCGCTCGACTACTCGGGCTGAAGCGACCCGACCTGAACCAATCTGTATCACGCAACACAATCCCACAGACATTCCATGACTTCGCACCATAACCCTGCCGCACCCCCGGCGCCGCCACCCGAACCGAAGGATCTGCCGCCGGTCAGGAGCTGGGCATATCCGTTCGCCACGAGCAATGGCAAGAATCCGCCCGATGCCCAGGACTACCTGCAGGCCCTGGCAAACGCAGGAGACGGCTTCTATCCGCTTGGCGCAAACGGCCTTTGGCACGGCGGGATCCACTTCGATGTGCAGACCGGCGGTATGCTCAAACAGGGCGATGGAGTGCGTGCCATCGCCGACGGCGAAGTCATCGCGTACCGGCTGAACGAAAAGTATCCCGAACTCGACTACAGCGACGGCAGGCACGCGCGTTACTCGTCGGGGTTCGTACTGGTCCATCACAAGCTCGCGCTGCCGCCATTGCCGGCCGCACCGAATACAAACACGACCAGCAATCCCCCACCCAAGCCACCCCCGCCCGATGAGGTGCTGGACTTTTACAGCCTGTACATGCACCAGCTCGACTGGGCAGGATACAAGGAAGCGGAAAAAACCGCCCCGCCTGCGACCGATCCGGCGAAACCTTCAACGCCCACCGTACAGCGCATGCCATTCTGGCAGGGTAACGCCTGCTTCCGGGTAGGCAGCAAGGCAAAGAACTCTCAACTGCCGCCCAGCACCCCCTCTGCGCCAGCCGCTCCGGGTGCCACACCCGGCGCCAACGCACCCCTTCTCGTGGGGCAGCGCGTCAGGGAAAAGGCAAACGGCAAGATTCTTGGTTTGCTGCCCCGCGGAAGCGAACTGACCGTTGCTGCGACCTCGGTGGCCGGCTGGGGGACAATTGCCTCGATCACGGTGGGCGCGCTCGTGCCGTATAGACAGGGCGACACGCTGCCACCGGAAGCATCCAGCGGATGGATCTTCCTCGAAGAACTGGATTCGCTGATTGATCCCAGCCCGCTCGATGACGTGGTCGTGCTACCGAAGCCGTTCCGGGTGAAGGCGGGTGACCTGCTCGGCTACGTCGGCCAGTATGTGCGCCATGGCGACACGGCCGGATTACCTGCGGCATCGACTTCGCGGCCGCTGCTGCATCTGGAAGTGTTTGCAGGCGACGCATTCCCGGCGTTTCTGGCAAAGAGCCGGGAGCGGGCGTCGAAACTGCCGGACAGCCAGAAGACCCTGCTGGTCATATCCCCTGGGGCAACGCTCGTGGATGTAGCGAAGGCTTCCGCGCAGACGGTAGGCAATAATGTCACGCTGGTCCCGGTTGCCGGCAACCCTGGAAGTGGGCGATGGACGAAGGTGCAACCTACGAAGATCGTCACCACGCAGCCAACACACCTCCATCCAAAAGCGACAACCACCAGAACCCCGGATGGCAAGGCCTTCTGGGTAGAGCATGATCAAAGCGGAACGGTCGTGTCGGGTACGGTGCAGGGTTGGGCTGAGTTTCCGCTGCAACCGTCCAATACGACAATTGCGACAACCAGTTTCATGGACGTATTCACGCCCGCGGAACTCACGCGCCTCGACGCTGAAGATAAGGCCGTGGACGACAAAGGTATCAAGTGGTGGAAGATCGAGGTCGGCACGGGGACGGGGACAAGCGGCTCCGGCTGGGTGTGCGGCACAGGACATTTTCAGAGCCCGTGGGCGTGGCCCGGGTTCGAAGTTGTGGATGGCACAACGGTGCAGACGGCCGACATGTTCAAGCGGTCCATCCACGTAAACGGCCACGCCTTGCCTGAAGAAGAAACCTCGTTCCAGGCGAGCGCCGTCACGGTGAATAGCAGCGAACTCTTTACGAAGCTGGAGAAAGCGATCGATCTCGATGGAAACGGCACCGTCACCGCACAGGAACTGATCAAGGCGCACAGCACATCGTGGCTCGCCGAGGCGCTCTCACACCTGATCGTGCGCTATCAAAGCGAATGGGGGGGCGACACTGCCAAGTGGGCCGCACTTACCCCAATCATGAAGGAACGTGCGCCGATATGGTCGGACGAGCTGCAACGTATCGAAAGCCTTCAGTGGTGGGATGCGGTCCGTGCCGCCGACAACGATTTCCCGCAGAGCGCTGTCGTCCATCATTTCCATCCGATCGGGGTGATTGGAAATTTTATTGACGACGGGTGCGATTGTGCGACCCAATTCAAGAAAATATCCAGAGTCATTCTCAACCACGAAGGCGGCTTTGTCGATCGAGCGTCGGACAAAGGCGGCCCGACAAATCATGGAGTTGCCTGGGTGACATGGCAAACCTACGCCAAGGAGGATCTGGGCGTAGAGCCGACCCTCGAAAACTTAAAGGCCTTGACCGAGGCTCAGGCCGAAGTTATCTATCTGAAGCGCTACTGGGAGCCGAAAGGGTTTTGCAAGTTCAAGAACGAGCGTCTTGCCTTGATGGTCTACGATTGGACGATCACCTCGGGTGGCGCAGCGAAACAGATACAAAAGATGCTCAATCAAAAATACAACGCCGGGGTTTCAGAGGACGGCGGCATGGGACCACAAACAGTCGATGCCCTGGTTGAGGTTCCCGATCAAGATAAACTACTTGAGGATATAACAGCCTTGAGAAAAGACTATTACAACCAGTTGGTGGCAAACGATCCATCGCAAATCGTCAACCTCAAAGGATGGTTAAACCGCGTTAATGACTGTCTTACGGTGAGCATATGAGAAAGATTTCTCCCAGGACCTTGATGAGAAGGTTTGCCGGTATTTTGCTCGCTTGTTCAGTTAATGCCGCCTACGCAGAAGTTCCATTCTCTGGCGAATGGAAGTATGTGGAGCATCTTGGCGCTTCTGAAAAGCCGTACTCGACGTTTGATATCAGGCTCACGGAACGCACTGATGGCGAGATCCAAGGATCCTATTGTTTCGTAACGCAGGGCGGAAATAGAATTGACTGTGATCCTGACGGCAAAGCCATCAACATTACTGGTCACGTTGCGCCAGACGGCAAGTCAGCCAAAGTCCATTTTTACTCGTTTTTCGGCGCAAAGGATGGCGTTGCCGAGCTTGCAGCGACGGGCAGTGACCTGACTTGGCAAGTCACCAAAAACCCTAGCGGCGATTTCTTTTATGGACCTTACAAGGTCGAGCTCAAAAAAACGCCAGAGGACAAGCATCGCGGCGAGCGTCAGGTGGTGATCGACAAAGCTTACCTGTACGGACAGCCATCCGCCTCCCCAGCCACCAAGATCTACGTGGTGAAGGGGGACTACGTAAAGTTAATAAAGATTTCGGATGACTTCAAGTTTTGGCAAGTTCAGTACGTTAGTAGCAACGGAGTCGCGATCGAACGCTGGATCGACTGCAATGCCATAGCGTCCTGTCCTTGAGCGCGCGCGTAGGCGTGTTTTGCTTTTATTTGAATCTGCCGTCGATCGAAATGCTTTAACCGCGACGCTTTGCCTGACGCCTTCATCTGGTAGCCTACGTGTGGGTGTTCTCTGGAGGGAAAGTTGATCGATCTCATTCGTTTAGATGACGACACTGACCATGGCGGAAAGGTGATTACCGCTTCGTCAACCATGCGTTTCGACGGCAAGTTCGTTGCCCGCAAAGGCGACGAGGTGTCGTGTCCCAAACACGACATCAAACGCAATGTCATTGTCGATGGCGACGAGTCAATGACGGACAACGGCGTGCCCATCGCGCGCCACGGATACCGGGCCACCTGCGGTTGCCACCTTATTTCTAGCCTCCTATAGAGTGATGGCTCCAGATAGCCTCTCTGAAAATATCGCGAAGGGTTCAGCAGTAATGCCGAACCCTTCGAATTGCCTTAGGGTGGCGCGTCTAGCGACAACGCACCCGCTGCCAATGCGCTTCCCAAAATGCAAAAAAGAGTGAAGACATCTGGCTCTTCGGCACTTCGTTTGTTCAGGAGTCGAGTCGACAGCGGGCTACGACGCGGCGAATATCGAGCTGCCAGGGGCGAGAATCGATGAGGTTGGCCAGCCAAATAACTTTGGTTGCCAGCGCAGAGAAAAACTGACCTCTGTCGTCGGTCGCAGATCAGGGGTCGTGGCAACAGTTGGACCGGCAGGACTCGGACATTCACTCAAACCGCCTTGCGCGGCTGCATCAGACTGAGAATCGGCGCGTCTGCGAACAATGCGGGGCTCGCCACTGCAAAACCTCCCGTCGACATTTCGGAAAATATCAGCGACTCCATCGCCAGTTCTTTCCTGATTTCGTCGATCAGGATGGCCGGAAGAACGCCCGTTATGCGCGTAATCTCGCTGCGTTTGATTCGAACAGCATGCGGAAATCCTGACTCCCTCATACGATCCATTACGATCCGGGCCACTTCTTCTGCTGCCTTCATCTGTATTTTCTCCTGCCCGTGGGCGATGTCATGATTGCGCGCAGTTCGGCCATGATCCCTCCGTCGAATCAATATGAACGAAATCGAAGTGATGGCGTTCGGAGGGAAGCAAGGCCTGCGGTTCCTAGCTTCAATGGTTATATCTCTGGTACGTCGCGATCAGTCACCCGATTTGCTTGTACCGTCATCGTCCGAATCCCCGCGGGGACAGCTTTCGAAGTTATTCCCATGGGCTGCGATTTCCCGCGACTTTTTGTGGTCCCATGCGAACGGCGCGCGGATCTCCGACTGCACTTGCCAGTTGAGACCCAACGACTCGAAGAACTTGCCGACCTCCGGAACCCACAGCGGGAGTCCTGCCTTGCGAACGAACATAACGTGCGAGTCCGAGCCGAATTCGCCATAGTCGTAGAAGGTCGCGTGCCCTCCGGACTTGTTATAGGCATCCATGAGCTGGCGCGGTGCTGAGTCGGCAGGTTCGGCTGATCCGTAGTCGTCGTTGTCTCCGTAGGCGAACAGAGCCGGCACCGTGCTGGTCTTCCCGAGCGTGGCGAATGCCGTGATCGTCGGGTAGTACCCGCTCTTGCATCCCGGTTGCTTCGCGCCGCCGACAAAGTTCACAATGCCGATTACGCCCGGTATGTTCATCGCGCCAAGCCCTGCCACGGTCATGCCGCCTTGCGAGATTCCGATCAGCACGATCTTTGTGGGATCAACATTGGGCAGTGTCTTGGCATAGTCGATAGCCGGAACAACATCGTCGGCCAGTTCGCGCACCATCCCCACGTCGTAGCAGGAACCCTTGACCGGCATGCCGCCTGAGTGCGAGTGGCCGGCACGGAACGGCACGACGACAACGTAGCCGCGCTTCAGGAACTCGATGGCCTGGCCCCTGAAGCTCTCGCGCTGATCTGGAGAAGCCGTGTGGCCGTGGTTCAGTACCACGATTGGATAGTGGCCGGGTGCGTTCGGTGAGTACACCTGGGTCTCGATGTTGTAGCCGAACAGCCCCGGCTTTTTCACCATCACCGTCTGCTCCTGAAAAGGAGGTGCGGCAACAGCGCTCGAAGCAACAACGACGAAAGCAAATGTGGCAAGGATTCGTTTCATGAATCGGTCCTTGTTATGCGAACGGGACGCCAGTACCGCCCTCATATCTGCGGGCGGTGTTTCCATTGCGGCATGGGTTGCTCCATCCCATCACCACCATTCCCTTCGGTTCAGCACGGTCTTTCGGTAGTAGTCGACGTTCGCGCATTGCCTGAACATGACCGCCGATACGATCCAGAGGAAGTGATCGATGGGAAAATCCAGCGCATCGCCAGCCATGCCGAGGATGACATCAACCACCAATGCAACGATCGACAGCGTGACGGCCTTGCGCCAAAGGCCGAGGTACAGGTAATAGAACGGCCCGAATACGAAGGCCCACAGGTTCGACGTGATCAGCCTTTTCTCTTTCCCAGTCAGCTGTTTCGCTTCTGGCCATCGCCACCACCGGGTGCGCTCACCGCCGGCCTTCTCGATGGCGGCAAAACGCCACCGCCATTTATCCGACAGCCCCGCAAGGTCATCGGCTGGTACAGCCGACGCCGGTATGCCAGTCGCCCCGAATGCGCCAGGCAACGACGCCAACGGAACGGCGGTCGATACTGCTGTTGACTCGCCGCAGTTGCTGCAGAAGGCTGCACCTGAGCTAATTTGCGCGCCGCATTGCTCGCAGAATGCCATGTTGTTGATCCCCCGATTGTTGGTTGGGCGCCGCCGAACAGCAGCGCGTAAAGAAAGAAGAAACCTCCGGTCAGCGGCTGAGCGAGAGCCGGCACGCGCGAAACTCCTCGCGGTGCCAGTCCGACAGCGTGCCGCTGGCCTCGAATGTCATCGTGTCACCGGTACCGTTGAAGCGGCCCATGAAATCGGCGTTCCACGGATGCTTCGCCGTAATGTGTTGCCCGGTACCGCCCAGATGCAGCGACAGGTCAGGCAGGACGTTGCCTGACAGAACCTCCCGGAAGGCGCGGTCCCCCTCCGACTCTCGTACCAGCGCTACCTGACCGTCGCGGACGGTCATCGTGACGTGCTGCGTCCACGCATCCGGGTCGGATACCGAGCCCGATCCAATGTATGGCCCACACTGATAGGTGCCCTGCCAGTCGCCTTCGAGGTCGGCTGCAGCCAGCGGGTGGGCAACTGGCGGCTGTGCTGCGGGAGGCTCAACAGCGGGCGCGGCGGGCTGCGACACGGGCGCCTCCTGAGCGGCACCTGCGTTGCCTCCGGCTGGCGCTGGCGTGCCGGTAGTGACCGCGAGGGGAACCGCCAGCGGCGCCGGTGATACTGGCGCTGCCGACGCGGAAGCAGCCTGTGAATTGCTCGCAATGACGACCGCTGGCGCAGCATTGCTGCCTGCCGCGTTACTCGCCAACTGTTCGCCTGTACTACCGGTGCCGGCCGGTTCACTGCTGGATGACACAACTGGCGTGCTTGCGCCCGACTTGTCGTCAGGATCATCCAATGGGCTCATATCCTGAGCGACGCTCGCATTGGGGTCGTCGATCAGATGCCAACCCTGCTCTGATCGAACAAAAATGCTGATCACCGTTACCTTGTAGCGGGCAGCCAGCTTCCCGTGCGTCAGATCAACGCCCCGGACGACCAGATCCAGACCATAAATGCAAGGCCCGGGTTTAAAAGACTCATGCCCGTCAATGACAGGCCTTACCGTACTTTCTATGAAACCGGGATCCTTGAAACTGAGAACGAATGAATATTTCACGCCATAGGCGGCGACTCCTCTGTTATTCGTGGCAACTCCGTCGAGTCGCTCGATATCACCAATTGTCCAGTGCGCACATTCGCCGTATTGATCCTGAATCACACTTTTGACGTCATTCAGATCTGGCTTCGAGCCATTACCGCACCCCGCAAAAAACCCGCACAAGGCAAAAACGACTGAGGTACAGCAGAGATAATTTAGATATTTGTTGGTCTGCATATTCTTGTGAACTGGTTGTGGGCTACCCGGCGATCGTCGCTGCCGGAATGGCAAGCGCAGATGCTGTGGCTTTGCACCTGACATCGGTTCGTCTGTGCCGCCATCATTCGGCCGTAGCAGACTCCCCGTGCCTCGAGCGTCGCATCGCCGATTGCCGGTCGAATTGTCACTCATAGTGCGGGTAATCATAGAGCGTGTACCTGAGCTGGTCAAACCCATACGCTTGGGGGTTCTTTCATTAAGACACCCCGATGGATTACGATCCCCTTTCGCTGTTTGGAAAGCGCCTGATTGAGATTCGCAAGCAGCGCAACTGGTCGCAAGAACGTCTCGCCCTCGAAAGCGGCCTTGCCCGCTCTTATCTGGGCGGGATTGAACGGGGCAAGCGCAACATCGCGCTCGTTAATATCTGCGTACTAGCGCATACGCTTGGCGTTCCGCCATCCGCGCTGCTCGATTTCAGCACGGTAAAGTCACCGCCCGCGTGTAATGAATCGGGCGCAGCATCCTCCGCTCAGGCCGGCTCAGGCGACTGATTTCACAACACGCTACGGCGGCTTTAGCCTGCACCCAGGTAGCGCGATCACCTTGCTTCCGTGCTCGCCTATCGGATACACCTCCATGAACCAGTGGATGTCCGGCAGGTTCGTTCGCACGTAATCGTGCGGCTCGATCCAGTAAGCCGGATCGATCACGTACTCAACCTTGATGCCTGGGTCGTGACTGGCGCGGGCGCGATGGAATAGCACGTGCCGGCCAAGATTGCTGAGCTCGTCATAGTCGACGAGGGCAATCGCCAGATCGGGTATC
>Ga0116227_10013602_pt1 | contig 12714 bp, 14 predicted proteins | sample S1TSphgellanicum_FD_89693 | JGI IMG/M metagenome (GOLD analysis project Ga0116227, IMG submission 89693) | Host-associated microbial communities from peat moss isolated from Minnesota, USA - S1T2_Fb - Sphagnum magellanicum MG | ecosystem: Host-associated > Plants > Peat moss > Unclassified... | reverse complement strand
TATTACTTTAGAAATATTAATGATCGGGTGCTATTTGGTGGTGGCCGCGAACTCGATTTTAAAGCCGAGCAAACCTGGGATTTCGGCCATACTGAGGCCGTTAAACAAAAACTTTCCCAATACTTAAGTGAGATGATATTGCCGGACCAAAGTTTTGAAATTGATTATTGGTGGAGCGGCATTATGGGTTTTGGCGAAGATATAACCCCTATTATTAAACAAGTTAAGCCCAACGTATTTTGCGCTGTGAGGTGCAATGGTATGGGTGTAGCGATGGGTAGTTTGGTGGGCGAAGAAGTTGCTGATCTGGCAATACAAACCCTATAAAAAAGCGATGGAGTTTCCATCGCTTTTCATTTATCTTCTGCCGCACCTGTCCTTAAAACGTTGTTTAAATACCGCGCGTTCTTCATCGCTCATTTTTGCCCATTTTTCACGCATATCACGGGCCTGCCAACCAAAGCCATGTCCGCCACCGCCACGTCCTTTAAAACCGAAGCCAAACAATATTTTGCAGAGCACTAATAAACCCGCTGCCTGCCAATAACTCAAGGGCAAAACGTGCGTTACCTGCGGCAAAACCGAATTCCACAAAAACTGAACGGCCCAGCTTAGGCCAAAAAACAACGCAAATATTACCGGGATAAAGAAAATCTTTTTCTTTCGGTGCATGGGGTGTTTCGATTCGTTGAACATCTTGATATAAATTAATTTAATTTAAAAATTCGTTATATAGCCTTTGTAACCTGCTTCGTAAATGTTTTACAGCATAGCCCTTGCGGGATATGATGGTTTTTATGTTATCGCCCGTTTCATCAGCAATTTGCTGCAGGGTTTTATCCTCCAGTTCGTTCCAAATAAAAACGTTCCGCTGACTCTCGGGCAATTCATCCAAAGCCACAAATAATTCCTGCCAAAACAATTCCTTGACGTAAACCGTTTCCGGGTCGTCATCATCAGCCAGTAAAATCTCGTTGAAATTGAACTCGCCATCCTCGTCCTCAAAACCAAGGTCGTCCAGACTTTCGGGTGTTTTTTTGCGATAGCGGTCTATTATTTTGTTGCGGGCAACGCGGTACAGCCAGCCGCTCAGTTGTTCTATCTCATCAATATCAACAACATTGCTTAACTGGTACCAAACATCCTGTAATACATCTTCGGCGTCCTCTTCTGTTTTAACGCGGCCACGTATAAAACTGAACAGGCCCTTACCATAATCGGTAATAGCTTGTACAATATTTTGAGCCGGTGCGTTTGTCATTCAGTGTGTATTCGTGTGTTTAATTGGGATAACGGACAATATTTGAAATTACTCTAAAAAATCTGCAAACTTTTATCGTACCTAATAAAAACCCTATATTTAAACAATCAAACCTTAAACCATGCCAAGCGTATTCAACCTAGCCGATGTAAGCACACTTACAGATCGCATCAACAAACTAAGCCCATCCTCAACACCGCTCTGGGGCAAAATGGCCGTAGGCCAAATGCTGGCACATTGCAATGTGAGTTACGAATTGGTTTACACCGATAAGCACCCCAAGCCAAACGCTGTAGTAAAATTTTTATTAAAGGCCTTTGTAAAAAACCAGGTTGTAGGCCCAAAACCATACAAGCAAGGCAGCCAAACCGCCCCGGCTTTTCTAATTAAAGAGAATAAAGATTTTGAGGCCGAAAAAGCAAGGCTTATTGATCATCTCAATCAAACACTGCAATTAGGCGAAACTCATTTTGATGGGAAGGAATCGCACTCCTTCGGCGCCTTGAATATTGAAGAATGGAATACGATGTTTTACAAACATTTGGACCATCATTTGAGGCAGTTTGGAGTATAAACCCAACTACTCTTTCTATTATGTCTTTTCGATGAGTGGGCAGGGAGGGCGCGAAGAGAAATCTTCTGCTTCCTGCTTTAAATCATTCAAGTTCGCTTACAACCAACCCATTATAAAACAAAAAAACCCACCAAAGCGGGTTTCAAAATATCTAAAAAGCTATATTAATTCAGCTTATATGGAGCTATCAAGTAAAACTCAGGTATCGCCACATCAAATAAAACCTCATCAACCAAACGCAGCATCTGGTATTCACCTTTCATGCTGCCCATGTCTGTTTTAAGGTTACAGCCTGATACATATTCGTGGGCCTGGCCGGGTTCTATTACGGGTTGCAGGCCAACTACACCTTCGCCTTCAACTTCGCGCTGGGTACCGTTTGAATCAAAGATATGCCAGTGGCGACGCATTAGCTGCACTGCATGGTTGCCCACATTCTCGATGTTGATCTTGTAAGCAAACATAAAATGATCGTTTGCCGGGTTTGAATACTCCGGCTGGTAAATAGTCTCTACCGAAACCTTAACTCCCTCTGTAATTGTATTGATCATAGCAAATACCTTTCAACTCAAACTTAAAAATTTTTTCCGCATAAATTCAAAGCCACCGCACAAATAATTTTATTGTGTTAAGGCTTAAATATTTATCGTCAAAAACTAAGCCATTTCTACACTATACTTCTCGGTAATTGTTTGGAGCAGGTCATATATCTCCTGTACATCCTCGGTGCTTACCAGGGCCATGCGGTATTCCTTAAAGTGATCGAGCCCCTTAAAATAATTAGAATAATGCCTGCGCATCTCAAAAATGCCGGTTCGCTGGCCTTTCCACTCTATCGATTTTTCTAAATGCGTTTTGCAAACATCAACCCGCTCGGCAATTGTCGGCTTATCGCGATGCTGCCCGGTCTCAAAAAAATGTTTGATCTCGCGGAAGATCCAGGGGTAACCAATAGCCGCCCTGCCAATCATCATACCATCCACACCATACTCTAAACGCCAGTTGGCAGCCTTTTCAGGCGAATCTATATCCCCGTTACCAAAGATCGGGATTTCAATATTCGGGTTCTTTTTAATCTCAGCAATCAAACGCCAGTCGGCCTCGCCTTTGTACATCTGCGCCCGAGTACGCCCGTGAATAGTGAGAGCTTTTATCCCCACTTCCTGCAAACGTTCGGCAACTTCGTACACATTCTTCGTATTATCATCCCAGCCCAAACGGGTTTTAACCGTTACTGGGAGGTGGGTAGCTTCAACAACGGCCCTAGTCATAGCCACCATCTTATCAATATCCTGTAAAAGGCTGGCACCTGCTCCACGGCATGCTACCTGTTTAACCGGACAACCATAGTTAATATCCATCAAATCCGGCTCAGCAAGGGTGGCAATTTTAGTTGCCTCGCGCATGCTCTCGATATCGCTGCCGAAGATCTGAATCCCGATAGGCCTTTCGTATTCAAAAATATCAAGCTTTTTACGGCTCTTGGCAGCATCGCGTATCAAACCCTCGCTCGATATAAACTCGGTGTACATCATATCCGCGCCGTTTTGCTTGCACACATAACGGAACGGCGGATCACTCACATCCTCCATAGGGGCAAGCAACAGCGGGAATTTACCCAGATCAATATTTCCGATTTTGACAGACATCCGTATCTTTAAACGCTGCAAAAATACAAAAATATTAACTCACATGACAGAAGAGGTTGAAGAGATAGAGGAACAATACAACACAATACACCCCGCAAGCCAGTTTTTTTACTTAATACTGGTAATTGTGGCCTGTACCATTATCGGGGCCATTGTGAGTTTGGGTATAATTGTAGCTCTATACGGGTTTGGTGTTGTACAAAATTTAGGCGGTTTTAGTGCCACATCACCTCCAGAAGTGCTTAACTCGCTTAAAATATTCCAGGCGCTATCAAGCGTATTCATGTTTTTGGCGCCGCCGATATTCTTCGCATACTTAATTGTTCATGAGCCTAAAAGCTATATCAAAACCAGTACACACTTTAACCCGGTATTGCTACTGCTGGTATTGGTTATCATGTTCATCTCGGCACCTTTGATGGAGATCATGGTTAACCTTAATCAACAAATGGTTTTTCCTGATTTTTTAAAGGGATTATACAAATGGATGAAAGACAGCGAAGAAGATGCCGCCCGAACAACAGCCATCTTCCTCAAAATGAGCGGACCGAAAGATCTGATCATTAACCTCATCATGATCGGCTTTCTGCCAGCTGTAGCCGAAGAGTTTTTATTTCGCGGAGCCATCCAAACCATATTTACCCGATGGACAAAAAACCCACATTGGGGTATCTGGATAGCTGCCATATTATTCAGCGCTATGCATATGCAGTTCTTCGGTTTTTTACCACGTATGATGCTGGGTGTAGGTTTTGGCTATTTTGTATGGTGGAGCGGCAGCATCTGGACATCCATTTGGGCGCATCTTTTAAATAATGGAACTGCCGTGGTTGTAACTTATTTGTTTCAACAAAAGCTAATAAACCTTAATCCTGATGATCAGCACGTATTTAATTACGCGGGATATGCGTTCAGTTTGATAATTACTGTATTTTTGTTGATCTTATACCGTAAATTAACTTTATCGCAAAAAAGCATACCTGGGTAATAATGGAAAAAAATTGGGTCAAGATATTTACTTCTACCAATTACTATCAATCAGAAATTGTAAAACAAATGCTGATTGAAAACCATATTACCAGCGTATTGATTAATAAACAGGATTCTGCCCACCGCAACTTTGGCAACATTGAGGTTTACATTCACGAGGAAGACTTTAGTCAGGCCATCGAAATCATGATACTCAACCAACCGGCAAGCTAAAAAGCAGCGTTCTTAATACAATGTTAACTGATGAAAACCCGTGCTATAACCGGCTTCTTTTTTATTGTTGTGATGCTGGCCTCGTTATTAAATGGCGAGTATATTTTCACCGCTTTCCTGGGTATACTAAGCATACTATGCCTTAACGAATTTTACAATCTGGTTAAAACCGACCAGATCCAGCCCAACCGGATTGTAGGTTTAATAGGCGGCGCATGTATTTTTGCAGGTAACACGCTGCACTATATTTTAGATATCGATCCAAAGTTTTTGTTGATTAGTATTCCTGTGTTACTCGGCATTTTCATCGCCGAGCTTTACAAAAAATCCGAAACACCATTCACCAACATCGCATATACTTGCTTAGGGTTTATTTTTTCCATATCGCCGTTTTGTTTCCTTTTCGCGCTGGCCTTTATTCCCGGGCATTTTAATGATCATTTCCCTTTAGGATTTTTGCTACTGCTTTGGAGCAACGATACCGGCGCTTATGTTGTTGGCAACTGGTTTGGTAAATCAAAACTATTTGAACGGCATTCACCTAAAAAAACCTGGGAAGGCTTTATTGGGGGTATGTTGTTCACCATGGCTATAGCCGGTGTTATAGCACACTTTTTCACCGATATCACCTGGAAACAATGGGTATCTATAGCTGTTTTAATATCAAGCCTGGGTACGATGGGCGATCTGATAGAATCTATGCTTAAACGTAGTTTTGATGTGAAAGATTCGGGCAGCATCCTTCCCGGACATGGTGGTTTGCTTGACCGGTTTGACGGCTTATTACTCGCCGCCCCCGCTGTTTTTGTTTACCTGTACTTAATTACAAATTAGTACTTTTACATTATTAATTAACACCGATCATTTACCATATGACCATTCATAAAGAAGGTTACACCTCTATAGCTCTGTGCATTCTTTTCATCTTTGTATCGAATGCGCTCATACAATTCTACCTGCCACAGGCAAACACTTTTAAGTGGATCGTGTATATCTTATCTTTCCTGCTGTTTGTAGCCGTAGTTTACTTTTTTCGTAACCCATCCGTTGATATAATGCCGGATGAAAAAGCGGTATTGAGCCCTGCCGATGGCAGAGTAATAGCTGTTGAAGAAGTAAATGAACCGGAGTTTATAAAAGGGCAGAGCATCAAAATATCAATAGCCATATCACCTTTAAATATTCATGTAAACCGGAATCCTGTTAAGGGCACGGTTAAATATGTGAATAGTGATAGCCACACTACTATTGGTGTTGAAAACAGCGCGGGGGTACCTATAGCTTATCGCCAGGTTCCCGGTTTTACTAAACATGTTATCAACTATGCTAAAGTTGGTGATACAGTTGAACAAGGCCAAAAGTTTGGTTTTACGATGATAGGTTCAAAACTCGAAGTTTTTTTGCCTATCGGGACAAAAACCGATGTTGATATTGACGACGTAGTTAAAGGTGGCCAAACTATACTGGCCCATTTTACAGCCTGATTATAACACCAAAAAAGAATTTCAAAAATGCCAGTTTATATATACGACCGTCAGTCGAAAAAAACCATTGAAGAAAACGCCATTAAAGTAGGCGGCCTCATGTTTTTATACAAAACCCTTACCGGGAAACTTTTAACTAACCTGGTGCTTAAAAGGCGCTTCGTTTCCAAATCATACGGCAGGGTAATGGATGGTAAACGTAGCCTTAAACAAATCCCTAAGTTTATTGAACATTACAATATTGACCTGAATGAGATCAAAAGGCCTATCAGCTCATTCAAAAGTTTCAATGATTTCTTTATCCGAGAGCTAAAAGCCGAAGCACGCCCAATTGATCAAACACCCGAACACCTTATCTCCCCAGCCGATTCGAGGTTATTAATCTGGGATTTGGCTAAAGCTGAGCAACTGCCCGTAAAAGGTTATTGGTACAAGCTGAATGATTTGGTTAAAGATGAGCAGTTAACACAGGAATACTCTGACGGGTGGTGCTACATGTACCGTTTGGCCCCGTCAGACTATCACCGTTATGGATACATTGATAACGGCAGACAAGAGCCTGTTAGAAAAATAAAAGGTAAACTCCACTCGGTAAACCGCATAGCCTTAGCCGTAACAAACTCGGTGATGGCCAAAAACTACCGCGAGCTAACCATACTCCACACCGAAAACTTTGGTAAAGTGGTACATATTGAGGTAGGTGCTTTATTTGTTGGCAAAGTTGTACAGCGTCATAACGAAGCCTATACCTTTAAACGCGGCGAAGAAAAAGGCTGGTTTGAATTTGGCGGCTCAACGGTTATTCAACTTTTTAAAAAAGACGCGGTTAAGCCGGATGCAGATATTATTGAGCAATCGCTTAAAGGCATCGAAACGCTGGTTAAGATCAACGAAAAAGTAGGCACAAAATAAACCTACTTAACCTCGTAAACGTTATCCTTTTTATTCACATCCGGATCGTACAGTACGCCTAATACTAATTTAGTAACGGGCTTTTCGGCAACAAAATTGAGCATAGTTGAACGTGCTCCATTTTCCCACACGGCAATTGTTTTGTGTATCAGTTTGGTAGTACCATCGTTATAAGTAATTGTCAAGTCAACCGGAATAGCCTTAGTACCAATGTTATTCACCACCACCTGCCATTCATGCCCATGGTGTGTAACCTTACCTATAGCCTGGTCTGGCACACCACGATCCATAAACCAATTTTTCCAGAACCAGTTAAGGTTTTTACCCGAACCGGCATTCATGCAGAAAAAGAAATCGTAAGGCATGGGGTGTTTGCCGTGCCATTGCTCAATGTAATAATGCAGAGCCTTGGTAAATAACGCATCGCCCAACAGATCTTTTACGTACAGGTAACCTAGAGCTGGTTTAGGGTATGAGTTAGTCATGAAGCTTGTGCCTGATAGCTGCGGCGTTAGCGTCATGATCGGTTGATCTTCTTCCTTACCGGCGGTTGATTGATAGCGATCCATGCCATAGTCATCATGAATAGCAGGGTCAATCATATTCGTGATCAGCCACTCGCCAATGGTGGCCCAGCCTTCGTCCATCCAGCCGTATTTGGTTTCATTAATACCCATGTAGAAAGGGAACATGGTGTGGAAGATCTCATGATCGGTTAGTTCGATCTCGTCTTCGCGGTTTTCTAACGGATTATCATTTACCATCATGGGGTACTCCATCTGGTCTAAACCATCAACAACGGTTTCGTGCGGGTATGGGTATGGCCATTTCGGAAATTTGAAGCTCATCGCCTCCACCGTTTTACGGGCGTAACCAATCACATTATAAAAATCTTTGTGGATGGGGTTGAAAACCGCGTCAACCCGGGTACGCCTGTTCGTGGTTGAATCCACTACCAAACTGCTGGCTTTCCATAAGTAGTGGTTGCTTGTCGCGAAAACAAAGTCGGTAACATTGTTTGCCTCAAACTTCCATACATTGGTAGGATTTTGTTTAGTTACATTACCCGCCGCCAGATCGGCTTCGGTAATGATATTGGTTACGCTATCAACCTTACCGGCCAAATCAATGCGTTTTACAAACTTGTCGGCATAAACATCCTTGGCGTTTTTCAGATCGCCGGTGGCCCAGATGGTATAGTTGGCAGGTACAGTAATCTCGGCATTAAAATGGCAAAAATCGTTATAAAACTCTTCGTTGCCTAAGTACTGGTACCGGTTCCAGCCGTCGATATCATCATAAACGGCTATCCTGGGGAAAAAGTAAGCCACAAAGTAGGATCCTGAATCGATCTGCCCGGTGCGCACGTGCGAAGTGCGATTGAGCGTATATTCGTAAGTCACACTGGCGTGCAGTTTGGTTTTAGGTAAAAACGAAACCAAATTAACGGTCATGTTCGTGCCGTCAATCACCAGTTTATCAACATCCTGATCTGTACCGTTAATTGTTAGCTTTTTAATCTTTACACCATCGCCCAAATCCACAGCTTCTGCCTTGTAATTGCGCATGGCACCCTTCTTATAAAAATTGGGATACAGTTTAAATTGGAGTTCGTTTAAAGTATCAGGGCTATTGTTGGTGTAATCTATATCGACCGTTCCGCTTAGGTTACGGCTGTTGGGTTCAAAATTGATCTTGATGTTATAATCAGCCGTGTTTTGCCAATATTGTGTACCGGGTTTACCTGTGTATGAGCGCGTACCTTTATTGTAGCCATTTACAATATTTAGGGGCGGTTGTAATATACTTTGAGCTGAACCACTTACAGCAATTAAAAACAAAACAACAAGGATTATTCTAAATTTCATTATAAGATTTTATGCTGTAGATAATCAACAATTTAAAACTTTGTTTTTAAACGGAAGCTACTATTTTTTGTTGTGCATAAAAAAGCCCCTCAATTATATTGAGAGGCTTAAATTTATGGTAAATTTTTTTACAGTTCTTTAGTAATATCTTCGGACATTGGAGTAATTTCTGAGCGGAAACGGTGTATCAGTTTACCGTTCTCATCTAACAAAAACTTCTCAAAATTCCATTTAATGTCGCCTGTGAAATTAGGGTTTGGAGCTGTTGTAAGATATTTGAACAATGGGTCGATATCGTCACCTTTAACACTAACTTTAGTGCTAAGTGGGAAGGTAACACCAAAACGAGCTGAACAAAACTCTTTAATGGTTGGATCGGTACCAGGCTCTTGTCCGCCAAAGTTATTAGCCGGAAAACCAACAACAACCAATTTGTCTTTGTATTTTGTAGCCAACTCCTGTAATTCAGCATATTGTTTAGTATAACCACATTTTGATGCAGTGTTAACTACCAATATCTTTTTGCCTTTGTATTTAGCTAATCTAAAATCCTTACCGTCAATATCTTTTAATTTAAACTCGTATGCGGGGCTTTTAGGCAATGCCAATAATACAGCAAATACTAATAATGCTAATGTTTTCATTTTCGTTTAATTTAGTGCAGCAATTTTAAGCAGATTTTATTGATTTTGCTCTATAACATATAAATTGTTACACAAGCCGTTTGGCCAAGTAAAAATTCTCCTTTTCGGTCATCAAATTCTTATCCGCCTTGGTTTTATCTTTGTAGCCAAGCAAGTGTAAAGCGCCATGTATCATTACGCGGTGCAACTCATCTGTTTCATTGCCTGAAAACTGCGCGGCGTTCTCGCGGATCCGGTCTATCGAGATGAATATATCTCCAACGATTACATCCTTCAATTCTGAATTATCAAATGTAATGACGTCTGTATAGGTATCATGATCAAGATATTGCTGATTCATAGCCAGCAGGTAGGTATCAGAGCAAAAAATGTAGTTGAGCTCGCTTAAAGTGTAGCCTTCGGCAATTATAGTGGCTTTAAGCCACTCACGTAGTTTGGCTTTGTTCTTAGGTTTAAACTGGGTATCCTCTTCAAAAAAAAAGACAGGTATGGCCATCTTTATATCTTAAAGTGCAATTCAATTTCGTTACCGCTGGCATTAAAAATGCATTGGTCGGCCAGTTGTTTTACAATAAATACACCCCGGCCAGTTAAATTTTCCAGGTTTTCGGGGGCGGTTGGGTCGGGCAGGCTATTGTAATCAAAACCCTGGCCTTCATCCTTTATAGTCCAAATGATACGCCTGGCATCAACCTCGGCGTTTACAATTACTTTTTTACTTGCATCAAGCTTATTACCGTGTACAATAGCGTTAATAAACGCCTCGTTTAAACAAGTCATCATGTTAGCGAAGGTATCCTCGCTTATCTGGTATTTATCGGCCAGATCTTCAATTAATTTTTCGAGCGCAGTAAGGCTCTCCATCTCCGATGATAGTTGCAAAGTAAATAACTCCCCTGTTTCTATATTGGCTGGTTCCATATTATTTACCATTTATTTGATCAAAGTATATTTTAATTTTTGATTTGTAATAGTAGTTCAACGTTGGCGAAACGGTGCGTATTTGCTCCGTTTGTTTATTTTTTTGAAGCTGGTAATTTTGCAGCGCCTTTACATATCCCGGCGCAATATCCTTACCTGCCTTACTTTCCCTTTGTTGATCCTGATCCCGTTCCTGCTCAGCTTTTTCGGCATCCAGCATTCGCGATTTGATCTGCTCCTGCCGTTTAACCGTCTCTTCCGAGATTTTCTTGTTTACGAGATCTTTCTCCGTTTGTTCCATTTCTTTCGAAATATTGTCCAGATTGCCCAACGGTTTACGGCCATCCTTGTTATCCTGCTGATTAATTTGCTGCAACGTTTGCCTTATCATTTGCTGCTCACGAGCCATTTTTGCAAACTGTTCGCTCATGCCGTTTTGCCCCTGATTACCCTTGCCATCCTTACCCGGGTTACCCTGCTGCTTCATCTGCTCGCGTGCTTTTTGCATATTCTCGTTCAGTTTTTGCTGCATCTGGTTTAGCTGCGACATGGATGGCTGTTTCTTTTTACCACTTTTGCCACCCTTGGCATTCTTCATCGCATTTTGCACCTGGCTCAACGCTTCGTCCAACATTAGTGCCAAATTATTCATGGATGTCATGGCGAACTGCTGATTGTTGTTGGCTTCTCCAGTGCGCCTGTCGCCCAAATTGGTTAAAGCCTGCTCAATATTACTATTAATTACGCCTATTTCCTTGTTTACGGTTGACTGAATTTGCGGAACACGTTTGCTTAACGAATATAAGCTATCTTCCACATTCTTCATATTATCCTTAATATCCTTTTGTTTTTGCGCCCACGTGATATATTGCGGATCGGCAACACTTAGACTGCGTAAAGTCTGCATGGTTTTTTCCTGATCAAAAGAATTTGTCACCAGGTTTTTGATCAGTTCTCTTAGCTCTTTAGCGTTTACCGTATTCTCCTTTTCTTCGCCCTCCTGCTGTTGTTGTTGTAACTTTTGCGCTAATTGCTGCATTTGCTTGCCGGCATCCTGCTGAGGTTTAGAGGCTTTTTGTTTATTATTTTTGCTGAGCTCATCCGAGCTTTTATCCATTTGCTCGTTTATCTTTTTCTCGTCGTCTTTAGGGTTTTCAAAATTGGTTTTCTGTTCCAGATCCTCATTTTTATCCTTCACATCATCCAAAGCTTTTTCAATATCCTTAAATTCCTTTTGAATATCTTGCTGCTGTTTTTGCAGATCCTTAGTATCGGCGTTATCCTTTTTGCTTTGCTCGGCCAGTTTTTGTTGTTTGTCGGCCAGTTTATTCAGGCGGTCGATATTTTCTTTCACCTTTTGCTCAACCTCCAACTGTTTGTAAAGCTCCAGCATACGGTCGAGTTCCTTTTTCAGGGATTTATTATCCATCTGCATTTTAGATAGTTCATCCTGTGTTGGATCTTTTTGGTTTTCCTGTAAAAGCTTTTCGAGGTTTTTTAACAACTGCTTAGTTTTCTCGTCGAGCACATTGTTAAACAGATCGGCTATCTGCTTTTGTTTGTCCAGTATCTCTTGATCTTCCTTTTTGTTTTCCTGGCGGTTCAGCAAGTTCTGTTTGTTTTCCTTTTGGATATCCTGAACCAAATCTTCCAGTTCTTTGCGTTTTTGCAGTAATTCCTGAACTTGTTTCTTCTCATCAAACGATAATGAGTTTTTGTTCATCAACAGCTCATTCAATTTTTTGGCGTTCTTTTCAAGCTCGGAAGATAGTTTGATAGCCGATGCCATTTTATTTTTAACCGATTGGGTACTGGCATCTAACTGCTCATTCAATTCCTTTTCGGTAGGCACATGTAAAGTGTGCTCGGCAGAGCGTACCCTTTGCGCGCCTGTTACCGTGTTGTTATCGGCAACCTCAAAATAATAACTTACCTCTTCGCCCGGTTTAGCATCTATATCTTTCAGATTCCAATAATAAAAAAAATCGGCCTGATTAGTATTCAGATCAGCCTTTACCATTTTTACATAGGTACGTGGTTTGGCATTATCATGCGAAGAAACGGTATAGTGGAAGGTCAACGACGAAAAACCATAATCATCCTGGATCTTTCCGTTAAAATAGATGGCTTTTGCGCTTACAGAATCCGCTTTCTCATTCACCTCAATACTTGGTGGCTGATCGGCAATGATATTGATC
>Ga0116227_10013601_pt1 | contig 12714 bp, 8 predicted proteins | sample S1TSphgellanicum_FD_89693 | JGI IMG/M metagenome (GOLD analysis project Ga0116227, IMG submission 89693) | Host-associated microbial communities from peat moss isolated from Minnesota, USA - S1T2_Fb - Sphagnum magellanicum MG | ecosystem: Host-associated > Plants > Peat moss > Unclassified... | reverse complement strand
TGTTAGATACAACAAAGAGGCACTTGTCCAGTTGCTTCAATGACCTGATAAAACTACTACCCTGAGAATTATGGCATAGTTCTCTTTTGCAGCACAGATGTTACTTCCTTCTGTGTCATCAGCTGTATCCTTTGTCAACTTCAAGTCCATTATTATCTGCTTTAGCAGCTCATTCTGCATATCTTTTCACTGATTTTGATCAGATTGCCATCTTAGACTGGGATACAAGGGGACACAATTGTGCAAGCATTATTACTCCGGACTATTCATCTACTAGACCCCTTCGGAATTGATTGCTATCCAAGGATGCCCTCTGTACTTTTACTCTTAATGAACAGCCAGCAAACATTGGTTCTAACAAATAAGAAGCAACGCTTTTTTTCTGAGGTGACTTTTTGCAACTTGTGGAGAAAAAAAAAGTGGGAGCAAAATATGGAAAGTGTTTTTCCTGGAAAAAAAGTGGGCTCAAGTGCTCACATCATGAGGAAAACAAGTGTGAAATCACCTAATTTAGACAATAGGCTCCAACCAGTAGCTAGTTTATAATCGGAGTCCAACCTCTTCTGCTCACCTCTTTAACTTCTGACCAAATTTGACTAAGTCCCATTGAGGAAAATCACCAACTCACTTACTTCACAGGGTACCCTAAACTGACCCTAGGTCACGGTAATGATAATGAAATGCACTCAGGTCGCTACCTACGGAAAATATTAAACAGGCCGAAGGAAATGAATGCAGTCAGTACAAGAGTACTGCTGCTTCAGCAGTACTCTTGTACTGACTGCATTCATTTCCTTTGGCCTGTTTAATATTTTCCCCTCTTTCACCCAGTAAGCAGTAGGGTTTTGTTGGAAATAGGAATGTCATGCAGCCAATGGGACGGCTCAGCTGCAGTACTTTTGTACTGACTACATTCATTTCCTTTGGCCTGTTTAATATTTTCCGCTGGTGTGCAGCAGAGACATCATGTCGCACACCAATGAGTTTTGGGAAGCCTGGAATTTCGACTTTGGTAAGTGTGATTTATGATTTTTGGCCTAGGCTAATGGCAGGGACAGAAATTTGAGGACACAGTCAAGTTTTTATTAACTAGATTCGGGTGCCTCCCAAGTTTAACTTTTCTTTTCTTTTGGTCAACATGAGCCATTTTGATTGGCCCATCACACCAAAAAATAAAATTTTAAAAATTGAAACTTCATGAGGCAACTCAAAATAGAAGTTTCTATTTTGGCAAGTTTCCATATAAACTACTTGAGACAAACCCACATTTATACACTAGTGCTCACATGCATTTACTCCCCCCCATCCTTGTCTTTCTAAGAGTGAGTCTATGAGCTTGAGATTTAAAGAATTAACAAATTCTTTCTATCATGTAATACGTCATCCAACTCTATCAAATAATGATGGCAAATTTAAGGGAAGTGGGTGGCTTTTCATATGAACACCAAAAGCGCCCTAGGCTATTAGTGAAAATCTCAAGAGGCTGTTTCTAAGTAATGGTTTCTTTTGTAGAATATATGATATATGTATTCACCAATAATAACTAGGGAGACATATTCTTTCCTTAAATCTCACCTATCATAAATCATATTTTACCTTAGTAAGGCCACATGTATCGTGAATAGCTCTTTCAAATTTTGATGGTTTTTACAATTTGTTTAGGGATTTTTTAACCCTCTTCTTTTCTATTTTCAAGGTTTTACACTCCTTGCATTGTTTGATTTTCAACCTTTTCTTTTTGTTTTCTTAAGTTTATATTTTCAATTGTGCTATGATGTTGGTTTTTGGTTTGGAAGGTGACATGAAGGTAACCATGTTTTTGTGCAATACAAAATTGCAAACAAATTGTACTCATAGAAATGCATGATTTTACCAAGAGAGATCATGGAAATGACAATCTATTTTTGCAAAACTTTCCTAACTTCCAACTTCCATCAATGTTGCAATAATTAAATGGAAGCTCATACATGTTTGTATGCAATGTTCATGTGTTGTATATTATTCTATTGTTGTTACATGTAAAAATTTGAAATGTATTTTGTATGTTATAATGTAAGATTGTGATATATTATCAACAACACATTAAAGAGTTCATGAGTCACCATTTTGCCATAATTGGTAACAAAATTGAAGTTATGTAATTTATTGAACACAATTTTCAAACAACACGTATTTGCATGTATAATTGAAATTAAAAAAATTGCCACATTTTTAATTTCTTCAAGTCTTTGATGGTTTATAATTCCTTAAGGTTGAACCTCACTCCTTCCCTTGATAATAAGTCCCAACAAATCCATCTTTTCCTATGTAAACTCACTTTTCGTTCTATTAGCGAATAATTTGTTTTGTTGAAACTTACTCAAAACATATTTTAAATTTTAAATACATCAAGATATCATCAATATAGATAATCACAAACTCATCCAACTTCTCATGTTAAATAGAGTTCATGAAGGTCATGAACATTGATGGGGCATTGCATAACCTCAATGGCATCACCAAAAACTCATATGAACCATACTTGGTCTTCACATCCATTTTTTCCACATTTTCATCTGTAATTTGGATTTGATAGTGCCCCAACGTGAAATCAATTCGGCTAAATATTTGGTCCCATTGAGTCGATCCAACAAATCATCAATCTAAGACAGTAATAATTATTTTTTATGGTTATTTTGTTTAAAACATAGTAATCAATGCACATTTTCTACTTTTTGTGTTTTTAATCAACAAACAAAACCAATGCCCCATAAAACGACTTATTTTGCTAAATATACCTTTAAATGAAGAGGTTGTTTAATTATTTTTCTAATTTTTCCAATTCCCTTTAGCTTAACCTATAAGTGCTTTGGGTGACAAGGTTAAATTAAACACCTTTTCTATCTCATGGTCCACTTGTATGTAAAGTGGAAGAGAATCAAAAAGTTCATCTATTATAACCTTTAAAAATTTATTGAATGAATTCAAAATACAATCAAAAGGTTGCTTTGCCCCTTGTGGCTTAAGTTCCCATTGGGAGTCTTTCAAAGACATCAAAATTACAAAATTAAGCAATTTTAACTCTTTAACCAAAGCAACCAAGTTAACTATTACTTTCACCAATGCAAAAGTATGTTCCACATCTAAATTCAGTAACTTGAAGTCAATTTTGGCATGAACTTTCATTTTATTTCCATTATGGAGGATGTCTTCTTCATAGGCATCCAAAAATGTGTTCCTTAGAATTAAGTCAAAATTATCTAATTCACATAAAGTGAAGCTTGCAAAGTAATGCATTCCCCTAAAGCAAAACATCTTGACATCTAACTTACACCAAACAAAGGTCTAGATATGCCTTGTGCCAAATGCACCATTATGGGGTTTGTTAATAATATGATCTTGACTTCTAATCATTCCATTGTTTATAAAATCATGATTGAACTTGTTACTCCTAAATCAAAAAAACAACACACCAATTTGTTATTTATCTTACATCTTAGTTTTAATAAATTGGAGGTTTCACTTTTATTGGCCCTTATTTCAACCACAAATCCCCCCTTAGAAAAAAAATTACCTTGAAAAATGCAATCATTTATTTGAAGCAACTTGGGACAATCTTTCACCAAATGCCCATGATTGTCACAATTGAAGCATTCGACCTTTGCAAGGTCCAACTTTGCCTTCTTTATTGTTAATTCTTTGCTTTCAATTTTTTCCATATCATCATGAAACCTTGGCTTACCATGGCCCCATTTTTGCTTGTTCTAGCCTTTACTAACATTTTGTTTCTAGGTGAGTTCATTTTTGGTTTCACCTTTATGGTGTGTAAGGCCTTCATCTTCCATGCATTCCACCATTTTCAACAAACCCTAACAAATGTCCAAGATTTCAATCTTTTGATAAACAATCTTCCAAACCCAAAATTTCAATCCACAAAAAAAATCTAATTTCTTGGTAAACTCTTTTTTTAGTTGTCATTTGGAGTTGATCAAATCACACTACTGCACTGAGCGACATTTGAAACTTATTTAACTTTTAAACTCAAGTACATCCTTAAAAGTGGTTAAGATTTGTCCATCCATTTAATCCACAAGTGGCCTTGAGATGCAAACTAACATCTTCAAGATTACCATGAAGTCTAATGCTACTGTAGTAATGGAGGCTCCATTTCATGTCAATCCTTTGACACAATTTTGGAAAACACTAAAGGCTTTCCACATCTTGAAACACTCATTTCTGGAATGTTTCAAGTTGGCACAGATAGCATCAGTGCAAATGTTGGGGTTAGTGGAAGATAAACGCATATTTTCCACATTATCTTTCATGAAATCAAAATTGAGGAATTGCCTCAATGAACACCTACACACAATTGTTGGGATGTATTCCCAATCTTTTTTCACTTTGAACACCTTCCCATATGATGCATGTTTTGATGATTATAAGGAGTAAAAGCCTAGGCAAAGTTTGGATTGAATTATGGAAATAATTTAAGGCCTTCTTAACTTTCAATGATGACAAATTCTAGTTAGAGTTGGTTGGAATATTATGTCTAGGTTAAAGAGTCTATGTCTATTTGAGATTTGAGTTTTCATGAGTTTGTCTATAAGTTTGTGTCTAAATATGTCTATGCTTGTTTGAAGGTCTAGACTTTATATGTTGAAGTCTAGTTGAAGCATCATATTTCTAAGTTTGTTTGCATCTTGGTTTGAAATTCTGAATTTTAATTTAAGTCCTAATTTTTAATTAAACTTTGAAAAACAAGTTTGAAAGTTTTTATCTATTTGTTTTGAGTGCCCCATATTTGAAATGAATGTCTAATATATGTTCATTGTCCAATATTGTGTTCAATCAAATACAATCCAATTTTGAGTTTGAACTTGTGTGACATATGTATATTGTAAGGCTAGATTCCATTGTGTTTGAGCTTTTTTATCTAATCATCCAATGTCAAATGTCCATTGTAATTTGTGTCTATTTGCAATGTGCATAGTGTGTCCTAAGTTCTAATTTTAATTCTTGTTGTGAACAATCACCCAACAATGAAAAAGGACTTTATTCAAGTTTGAGAAAGTTCTACACATAAATAGTTTTATACTACATAGATGATAGTGCAAGGTGCATCACCATAGAACTATGTAGTATATAGGTTCTATAGCCATATTTTAGATTATGTGATGTACATTTCACTAGTTTTTGTTGGTGTAAATTTCCATATCTTGCCACTTGTAATGAAATGTTTTTATTACACATAGCCATATTTCTATTTATTGAAATTTTGTGTAGCCAAAAGTTCCACAATACAACATTTGCAATATTGCAGAATATGCATGCCAATTATATGTCTAAGAGCCATTCACTTGAAATTACAAAATCCTTAAAGAATAGGCTAGATTGCAGTCATTCTTATGTGTCCCTTACAATTTTGTCAATGCACATGGGTCTAACAAGTTGAAACACTCAATACATGGAGTCTCCTCTAGACCATTATCTTTGTAACTACGAATGTTGGGCAATTCTCACTTTTTTGTGAGAACCATCGATTTCAGTTTTTGGGGCAAATTTTAAGAATCACTTTGATCCTTTAAAAAAAATTCCCTTTTTGAGAATCACCCTCGTATTCAGAATTTTTTTAAAATGTGGATTTGGCGAATTTCAAAGTTAGTGATTCTTGCAAAATTTTGAATTACTGATTTTCAAGGACGATTCTAGAAGGTCGATTCTCACAAATCATGATTTTTGGTTATATATTTAGCTTACATTTGTTTTGGTCTTTTTTGTTTATGTTTTTACAATCAACATTTTTTTTGTGGCCTGACACGCACTTTAGTAGCAAATTTGGTGCTAAACTGAGTTTACTCTGTCCTTTCTTCACCTGAACGCTTTCAACCAATCACTCTTGCTGGTATGTATACTGCACATATAAATGTTCCCGACCCTGGTGCATTTACTGCTGAGTTTCAGTATTTCGTACCCTTATTTAATATTTTTTTTTGACTTTGGATACAATGGCCAAGAAGGGATGAAGCATCAAATGGGGGATGCAACTCAGGCCCAACAGGGCATGACTTTCCAGATAACTGTAATATTTATGTTCTATTTTTTCACCATGAAAACCGACCCCTTTCCAAAATGTGAGAACCGATCAGATTTTATGCCAGGTGAGAACCTAGGTGATGTTCACCGTTGGTGAGCACTTTTAATCCGGTTCTCATGGTGATTCTCATCTTGGATTCTTACTGGCTGGTTCTCATTGAGAACCAGACTAAAAACTAGTGTTGGTTTTAGCTGACAAGTGAGAACCACCCAACACTGGTAACTACCTATGTAAGTGGGTAAGTAGCATAGATCACTACGTAGGGTGCTTACTGGCTACAAAGGTCGATACATAGTAAATATATTCGGATGGTAAGCATAAACCAAAGTGGTAACTATGGGACAAGAATACGATGAAAAAATATTTCCTGTCCACAAACCATCAATATAAAGGCCTCTGAAACTTTTTTCTAATGAAATTTTTTTTTAATGTATTTGAAAGTAGATTTACATAACATAAAAGCCAGTAAGGCATTTTAGACAACCAAATGTTCACAAGTGCAAATAGTCCATTTTCCAAAATGCTCCACATTTTTTTCTTTCCATGTACCCAATGGGTACCCTCCAAATACCTGCCTGATACCACAAGAAAGAAATTAAATTTTTTATTTGGGGGCAATAATTACACCTTGTACAGCCCTTGGGCCCAAGCGTTAACAGATATATTCAAGCCCAAACACACCTCCTCTTCATGCGGCCCCATATTCAGGAAAAACCCAAGATGTCAGGCTTTATCCTAGGGGCAACCTCTTTTCAAGAAAGATAAATGGACTTGTCAGCACATCAGTGGCTGCCCACCACCGAATTACAACTCACAATTCCTATCCTCTTTTGCACAAGCAAGAAAAGTGACCTCCACACATAGGATCCAATCCTGATTGTTACTTTGTCCCATTAGGGGTCTTATTTTGTCTCTTGAAAACTGGTTACTCCTGGTAATCGGCTCTCTCTTGTGGGCTACCTAATACATAATGGGATGGTACCTATTGGCTCATTTTTCGTTTCAGATTTCACGATACAATTTCAATAACCATAGGCCAGTGGCAGTGCTTGAGGAGAAGGAACCCTCCTCTAATGACTTCCAAATAAAATTAGGAAAATTTTGGGACTTCTTCATCATGAAGCCTCATGCAAATTTTTATGCCAGGTAAAAGCCAGTGTTGGTCGGTCACCCACATTTAACGGTTTGGAACTAGAAGTTCTCATTCTGGTTTCAACAAATTGGTCCAAATTTCATAATTGTAATTGGACTCAGAACCAAGTTTTTTAATTTTTAAGAACCATAATTGGGTTTGGATTACATTTTTTGCACAAAATAAGTGGCTAAAACCATTGCTAACAATTGGTAAACTGCTAATTTTGGTATGTGTTGCATAGAATTTGACCGAAATTGGGTTTGATTTTCATAAATGGAATCCATATTTTTCGAAGAACTGTTCCAGTCAAATGTGGATCCAGAGTTGGATGAACTTATATTTATTTTCAGCCAACCACTTTTATGTACACCTTTTCTATGATTGGAGTTGTTCTTGCGAGTCCCTTACAATTTTCTCACGGCACATGGGTCCAACAAGTTGAAACACTCAATTGATGGAGTCTCCTCAAGACCATTATCTTAGTAACTACCTATGTAATGGGTAAGTAGATAGATCAGTAGGTAGGGCAGATCAGTAGGTAGGGTGTTTGCTGGCTACAAAGGTGGGTACATAGTACATGTGGATGGTTAGTATAAACTGAAGTGGTAACTGTGGGACAAGAATACAATGGAAAGTCATTTCTTGTCCATAGGCCATCAATATAAAAACCTCTGAAACTTTTTCCTAATGTATTTGAAAGTAGACTTACACAACATAAAAGGCAGTAGGGCATTTCAGACAACCAAATGCTCACAAGTGCAAACATTCCATTTTCCAAAATGCTCCACATTGTTTTCTTTCCATATACCCAATGGGTACCTTCCACATACCTGCCTCATACCACAAGAAAAAAATTGATGCCATGTGGCGCCCTGAAAATTTAGACTGCGTTTTGAGGCCTCAAGCCTACCTCCACTAAAAATTAAAACAAGCACCAAAGCAAATACACGGTGGCATTCAATTGCCCCTCCATTTTCCAGATGAAGGTCCACTACCAATGATCTTTCTGATTTTCTTACTGTTTTGGAGGTGTCTATTTGTGTCCATGAGGTCCTAGACCTCTGCTTTGGCTTATGTCTAATGGATTAATGACACAACATACAAGTCCAAAATCCCATACACATATTCCCTGATGTGTGTAAGGTTGTGATACCTAATGGGTACCAACTGGGCACCTGTTGTGTATCACTATAAAAAAAACATACAACTTTTTTGGTGATACCCAATGGGTACCCACTAGGTATCATGGTAAGTGTTTTATTTTAAAAAAGTAATATGGGCATTTCAAAAAATGAAACACCTAGCTTTAGAACGAAACATTTTGACAAAACCTCTACTCAAGTTTTGGACCTAATTCTTCAATTTCAAAGAACCCCAATTTTGGGTTCAGCTTTAAAAAATTTCTAGGCAAGTTCAATTGTAAACTAGGTTTGGTTCTACCTACTATGCATAGGCCAAAACTGAGTTTTTTTAAGTTACTACCATCACACCACCAATAAAATGTAACCAACCATATGAACTATGTGCCTAAACTCAATTTTTTGTAAAACGAAAAGAAAAAGATTGCATCCTTGGTCGAAAAATGTTTCAAAAGTAAGAATTACATGCCTAATGCCAACCCAAATGATTTGCATGACAACAAAACGTTTGGTGAGTATTGGGACAAAAGATTTAGTGTTTGATTAGGCAAGAAATTGCATGTGCTCATTAAAATAATAGATCAAAATGCCTGCCAAGAGATTATGCATTGTTCACTAAATAGGTTGGAACTTTTCTTCCTCCCTAATAGCTGCCCGGGAAAGCAAATTCCTCATTCCCTTCTTCACCTAAGGTTTCCAAGATAATACATCATTTTCCATCTTACTTCTATGTTAAACTCTTTAAAAAAATAAAAGCTAATGGAGATATGAAAACTTGGGCTTCTTTGTTTGGACCACTTTTCAAACAAGTGATAGTGATAGTTAATCTAAGTTAGGCCCTCATCAGAAGGATTGGGCTTATTGAAAGTGAAACTTCTTCATATGCAAATAATACAACTTAGGGATCCTTCCCACCTTTCTTTAACAATTTGACTTACATGTAAAGATTATTTGATTGCCACACATTGGATTTCAAATGTACAGGTACAAAAAACAAGTGTAGAACAACAAATAGAGTTTGCTTAGTTATAAAAAAAAATTCATGCATAATTGTTTTGACATCATATAAACTTTAAAGAAAAGAACATTGAAAGTGCAATCAAGGTTTGTTATCACAACATACATAAAGGGCTACATCAATTTCTTCCTAGGAACTTGAGGTCTCTACATTCAGAGGTTTCTATCAAGCATAACAAGTAGCATGCATGTAGATGGCCACTAGCCCAACCATGAAAATCGTAAAATTTCAATGCACAACGTATGGGGATTGTATTAAAAATCTCAAAATATGATAAGACCTTTCATAAGCGCATATACGTCCATGTAAGTGAGACCATTACATCCCACAATTTGGCTATAGACTTAGCCAATTGCTACAACATATTAATAAAAGAAAAATAAAATTGTCCAACACTACAACATTGTATTCTCCCCATGTTTGTTGAATACACCATAATACTTCCTTCTTGGAATAATAAAATCTTCCTCCGTAGTTGCAGATTTCCATGTTCCAATGTTTTCCCTTGGAAGTTCAAAGGTACCTTCACTCAAATACCCAAAACACATGACCAAGGGATTAGCCTAAGAAAACAATCCCATGTTGGTAAATGAACATATTAATATGTTTCTCTTCGATCTTTTTCACAATGGATTCACAAGGTTAAGATTTCATATAAATAGTTAAAAAAGACCACTAAACAAGAAGATTCTATGACAATTAGCAATGATTGAAAATGACGTGTATGGAATCTATGAACTAGACAACAAATGGTGAATCTAGTCACACTCTATTCATAACCATTGCACACTTGGGCAACTTGCTTGGTACCATTATTTGAAATCTTCCAAAGAATACTTGGGCAACTTACTTATTACCATCATTTGAAATCTTCCAAAAAATCCACAATTTTATATTTAATTTCAGTCCTCAGAATGACAAAGTTGCAGTAGCATCTTGGCAACACATTAGGCTTTTTTACTTGGATCAAAGAGTATTGATTTAGAACACAAATATGTCAAGTACACATTTGATGGGTAATGAAACTATTGCAATCACCTATTCTTTTAATGTTAAAGAAAGGACAAGGGACAATTAAAAGAACTTAAACTAAAGGAGGAAATGTTAAATACTTGACATATATTCTTTTTTATACTATAGATATGCAAGAGAGGTCCCAACCCTTACATCTGCTTCAATGATTTTGGTAATTTTGCAAGCCATGTTGGTCCCCATATGACTCGCATGCATAGTGTTGTTCAAATATTGCTTCGAAAACAATTTCTATATTTGCTCGGGCATAGAGAGCTCCCATAAATTCAAAAAATTGAAAAAGAACTAAGGTATTATATGTTAGGGTGAAAAGGACAAAGATTTTAAAAACCAAATAGTAGTTAGTAAACTAATCTCGGATACAAGTTTTCAGGCAAACCACAGTACTAGACACAACACAAATCATAGATTTGGTAAAGGTTAATCCTTTTTTGTTAGAAAAACAAAATCAAACTGCCACTCTCTGAACACAAAGACGTCAATATATTCAAGAAAATAAATGGGGAGATTGAGTACTTACCATTTACATAAGTCATGGATTCAACATTAATCACTAGTCCATCCCAAAGTCAAAGCTCACAATTCCATTCAATCCCATCGGTTGTGGAAAAGCCTTGCATACCTCTCCTGTTCCGTTCTCTAGTAGTACCCACCAAACAATTCTCTTCAATTCTCTTTCACCATGATATGGATGTTGCAGTCCACCACACATGTATTTACACCAAGTGCTTGAGATCAATTAGAGTTAGAAGCTAATTTGTTCATAAATCCTGATACATTTAAAGTTTCCCAATCCTCTGGTACAACTTTTTAATGAAAGTATTTTGAGGGTGAATCAATCTCAAAAAACGTTAAAAAAAGAAAAAAATGCCTATACAACATATTAATCCACCTATTGACGTACTATAAGCCATTAGCCATCGATGCTGCAAAGGTATCACTACAAGTGAAGAAGTTGCAAAAGAGATAAGCACACTAATAATGGACACTAAAAGCATCCCTATGGCTATGGACATGGTCCTTCGACTTCGTTTTAGGTCATCACATAGCCCAGACACAAGACCTTCTTTTGGAATAGGCAGAGATGGCATAATGGCTAACATGATAGATGTGATGGCAAGATAAAATGACAAACCCTTGTTCACTAAAAATACTTTGATCAGTAACTCTTTTACTTGTACCCCAACATCTAGTATGTCTATTCCAGACGACATCGTTACATAATTAAGGGGTGGTGTCAATGGACCCACAAAAGATGCTGTTGCAACAAGAGTTGGTACTACGGCAGTTCCAGTCCCAGCGGCATTGAAGGCATTTTTTATGTTGAGAGTTTCTTTTGCAACCAATTCGTACCACCATATTCTTGCTTCATTAAGTGCCTTTTCTCCAGGATTTGCCATGCGCCCATGGTCATCTGTTGCCAATATGTCAACACCGGCTTGCAATAATAAGTTAGCACATGCTTTTCTTGCACTGTATTGATTTCTATTTATATTGGGCACACCATATTTAGTTTTATCTGTATTGGCAATTGCACTATCTTCTTCAAGGTCTATTTCTCGCAATTTTCTCTCCAACAATTCTATACTTATGAAATCATTGCAATGAAGATAATCATCAAAATTTTGGGAGTCTCCCCATTTGAAAGCGATAGTTATCGCCTCTACCGCAAGATGTAGGATTGGAGCCCCAAACTGCTGACAAACAACACTCAGGTTATCAACATCATCCTTCTGCAAGACACTTTGTAGAACTTCAACATTTCCTGAGCAGCACGTACTCGAAGTTTATTTTTGTCCGGGTAAAGTTCTAGGTACTCCTACAATACAAATGAAAGTGTAGAAGTTCTTTATTGCAACATGGACACCATATAATAAACTAATTTAATTGATACTCTTCAAAATTGGAAAGAACACGGTCACCTTAGGAAGCTTGAGTTGAAGCACAAAATCTCACCACAATGACAATTAACTAATTAATTTCTTAAAGTCTTCCACATCACTCAATGTTTAGTTAAAAACAAAAGAGTCCCAATAATTAACTTTAGTAGAATTTTGCCAATATGTGAAAACATATTTTAAAAAGTACTAGTGGTAACCCGTGCTTGCAAGGCACAGACAATTTTAGATGATTTTAAAATTTTTAAAAAATTAATGGTTTAAAATATCCTTTCTTCTAATAGTAAAAAATAATTCGTTAGCAAAGTCTCCACTTCGAAGAGGGGAAAAAAATGCAAATTAAAGTCCTAATTCTTAAGGGGTCAAAGAATACCCTAAATTAATAACTTCATTTCATTGTGGCACATTTCAAGTGGTCG
>Ga0116227_10013599_pt1 | contig 12716 bp, 10 predicted proteins | sample S1TSphgellanicum_FD_89693 | JGI IMG/M metagenome (GOLD analysis project Ga0116227, IMG submission 89693) | Host-associated microbial communities from peat moss isolated from Minnesota, USA - S1T2_Fb - Sphagnum magellanicum MG | ecosystem: Host-associated > Plants > Peat moss > Unclassified... | reverse complement strand
TTGCGGATATCATCCAGGTTTTGCACTTGTCCCAAACCACGAATGAAGTAGGCGTTGCTTTGCTGTTCGATATAGGAGCCGCCGGTATTCTCGTTGTTCTTTTGTAGGGCTTCGTAAACCTGCGGTATAGTAATGCCTAATGAGTTCAATTTGTCATTATCCAAAGCGATCTCGTATTGTTTCACGTAACCGCCCCAGCCGCTGATTTCGGCAACACCAAAGGTACCCGCCAATTGGGTACGCACCAGCCAGTCCTGCAAAGTGCGCAGGTCAGTGGCAGTGTACTTGTTTTCATAACCTTTTTTGGTGTGGATCACATACTGGTAGATCTCGCCCAAACCAGTGGTGATGGGTGCCAGTACAGGTTCGCCTAATCCGGAAGGAATGCTGTTCTCCGCTTCCTTTAATTGGGCATTAACCTGTTGCCTGGCCCAATAAATATCCACGTTGTCTTTAAAGACAATGGTGATAACGGAGATACCTGAACGGGATATCGAGCGTTTTTCGATGATCCCGGCGATATTTGCCATGGATAATTCGATGGGAGCGGTAATAAACTGCTCGACCTCTTGCGCCCCAAGGCTCGGGGCTTGTGTAATAATCTGTACCTGGTTATTGGTAATATCGGGCTGCGCATCAACCGGCAGGTTGTATGCTGAATAAATGCCCACCAGTATTAAAACCAGTGTCATGATCCCGATAGTTACCTTGTTCCTGATAGAGAACGCGATAATGCTATCAAACATAAATTTGTAATAAATGAATACGAATAGGAAAAACCATGCAATTTGATTGCAGGCAAGAACTCAAAAAAATCGTATTAAGCTATTTGCGGAGGCTGCCAGATCTTGATCGGCTGTTTCTGAATGGATGGAATAGTATAAGCAGGATATACTTTTATTATTGTTTTGACAAATACGGGAATAATTGGATTAGCAGTTATGTACCTCGCTGTCGAGCAACAAGAGCAGGTACAAAAAGGCGGGCAGGTTTCCTGACTGCTTTGTTTATTGCAGGAATTGCTTTCCTGAACGGTCACATGCATCACACCGGCGATTATATCCTCACTGTCCTCGCAAGGGAGCAAAGAAAGCAAGGTCATATAGACACTTAGTATGATAGCCAAATATTTCATCTGATGCAAATTTACAGATTATTTCCTAGGTGCAAAAATCACTGATCTATTTTATACCGCAGATATACTAAATGGATTTTTGGAACTTTCAAATTACTAAAATATTTAGTATTTTTGTGCGTTTAGAAAAGATATGTGCGGAAGAGTTTTAGTAGGGGAACAAAAAGACATCTTGATCACCGGCAGGGACGGCCGGCAGTTCAAACCCAAACCCAATACGACCGGTAACCCCGGCTCGATGTTACCGGTAGTGACGGATGCCATGCCAGATAAAGTACAACAGTTCCGCTGGGGCCTGCTTACTATCGATGATAATAAAATCCACCCCAAGCATAAACATGCCCGGATCGAAAAACTGCATACCATCTGGCGGCAGCATCTCGGCAAAAAACATTGTGTGATCCGCATTCAGGCTTTTTTTGAATATAACAAGGAGCAAAATAAAACTTACCGGATCGAACGTGCCGACGGCAAACCGTTTTATATTGCAGGCCTATGGGATATTTGGATCGATATCCAGACCAATGTGTTGATACCGACCTTTTTGATGATCACGATGCAACCCAACCGGGCCATGGCTGAGATACATGACCGGATGCCCGCCATCCTGGAACGTGAGCATATCAAAAACTGGCTGAACGGCAATCTTTCGGGAGCACAACGTACCGCTTTTATTTTGCAGAATCCCTGCCTTCCCGAAAAGCTTAAGATCACCGTAGAAAAAGAATATTAGGCGAAATAATCAGTCAACAGATGGAACAATTGCATTTATTCGCAGACGCAGGCCAGAGCGCAGGCTTACCAAAACACCTGTTGGATTACCGTCCGGGACTGTTTGACACACAGCAAAGTGATGATCTGCTGAACATGTTTATCCATGAAACACCCTGGCAGCAACGCGTCCAGAAATTGTATGATAAGGAAGTAATCACGCCAAGACTTACGGCATGGTATGGCGACCCGGAGGTTTATGATTATGCTTCACTAACGCAAACAAAACCCAATCTTTGGACGCCGGATATCTTAACCATAAAAAAGAAAGTTGAAGATCTGGCCGGTATCAAATTCAACAGCGTACTCCTCAACTATTATCGGGACGGAAATGATTCCGTGGCCTGGCACAGCGACAAAGAAAGCGTTTTAGGCAAAAACCCCATCATCGCCTCGGTCAGCTTTGGCCAGGTACGCAGCTTTGATATCCGCAACAAGGAAGATCACCAGACCAAATATTCCGTTCGTTTAGAGCATGGCTCCTACCTGCTCATGAAAGCCGGTTTGCAACAATACTGGGAGCACCGGATCGCCAAATCTGTTAAACCGATGAAAGCCAGGATAAATCTGACTTTTCGGGTTGTGATTTAAAGACCGAAATATTTAATTTGCAGCGATGAACGAACAGGATCTGTCACGATTTTTAAAGGCCCAGGAAAGGGATTATGCAACTGCATTGGCCGAGATCAGAAGCGGTAGAAAACGCAGCCACTGGATGTGGTATATCTTTCCGCAGATCGCGGGATTGGGTTTCAGTGATACCAGTAAATTCTACGCGCTAGCGGATCAGGAAGAAGCCGAAGCTTATTTTGGTCACCCCGTACTTGGCAAAAGACTGATCGAGATCTCCGAGGCTTTGATAGCGCTTGAAGATGACAATGTCAACCGCATCCTCGGCAGTCCGGACGACCTGAAGTTGAAATCATCCATGACCCTATTCGCATCTCTACCCGACAGCAATCCGGTATTTATTCAGGTGCTGAAAAAATTTTACAATGGCATAGCTGACTGGGAAACGCAGCGCTTGTTAAAAGGATAATTTCCGGTTAGCTTATATTTTTACACCCGTTAACCTGGCACATTCAGCCAGTAATTTATCCTGCATGGACATATCATCAGCAGTACGGTTATAACGTGCCTGTTTCTGATGGTGAAAATACCGCCCGCTAACCATAGCATCAGGATCATTGCTGGTCGCCAGCCATACCTGCGTTTGATAACCTTCTTCCAGGTCATCCGGCGCACCTGCCCCGCCCATCTTCGTCGGTACCCAACCGGGATCGACTGCATTGGCGTACACCTCCGGCCATTTCCGCGCGAGTGTCTTAGCCAGCAGCAGCATATGCAGTTTGGTATCGGAATAAGAGGGCCGCCCGGTAAACTCGGGTTTACCCGATAAATGCATCCCTGAACTCAAATAGATCAGGCGCTCAGGACGGTGCATTAATGCGGTCAGTATATAAGGAGCCAAAGTATTGACGTTGAGCAACTGCCCGGCACTTACCTGGTAAACCCCTGCATTATGGATTACGGCATCAAAAGTTCCGAAAGCATTCGCTTTTTCAGCCAGTAATTTAGTTTGGCCAATATCTGACAGATCAGCGATCAGAACGTCTTTAGCACCAGGCACATTTTTTAAAGCCTGCCTTCCGCGTTCTTCCGACCGGGCATGCAACATGACCTCGTGCCCTTGCTTGACCAGTTCTTTTGCCGCCAGCTGTCCCAAGCCATCTGCGGAACCTGTAATAAATATTTTTGCCATTGATCGATTTTTCGTTCACTATAGTCATACGGCTTGTACGGCGCATTTCCGGCACAATAAAAAGATCCATTGGCCTAGTGAAATATTAGATTCATAACAGTAGGCGCTAATTTATGTTTAGTGTAAATCTGTATGGCTATAGTTGAGCTGTTATTAGTCTACTTAAACATTTCTCTTCCGCAGCTGTTGAGATAGGCATGAACGCTAATATGCTGCTGACCCCTATTATAAGATTTACAGACAGGCTTTTGCTATTCGCGACAACCGGCTTGATCTGCTTCACAATTTCAAGTTGCGACCAAACACAGCGACCGGTGCAACAGCCATCAGTTACGCAACATACGGACACGCTAACAAAAAAAACAACACCATCTGCGGCCGGTCAATCTGTAGTAACGCTGCCTGTAATTGATGCGCTGTTTTATGAGCCTGATTTTACTGCTGCCCTGCGTTCCAGCATTGGCTTATCGACAGTACAGATCAATAAACTTAAAGCCGCGGCGCATACTTCCCTTCGTGATCTGAGCGAAGATGGTTCAGCGGATACGGCATCGGCGCGTTCCGCCACCCAGCTTTATCAGGATCAGATTAAAGAAATCATCGGTGAAGATAAAATGCGAGCTTTACAGGAATTGGTAACTGACCGTTACAATAAAGGCTTAGAAGGGCTGGCCCCTAACAAACCCAATTTTGTTCCGACAGATACCCGGATCGTTGTTAACGCTCCCGCTTTCAGGATGGATATTTTCCAGGATGGCAAACTGCTGAAAAGTTACCGCGTGGGTATCGGTTATCCCGAATTTCCGTTGCCTACAGGGATGCGCAGAGCTGATACCATTATCTTTAATCCCAGCTGGACACCGCCTGATGAGCCCTGGGTTAAAGGCAAATTCAGGCCCGGCAGAAAAGTTTCCGGCGCCAGTGAGCTGAATCCATTGGGTGTTATTAAGATACCCATAGGAATGCCCAGCCTAATCCATGGAGGTAAACCCTTAGAAAAGATTGGAAACTTTGCTTCACATGGCTGCGTTGGCCTTACCAATGCCCAAGTTAAGGACTTCGCGCCTTTATTAGCCCAATTAGGGGGCTCGACTATCACAGCAGAAAACGTACGTATCATTGAAAAGAAGAAAAGTAAAACCGTATCCGTTAGACTGCCAACCCGGGTTCCCATTGATCTGCGTTACGAAACTATTGTAGCAATTAACGGCAGCCTGCATATCTACCGGGACGTTTATGAACGCGGTACAAACACACTGGAAAACGCAAAAAGCATCCTCGCTGTTTATGGTGTGGACTACGAAAAATTGAGCGAACAGGAGAAAGGCGACCTGGGCGAGGCGCTTGGCGAAATGAACCGTGATCCTCGTGGTGGAGTGATCGCTACGGATAGTATACCGGCGACCAAAAATGGTGTGGCAGCTAGCAAAATAGCACGATCGAAGAAAGGAAAAACAACCTTAAAGATCAAAGGCGCAAAAGAAACAGAAGTGCCTATTACAGCATTAGCAGGAAAGGGTTATCCGGAGGCAGTTGATCTGAACACAGGTTCGGCAAAAAAGAAAAGCTAACTTATGGCAGAACCAACATCAAACCTCAGTGGCTTTGTCCGGATCCGCGGCGCGCGGGAGCATAACCTTAAGAATGTAAGTCTCGATATTCCGAGGGACGCGCTGGTCGTTTTTACCGGTATCTCAGGATCCGGAAAATCTTCACTTGCCTTCGGTACGCTGTATGCTGAAGCCCAAAGACGTTATCTGGAATCGGTTTCTCCCTATGCACGGCGATTGTTTAATCAGATGGCCATACCCGAAGTAGATGAGATAGAAGGTTTACCGCCGGCCGTCGCTTTACAGCAGCAGCGCGGCGGTTCCAGTACCCGATCCTCAGTTGGTAGCGTAACCACTTTATCCAATTTGTTACGCATGCTATATTCAAGGGCGGGCGATTACCCGGATGGCCAAGGCATTATCTATGCCGAATCCTTTTCGCCTAATACACCCGAAGGCGCCTGTCCGGAATGCCATGGCCTGGGACGTGTTTACGAGGTGACGGAAAAAACCATGGTTCCCGATGATAGCTTAACGATACGCGAAAAAGCCATCGCTGCCTGGCCATCCGCCTGGCAAGGCCAAAACCAACGCGATATATTAACAACGATGGGTTATGATATCGATATACCCTGGAAGGACCTGCCCAAAAAAGACCGTGACTGGATCTTGTTTACCGAAGAGCAGCCCGTGGTGCCTGTATATTCTGGCTATGCCCATGAAGAGATCCAGCGCTTCATAAAAAACAAACGTCAGCCCGATTACATGGGCACTTTTACAGGGGCCAGGCGGTATGTGCGCCATACTTTCGCCAATACCCAGAGCGCCTTAATGAAAAAGCGCGTATCGCAATATATGATGAGCAGCGAATGTCCGCTTTGCCATGGCAAACGCCTCCGTCAGGAATCGTTGAGTATTAAATTCGCAAGTTATGATATCGCGGAAATATCACGTTTGGCCCTGAAAAAACTGGCCGGTATCTTTGAGCCTTACGCTACCGGAAAGGCACCCGCTCTAAAAGAGTTGGCAGTCCGGTACCCCGAAAAGGTTGTAGTGGCACAGCGCATTGCCGAAGATTTTTTAGCAAGATTGCAGGTTATGCTGGACCTTGGTTTAGGTTACCTGACCATAGAGCGTAGTACACCTTCCCTATCTCCCGGCGAATTGCAACGTTTACGGCTGGCCACGCAGGTACGCTCGAACTTATTCGGCGTGGTTTATGTGCTGGACGAACCTTCCGCAGGTTTGCATCCCGCAGATACGGAGGCATTATTACGGGCATTAGATAAACTCAAAGCTTCGGGTAACTCCTTATTTGTTGTGGAACACGAGATCGATGTGATCCGGCATGCCGACTGGATCGTAGATGTAGGCCCGCTGGCGGGCGAAAAGGGCGGTCATATTTTATATAGCGGCGTACCGGAAGGATTAAAAAATGTACAAGAGTCTGTTACCCGGCATTATATTGATGACGATGCCCCAAAGACGATCAGCGCCCCACGTTTACCAAAAGAATGGCTAAGACTGGAAGGCGTTACCCGCAATAATTTAAGTCAATTAAATATAGATTTCCCTCTAGGCGTATTGACGAGCGTCACCGGCGTTTCCGGCTCGGGCAAAAGCAGTTTAGTAAGTCAGGTACTGGTAGAATTGGTCGCCGAACATTTAGGTTTACAAATTGATATTACAGATGATACCGAAGCCAATCCGCTGGAGCAAACCGAAGTAATTACCCTGGCAGGGAAAATCACCTTTGGTATGAAATACATCAGGCGCCTGGTGGTGGTCGATCAAAAACCTATCGGACGTACACCACGATCAAACCTGGCTACCTACACCGGATTATTTGATCATGTGCGCAAATTATTTGCTGCGACACCGGCAGCTAAAAGCCGGAAGTACGATGCCGGCCGATTTTCATTCAATGTAGTCAAAGGCCGCTGCCCGCACTGCGAAGGCGAAGGGATGGTCATGGTAGAATTGTTATTTTTACCAAGTGTTTATACACCCTGCCCGACCTGCGGCGGTACGCGTTATAATCCCGAAACCCTGGAGATCCGATACAAGGAGAAAGACATTGCCGAAGTATTGGGCATGACCGTGGACGAGGCAGCCATCTTTTTTGACGAAGAACCCGGTATTAGCCGAGCGCTTGAAGTCGTGCGCGAAGTAGGTTTAGGTTATTTGCGTCTTGGCCAGCCTGCCACGGAACTCTCCGGAGGTGAAGCCCAGCGGATTAAACTGGCAACCGAATTACAACGTGCGCAGCACGGTCAAACGCTTTATATTTTAGATGAACCGACAACGGGCCTGCACCCATCCGACGTAGAACGCCTGATGCTGCAACTGAACCGTTTGGTCGACGCAGGTAACACGGTGATCTTAGTCGAGCATGATATGCATGTCATCGCGGCCAGCGACTGGGTGATCGATATCGGACCTGGTGCCGGGGAAGACGGTGGTCGGATCGTCGCAGCGGGGATTCCTACGGATATTGTCAAAGAAGAATTTAGCCGCACCGCACCCTACCTTGCCCAATATCTTTAGTACAAGACTTAACCTTACCGGGGTACTAAGCCTGTCACATTTGAAAAAAATGATAATTCTTTACGCTCCAGTTAAAACCATCCTCGCAACCCCTTGTTGTTCAGCTATAACTAAAAAGAATTTATTATGGCAAAGCAGGGCGCAAAAGTGGAAAGAAAATCAGTTTCGGAACAGCCACACGAGCTGAAATACGAAGCGAAAAAAGAAGGTACGACACCTAAAAAAGTAGAGGCCGCTAAAAAAGAAACCGGTTCCAATCAACGCAAAACCGTTGAAAAGAAACTGGAAACCAAGAAATAATTGCCGAAACCAGCACAAAGAAATACAGCCCCGCAAGGGGCTTTGTTGTCTTCTAACCCATGAAAATTGCGACCTACAATATCAACGGCATTAATGGCCGTTTGGAACTCCTGCTGCGCTGGTTACAAGAAGCGCAGCCCGATGTTGTATGCCTGCAGGAACTCAAATCCGAAACCCACAAATTCCCGGAAAAAGAAATCAACCAAGCCGGTTATCAAGCCATCTGGGTCGGACAGAAAAGCTGGAACGGGGTCGCTATCCTGTCGAAAACCGAGATCAGGGAATTACGTGATGATCTGCCCGGTGAAGATGAGGAGTTTACCCACAGCCGTTACATCGAAGCTTTTACCGCCGGTATCGTGATCGGCTGCATCTACCTGCCCAACGGCAACCCCTATCCCGGCCCTAAATTCGATTACAAACTCCGCTGGTTTCAAAGGCTGGCCGAACATGCCCAAGGCCTGGTGCACCGTGACCTGCCTGTGATGCTCATCGGCGACTATAACGTGATGCCAACCGAACTCGATGCCTATAAGCCCGAAAAATATCTCGAAAATGCTTTGTTCCGCACTGAAACCCGCGAAGCTTACAAAAAGCTCGTGGACCAGGGCTGGACGGATGCCATTCGCACCTTATATCCCGGCGAACGCGTTTATACTTTTTGGGATTATTTACGCGACGCCTATGGCCGCAATGCCGGATTAAGGCTCGACCACTTTTTGCTCAACAAAAATATAGCAGGCCGGTTAATTAGCGCTACCGTAGATAAGCACGTACGCGGCTGGAAAGGTTCCAGCGACCATGCCCCGGCCTGGATAGAGATCTCTGACGGGGAACTTGTTTCAGATCCGAAAAAAGTAAGCACCAAAGCACCTGAAATTATAAAAAACACGGTTCAACCGGTAATATCGGACCCAAAAGGCCTCGTGGATATCCTTCAAGGATTACCGAAAACTCCCGTACCCTCAATAATCAAACCCATGAAGGCTACCCTGGTCGACGAACCCTTCGATCAGCCGGGGTGGATCTACGAGATCAAATGGGACGGGTATCGCGCCGTTGCTGTCGTTAACGAAGGAGAAGTGAGCCTGACCTCCAGGAACAACCTGCCATTCGATCAGTTCGGACCGATCGATCAGGCGATGGCGAACTGGACCATCAACATTGTACTTGATGGCGAGATCGTCGCCCTGAATGATCAGGGAACCGCGGACTTCGGCGCCTTACAAAACTGGCGGAATACCAAAAGCGCACACCTCGCTTATTTTGTCTTCGACATTTTATGGTACAACGGCAGGGAACTGACTGGCCTACCCTTAAAGGCAAGGCGCGAGATCCTGGACGCGGTCATGCCTCAGGATAACGAGCTCATTCGACTCAGTCAGAGTTTCGATGTCGGGGGGATCGAATTTTTCGAGGCAGCTAAGAAAATGAAACTCGAAGGCATCATCGCCAAACGCGCCGATAGCTTATATACCTCCGATGCCCGCTCTCGGGAATGGCTTAAGATCAAAGCCAAACGCCGGCAGGAAGTCGTAATCGCAGGCTTTACCAAAAACGAAGGCACCGGTAAATATTTCAGCGCGCTCGCCATCGGCGTTTACGATCCCCAGGGCGTGCTCCGTTTCGTCGGCAAGGTGGGTACCGGCTTTAACGATACCAAACAAAAAGAAATGATGGCGCAGTTCGAGCCGCTCATCACCAAAATATGCCCATTCGATATTGAACCCGATGTGGATGAGCCCTCGCAATTCCGCCCGAGACGCCTAGGCGCGAAAGCTACCTGGCTCCGGCCTGAACTGGTTTGCGAGATTGAGTTCGCCGAGATCACCAGCGACGGCAAAGTACGTCAGGCCTCCTTCAAAGGTATGCGCGAGGATAAGAATCCCAAAGATGTGGTGATGGAGATCGAGGCGGATACCGTAACGGTTGTCGCAGAAGCTGAGCTCAAAGCTGATCGAGCCGAAGTGCATCAAGCGCAGCCACAAACCAAAGCTAAAAAGCCTATCAAACCCAACCCCGGAAAAGTGCCCAAAAACCAGTTATTTACCAGCGAAAACGATACCGAAGAAAAAAAGATCGAAGGCCACCTCATCAAATTCAACCACCTTAATAAACTCTACTGGCCCGAAGATGGTGTCACCAAAAGGGATATGTTCAATTATTACCACCAGGTCGCCCCCTTCATGCTGCCTTACCTCAAAGATCGCCCTATGTCGCTTAACCGATATCCCGGCGGCATCCATGGAGAGAGCTTTTACCAGAAGAACGTTCGTGATAAAGCGCCGGAATGGGCGGAAACCATGCCGCATACCAACGGCGAAGGTGAAAACAAAGATTACCTACTCGGCAATAACGAGGCCACCTTACTTTGGATGGCCAGCCTCGGTTGCATCGAAATGAACCCCTGGTTCAGCCGGGTCGGGTCGCCCGATAACCCGGATTACTGCGTAATCGATCTTGATCCGGACAAACAGCATTTTGACCAGGTGATCCAAGCGGCATTAGAGGTTAAAAAAGTACTGGACGCTATTGATGTCTCCTGCTATCCAAAAACATCCGGATCGACCGGCATGCATATCTACATTCCCCTTGGCGCCCAATATACTTATGAGCAAAGCCAGCTTTTCGCCAACATCATTGTAAAACTGGTACAAAAGCAAATTCCGGATTTTACCACGCTCGAACGAATGATCGCTAACCGCAAGGGTAAAATGTACCTCGACTATATGCAGAACCGACCCGGCGCGACCATTGCTGGCGTCTACTCCTTACGTCCGAAACCCGGTGCTACAGTTTCCATGCCTGTGACCTGGGACGAGGTCAGGCCCGGACTGACTATGCGCGATTTTACTATACATAATGCCATCGATCGCTTAAAGGAGACGGGCGACCTGTTCACAGGCGTATTAGGCGAAGGCATCGATCTCGAACAAACATTAATCAAGGCACAATCCATATTCAAATAACATGAAAAAATTAGCAAGCAGTATCATGGGCGGCATCGCCGGAGCCATAGCGCTCAATGTCCTTCACCAAACCGTTAAACAATTTGACCACGAAGCGCCGCGTGTAGATCTTATCGGTGAAGAAGCCCTCAGTAAAGGTATGGAAGCGATGAACCTTACTCCACCTACCGGTACCGCTCTTTTTACCGCTACGCTGATCGGGGATCTCATTAGCAACGGTTTGTACTATAGCCTGATCGGCTCTGGAAAAAGGAAAAATTTGCTGCTGCGTGGTGCCGCCATAGGTATCGCAGCCGGTGCCGGGGCCTTAACCCTCACCGAACCAATGGGCCTGAGCGACGCGCCGGTCACACGCACAGACAGAACAAAAATACTGACGCTGGGTTATTATATGTTCGGCGGACTCGTTACAGCTCTAACGATCAAAGCGCTTCGTTCCAAATCAGTTTAATACGACCAAGAGGCAACTGAATCTACCCGTAGGGCTATAAATGCGGATTACGCAGGAGGGTTCGTATTAAAATCATTCTCCGGAAATCTGACTGACATTCGGTACTTTTGCAGGTATGACCATGCCTGTTCATCCTGCTCCCATCCTCCTATCCCAACTGGCCGGAGAAGTGACGCGCGTGATTGATCAGGTTTTTAGTAAGCAAAGTTTTTGGGTGATCGCGGATGTGGCCAACCACAGTTATAAACCCGCTTCCGGTCACCATTATTTTGACCTGGTCGAAAAAGACAAAAGCAGTTCCGCGCTTACGGCCAAAATCCCGACACGCGCCTGGGGGGAAGGTAGTCTGTTCATCATGAATTTCGAGGCAGCAACCGGGCAGCGCTTCAGCAATGACCTGAACGTTCTGGTACAGGTCAGCGTATTCTTTCATCCGGTTTATGGCCTGCAGTTGACCCTGCTCAATATAGATACCAGTTTCACCTTGGGCGCACTGGAAAAGCAAAAACGGGACGCCTTATTGCGTCTCGTGCGCGACAACGCGGGATATATCCGTCTGGAAAAGGACACTTACATCACGTTTAACCAAGAGCTCAAGCTGCCGCTGATCATTCAGCGCATTGCTGTGATCTCTTCCAGCAGCTCGGCGGGTCTCGAAGATTTCGCCCATACGCTGCAAAACAATAATTTCAACTATCAGTTCAGGATCGATACTTATTACAGCACGGTTCAGGGAGAACTGTATGCCCAGGCGGTCGTTGATCAGCTCATTGCCATTTACAATTCCAAGGTCGCCTATGACGCTGTTGTGCTGATCCGCGGCGGGGGCTCACAAACAGACATGCTACTTTTTGAGCAATACGCCATCGGCAGGGCCATCGCCAGGTTCCCTGTCCCAATCATCACCGGTATCGGACATCAGAAAAATGAGACCGTTGCCGACCTGATGGCCCATACGGCCGTTAAAACACCAACCAAAGCCGCGGAAATGATTCTCGCACATAACAGGGCATTTGCTGATGAACTTTTATCCCTGGAAAAAAACATCATTATCCGTAGTCAGCAATTACTGGCCAAACGCCAGAAAGCCCTGGCTGCGACCAACCAGCGCCTGACCGGATCGGCTACTCAGTATCTGAATAACCAGCAGCAGCAATTGCAGATCCTGACATCGGGAATCTTGCGCAGGCCCGGTCTGATCCTGTATGAGAAACAAAGAGATCTGGAAAAT
>Ga0116227_10013595_pt1 | contig 12721 bp, 14 predicted proteins | sample S1TSphgellanicum_FD_89693 | JGI IMG/M metagenome (GOLD analysis project Ga0116227, IMG submission 89693) | Host-associated microbial communities from peat moss isolated from Minnesota, USA - S1T2_Fb - Sphagnum magellanicum MG | ecosystem: Host-associated > Plants > Peat moss > Unclassified... | reverse complement strand
CGGGGGCGCCCGTCGGGGCGGGCGCCGCGGGGCAGGTGACCGTGGCGAACAGCGATTCCAGGTTCGCCTGTCGCGCTTCGATTCGCTCCGCCATGGCGCGCATCAAGGCCCGTGGATCCTGACCGGGCGCGGGCGCCGCGGCCATCGCCATGACCGTGGCGACGAGCGAGGTGACGGTCCACAGGCCCAGCGCCCCGGCCCCAGCCGCCAGAGCCAGTTGGCGTTGGGTGGTGAGCACCAGGCCGCGCATGCCACCTTCGGTCCGCATATAGATGTGCCGCTCCGGAAAGCGCGCTTCGAGAGCACGCCAGAGGCGATCTAGAGTGACGAAAAGCGACATCAACACCCCTTGATCTCGGCGGGAGGCATATGCGCTGGAAGCTTCACGAGGCACAACCCGCTTGCCGATCAAATTGCGGTGCGTCGGCCGACTAAGCTCAAGATTCCGCCCTGGTTGAGGGGGCCGTGCGCCCAGGCGGCGCGCAACTGACCGCGATTGATGTTGACTCGCCCACGCCGGCCCCGGGTCGCCAGCTCCGGAGCGGCCAGACCGTTGACGCGCGCGGGACGGCGCCCTATCGCTCCGCGCCTCTCGCGGTGGGCCTCGCTCCGACGTGGGCCCAGGTGGCGGAATTGGTAGACGCGCTGGCTTCAGGTGCCAGTGGCTTAACGGCCGTGAAGGTTCGAGTCCTTTCCTGGGCACCACCGCAAGAAGATATGGGGTTTCAACCGCCGGCGGTCCCCGGTGTGTTGAGACACCAAATCCGCGCATGGGCCGAACGAACCTCACCGAACAGGGGCCAAGGCAAGACGCCCGCGCCGGCGATGTCGTTCGGCCGGCCCTCGGCCATCCATTCATATCCGCTCATGTCATATCCGCTCATGCTTGCCGCCGCGCCCGCGACTGCTTAAGTCACGCCCGTTAGCGGGGCGGCGCTTTATTCGCTCTGTAAAAGCTATGATCCGCCCGGAGCGCGTTTTGCCCGTCACCTTGCACCAGGGCGACCTGCCCGAAGGGATCTTCGACGGCGCCTCCTCCGTGGCGGTGGATTCCGAGACCATGGGCCTGCGGTTGGGACGCGACGCCTTGTGTGTCGTGCAGCTTCAGGGACCCAACGGCGAAGCCCACGTGGTTCAGCTGAGCCGGCCCGACTATGACGCGCCCAACCTCAAGCGCCTGCTCACCGATCCGGGTGTTTTGAAGATCTTCCACTTTGGCCGCTTCGATATCGCGATGTTCCTGCTTCACCTGGGGGTGACCACGGCGCCGGTCTATTGCACCAAGATCGCCTCCAAGCTGGTGCGAACCTATACCGACAGGCATGGGCTGAAGGATGTGACCCGCGAGCTTCTGGGGGTCGATATTTCCAAAGCCCAGCAAAGCTCTGACTGGGGCGCCGCCCAACTTTCGCCCGAGCAACTGGCCTATGCCGCCTCGGATGTGGCTCGCCTCCACGAGCTCCGCGACCGGCTGAACCTTATGTTGGCGCGCGAGGGGCGGATGGCCCTGGCCCAAGCCTGCTTCGACTTTCTGCCCGTGCGCGCCGCTTTGGATGTCGCCGGATGGGACGAGATTGATATTTTTGCCCATGAGTGACCTCGTCGAGCCCAAGACGGCCGTTCTGCGCCCCCCCGGTCCTCCGCCCCGGGGAAAACCACGGGTTCACAGCCAGATTGTCAGGGTGCTTCGGGTGCTCTTGCCCCTGGTCATGCTGGGCGTGATCGCGGCCCTCGCGAGTCTGGTGGTCATTCACGCCATTCGCCGCCAGCAGGCGACGCAACTGGATGTCACCGCCCCCATTCACATGGTCAATCCGCACTTTTTCGGCCGCGACACCCAGAACCGCCCCTACACCTTAAGCGCGCGGGAGGCCTCCCGTGATCCGGTCTCCTTCCAACGTGTCCTGCTCACCGGGCCCTTGATCATTCTCGATACCGGCGCGCCCCGTCCGGCCCGTCTTACCGCCGACAAGGGCGTCTACAAGGAAGATACCCGGATCCTTGTGCTCACGGGTCACGTCCGGGGTGTGGACGCTAAGAACGTTCAGTTCGCCTCGGACGAGGCCGTGGTGGATACGCGCACGGGAAAGGTCTCCGGGCCCCGCGCCATGGCCAACGACCCCCTCCAGGGCGCGATCCAGTCCAAGACCTTTGAGGTGGAGGATAAGGGCGACCGGGTGATTATGAAGGGCGGCGTTCACGCGCGGCTGAATGCACAGTAAAGGTGAAGCCCTGGGCTGCAAGACAAAGGACGGCGATCGGATGAGACGCCTCATAGCTATGATCGGCGGCGCGGCCGCGATGCTGATCGCCACGGGCCTCCGGGCTCCGGCCAGCGCCCAGCTTTCCGCCCAGTCCAAGGGGCCCATCGACATCACCGCTAACCAGGCTGAAGTCGTGCAGTCCAAGTGCATGGCCATCTGGCGCGGCGCCGCCGAGGCTATTCAGGACGCCTCGCGCATTCGCGCCGACAGCATCACCGTCTACAGCCGGCCCAAGCCGGCGCATGGGCCAAATGAACCCGCCGCATGCGGTAGCGGAACCGAGCGCATCGTCGCCGACGGCAATGTTTATTACGTGACCCCCGACCGCAACGCCCGGGGCGATCACGCGGTCTATACCGCCGTTGATGATCAGATCGTCATGACCGGCTCCGTGATCGTGGTTCAGGGTGACAATGTTGCGCGGGGCGACAAGCTGATCATCGATGTCGCCAGCCATGAGGCGCGAATGGTGTCCGACGTGACGGGCGCTGGAAAGGCCGGACGTGTGCGCGGGGTCTATTTCCCCGACCAGCCCGCGCCCGCCTCCGCGCCAGCCCCGCGCTGATCAGCATGAAGCGCCAGTTCAGATGACCGAGATCCTGCGATCCTCAGCCGACCAGGCCGCATCCGTGGCCGACGCCTCGGTCCTGGCCGCTGGGACGGGCGGGCTAATCGTGGATCGGATTGGAAAGGCCTTCCGGGGCCGCCAGGTCGTCAAGGGCGTCAGCCTGCGGCTGAACAGGGGCGAGGTCGTGGGCCTTTTGGGCCCCAATGGCGCCGGTAAGACCACCTGCTTCTATATGATCACGGGGCTTATCGCGGCGGACTACGGGGCGATCTGGCTTGATGGCGAGGATATCACCAACCAGCCCATGTATCAGCGGGCACGGCTGGGCCTGGGCTATCTTCCGCAGGAAACCTCAATTTTCCGTGGCATGACCGTGGAGCAGAATGTCATGGCGGTCGTGGAGATGCGTGAGCGGCGGCGCGACAAGATCCGCGCTATCACCCAGAACCTGCTCGAAGAGCTCCATATCGACCACCTCAAGAGCTCGCCGGCGGTCTCCCTGTCGGGGGGCGAACGGCGGCGCGTGGAGATTGCCCGGGCCTTGGCCAGCGAACCGGCCTTCATGCTGCTCGACGAGCCCTTCGCGGGGATCGACCCCCTGGCTATCGCGGATATTCGCGACGTCATCGGTTATCTGCGCGCCAGAGGTATCGGCATCCTGATCACCGACCACAATGTCCGGGAGACCCTCGATATTATTGATCGGGCCTCCATCATCCACGCGGGCGAGGTGCTGTTCGAGGGCGCCCCCGAGGAGATCCTGGCTGATCCCGAGGTGCGACGGGTCTATCTGGGCGATCGCTTCGGCTAACGCCGGATAGAGTCTGGCGCCTCCGTTTCAGCGACGCTTGACACCAACGCGGCATGGGGGCGTTGTTCTCTCATGAGAGTCCAGGTCTCCGGAAAACACATGGCCGTCGGCGACGCTCTTCGCGCCAAAGTCGATGATGAGATCAAGGGCGCCATCGGCAAATATTTTGAACGCGGCGGCGACGCCGAGGTGGTGTTTAGCAAGGATGGCCATAGCCTGAGGGCCGACTGCGCCGTGGTGTTGGCCACCGGTCAACAGCTTCTCAGCCACGGTCTTGGGGGCGATGCGCATGCGGCGTTCAGCCAGGCCTTGGCCAAAGTCGAGGCCCGGATCCGCCGCTATAAGGGACGCCTCAAGAGTCACAGCCTCGCCGCCAGCGCCAAGGCTGCGGAAACCGCCGCTTTCTATGTCCTGCGCGCACCCGCCGAGGATGTGGATGAGGAGTGGGAGGATGCGGGCCCGGGCGGCCCTCCCGCCGGCATGATCATCGCCGAAACCGAGGCGCCTCTCAAGACGATCACGGTCTCCATGGCGGTGATGGAGCTCGACCTCACCGGCGCTCAAGCGATTGTGTTCAGGAATGCCGCCCATGGCGGACTGTCCGTGGTATATCGGCGGGCAGATGGGAATTTCGGTTGGATAGATCCTGAGCGGACCCGGGCCTCGGCGCACTAAAATCGCCGCCCGCGGCTTGAGGTTCGGAGCCTTTTTCGCCACCAGACCTTTAATACAGATGCGCGCCCGCCAGACGGGCGAATCAGCTCTCTTGAGGCCCCGCTTGAGCTTGAACACCGCATTCGCCCCTGGTCTCCTTCGCGCCCAGCCGCTTGTGAGCGGCTCCGGACTGATTGGGGATCTCCTTAGCCCTGGCGCGATCGCCCTCGGCGTCGCTGCGGCGGACAAGCGTCAGGCGCTGGCGGTGACCGCCGAGATCGCCGCGCGTCATTTCAACCTTAAGGTCACGCCCCTCTTTGACGCCCTCATGGAGCGCGAGGCGGTGAGCGCCACCGGGGTCGGTCATGGCGTGGCTATTCCCCATGCCCAAATGGCCGGCCTGGACCGGGTCAGGGGGGTGTTCGTGCGCCTGCGTCCGCCCATCGACTTCGGGGCGATAGACGATGAGCCCGTGGATCTTCTCTTCGCCCTGATCTCTCCACCCGAATGCGGGTCGGATCATCTGCGCGCCCTGGCCCGGGTGGCTCGCAGCCTCCGCTCCAGCGAACTGCGCGAGCGTCTGCGTCAGGCCTCGACACCCGATTCTGTGCGGGCGCTGCTCACCCTGGACGCGCGGCCTAACGCAGCCTGAGGGCCGGTTAGGCGTCTTAGTGGACGGAGACCGGCGCCAGTTCGTGAGCGAGCGCCGCCGCTATCGCCGAGTCCCGATCACCCATCACCGCCAGACGGGCGCCGTCGGCGCGGTGAACGGCGTAGAGAATTTGCTCGGGCTTGAGATCAAAACCGCGAATCTGCTCCACGGGCGTGTCGGCGAGAATTTCCGCGGCCCGGATCGGTCGCACATAGACCAGATTGGGTCCGCCCAGGGCGGCGAAATCTTCCGTGGATAGGTTGGATGTCAACATGACCATCTCCTTGAACTTGCACTCACAAGAACGCCGCTGACGTCAGTCGGCTCTTTCGATAGGCACCTGTCTCGCCTGACGCCGAGGCTGCGGCCTTTCGGCGTCGATGTGGAGCAGTCCATCGCCCAAACGGGCCGCCGTCACCTCCACGCCGTCCGCCATCACAAAGACCCGGGTGAAGCCACGCGCGGCGATACCCCGGTGGATGAAGTCCCGTTCCGTTCCACGCTCCTCAGGCCCCCGGCGCCCGGCGATGGTAAGCTGATTATCGCCCACCTGCACCTCAAGCTGGTCCACCGTAAACCCCGCGACAGCCAGGGTGATTCGGATTCGCCCCTCACCGCAATCCTCAATGTTGTAGGGCGGATAGGCCTCGGGGGCGCCGCGAGACACCCGCTCAAGGAGCGCGCGGGTGTGCTCAAAGCCGAGCAGCAACGGATTATCGAAATATGCCATGCGATACCCAACGAGCCCTTGATCAAGCGACCCTTGAAAAAGCCCCAACGCCCCGACCTGGCGACGTTGCGACCCACACGGATGACTTGGCGACGCGATGGCGGGGATTCAAGGCGCCCCGGATGGGTCCAGCGCCCCACGCGGCGCCGCGGGGTCTACAGTGCGATAGAGGCGTACTTGACGCTCAGATACTCATCGATCCCCTCACGGCCGCCTTCGCGGCCCATGCCCGAATCTTTCACCCCTCCAAAGGGCGCGGCGGGGTTGGAGACGATGCCCCGGTTAAGACCCACCATGCCCACGTTCAGGCGGTCCATGAGCCCAAGCCCCCGGCTCAGGTCGCGAGTATAGGCATAGGCGGTCAGGCCCAGCTCCGAGTCGTTGGCCAGAGCGATGGCTTCAGCGTCCGTCTCGAAGGTCTGAATCGGGGCGACGGGGCCAAAGATCTCGCTTTTGAGGGCGGCGCAGTCGGCGGGGACGTCTGAAAGCACTGTTGGTGGATAGAAATAACCCGAGCCCATAGGCCGCCGCCCGCCCACGACGATCCGCGCACCCGCCGCCGCGGCGTCATCCACCAGTTTCGCGACGCGGTCCCGGGCCCTGGCGTCGATCAGGGGGCCCACCTGAGCACCGGAGAGGCCATGGCCGACGGTCAGGGCGCCCATGCGCGCCGCCAGTTTTTCGGCGAAAGCGTTCGCCAGGCTTTTGTGGACGATAAAGCGGTTCGCCGCCGTGCAGGCTTCGCCGATGTTGCGCATCTTGGCCAGCATGGCCCCTTCCACAGCGGCGTCCAGATCAGCGTCGGCGAAGACGAGGAAAGGATTGTCACCCCCCAGCTCCATGGACATCCGCAAGAGCCGCTCTCCGGCTTGACGCGCCAGAAGCCGCCCGACCGCGGTGGACCCGGTGAAGGAGATTTTTCGCGCGGCGTGGTGATCCAGGCAGGTGGTGACGATCTCGCCGGCTCGCTCGCCGGTCACCACGTTAAGCACCCCGTCCGGCAGTCCCGCCTCCTGGAAAATCCGGGCCAGGGCCAGCATGGAGAGGGGAGTCTGGGAGGCGGGTTTGATCACCATGGCGCAGCCGGCGGCCAGGGCGGGGCCGATCTTGCGTGTCCCCATGGCGAGGGGAAAATTCCAGGGTGTCACAAGAATGCACACGCCCACCGGCTGGCGCTGGGTGATCAGCCGGCTCGATCCGTCCGGCGCCAGGGCATGGCGCCCGTCGATGCGCACCGCCTCCTCGGCGAACCAGCGCAGGAACTCGGCGGCATATCGCACCTCGCCGCGGGACTCCTCCAGCGCCTTGCCCATTTCCAGCGTCATAAGACCCGCCAGTTCCTCCTCGGCCGCCAGTACGCGGCGCCAGGCCTCTGTCAGAATTTCGCTCCGACGCCGTGCCGGTGTCCGGGCCCAATCGCTTTGAGCGGCCTCGGCCGCATCCATGGCCAGGGCCGCCTCCATGGGGCCGCCATCGGGAACGCACACGAGAGTCTCGCCCGTGGCGGGGTCCTCCACGGCGAAGGTCGCGCCATCTTCGGCGGCGATCCATCGCCCGGCGATAAAAAGGGCGGTGGGGGCGCTCGCGAGAGCGCGTTCCTGCAAGGTTGAGCTCATCGTGGGGCCCTCTTAGGGTATGACGATCTGGCGGATCGCGGCGCCCGACGCCAGTTCATCCAGCAGGCGATTGATATCGCTCAAGGGGCTGACCGAGGTGAGCAGCCTCTCCACTGGCAGACGGCCTGCCCGCCATAGGCCAATATAGCGGGGAATGTCCCGGCGCGGGATCGCCGAGCCCATATAGCTTCCCATCAGGGTCTTGGCGTCCCCTACCAGCGACACTGCCGGGATTGATAGCATCTGGGCGGGATTGGGCAGGCCCACGGTGACCGTGCGGCCCCCCCGCCGGGTCGCTTTATAGGCGGCGGCCAATACCTCCGCGCGGCCCGCTGTCTCGATGATCACCTCAGCGCCGCCTCCCGTGAAGGCGCTCAAGGATTCGGCCGCTTCTTCTGGCGACATGGCCGCCGTGGCCCCTAGTTCCAGGGCCAGCTCGCGTTTGGCGGCCACGGGATCAATGGCGATAACGGTCTGGGCGCCCGCCGCCAGGCCGCCCAGCACACTGGAAAGCCCCACGCCGCCGAGCCCATAGACAGCCAGGGTCTCGCCAGGGCGAAGGGCGGCGGTGTTGAAGACCGCCCCCACGCCGGTCAGCACCGCACAGCCGAACAGGGCGGCGATGGTCGGATCAATGTCGCTGGGAACCTTCACCGCCGACCGCTCATCGATCACCGCGTGGGTGGCGAAGGCCGAGACGCCCAGATGGTGATGAACCTCGCCGCCCGCTTCGCTGAGGCGCCGCCCGCCGCGCAGCAGGGCGCCAGCCCCATTGGCCGCCGCGCCGGGCGGGCACAGATATCCTCGGCCGGATGCGCACTCCACGCACTCCCCGCAGGCGGGAAGGAAGGCGAGGACGACCCGGTCGCCAACCTTGAATGCACTGGCCGGGTCACCTGTCTGGATCACAGTCGCGGCGGCCTCGTGACCGATGGCCATGGGCGTGGGCCGCGGCCGATCACCGTTCACCACTGACAGATCGGAATGGCAAAGCCCGGCCGCATCGATCCGCACCAGCAATTCGCCAGGGCGCGGGTCGGCCAGCTCAACCTCCGCCAGCCGCAGGGGCCTGGACTGCGTGAAGGGTCCGGTCGCGCCGATCCTGTCGAGAACGGCGGCGGTGATCCTCATGGGGTTTCTCTCGCAATCGTGACATTGAGACCGGGCGCCAAAGGCGCGGACCGGATCAGCGCCGGACCGCTAGGGTATCGCGGCGCGCGGGGAAAGTCTGAAGGCCCGCGCCGCCCGGCATGCGGATTGTGGCGCCTGGGTCGGTTTCGACCCTAAAGGAAGGGCCGGGGTCGGTTTCGACCCTAAAGGAAGGATGGTGGAGCTAAGCGGAGTCGAACCGCTGACCTCTTGAATGCCATTCAAGCGCTCTACCAACTGAGCTATAGCCCCGAAACCATTCGGGTTCGGCGAGAGGTTCCCCCGCGCGAGGCCGCGGAACCTAGTGCGGGCGTCCGGTCCGATCAAGGCCCGAAACGCCCGCGGGTTCACTGGTCTTCGGGCTCGCCCTCCGGACCTAGCCCATCGATCTCGTCGTCGGGGAAGTCGTCGTCGCCATCCTCGATGAACGGAACTTCGTCGTCATCGGCCTCGGCCAGTTCGTCGTCCTCGGCGAAGTCGACGCCCAGATCGTCGGCCGGGCTGCTGGGCGCGGCTGGGTCCACGTCCTCGGAGTCGTCGTCGGCCAGGATCGGGGGATCGTCCACCACGGCATCTAGCTCCGGCGCGTCATCGGGTTCCGCCTCGAAGCCGTCCTCGACTTCCGGGGCCACAACCTTTTCGTCTTCGCCATCGTCATCGGGAACACTGACGCGGGCGCGGACGCGACGGTTGCGCAGGGCTTCTTCGGGATCGAACTCGGTTCCGCACTTGGGGCAAGCCGCGGGACGCCGCGTCAGGTCATAGAACTTCGTCGAGCAGTTTGGGCAAATCTGTTTGGCGCCCAGTAGGGGATTTGCCAATTCGGCGACCTCTAGGGAAGACGTGGTGTCAGGGAAAACCAGGGATCATGAGGCGGGGCCCGTGCGGAAACACGAGGACCGCCCCTGAAAAGCGGCGGCTCCCTTGCCACGCCCACGGGCCACTGTCAAAACCCCTCGCCCTTTTTCGCCCCGGAAAATTCGTCAAGGACATCATGGCCGAGGCTAATGCGCAGTCGGGGCTGATCGCCGCTCCGGTTCGGGGTCTGAAGGGCCGCGTCCGCGCGCCTGGCGATAAGTCCATCTCGCACCGCGCCCTGATCCTGGGCGCCCTGGCTGAGGGCACGACCACCATCGAGGGCCTGCTGGAGGGGGAGGATGTCCATCGCTCCGCCGAGGCGATGCGGGCGTTCGGGGCCGTGGTGGCGCGCCTGGGCGAGGGGCGGTGGCGGGTGGATGGGGCAGCAGGCTTCTTAGAGCCCGCGGATGTCATCGATTGTGGCAACGCCGGCACCGCGGTGCGCCTTATCATGGGGGCGGCGGCGGGTTTCGACCTCACAGCCACCTTCACCGGCGATGCGTCCCTGCGTCGCCGTCCGATGGGGCGGGTGCTGAAGCCCCTTGGCCTCATGGGCGCCGCCTGGACGAGCCGCGAGGGGCCGCGCCTGCCGCTGAGCCTGAAGGGTGGCGAACTCCACGCCATCAGCTATGCGCCCCCCGAACCCTCCGCCCAGGTGAAGTCCGCCGTCCTTCTGGCGGGGCTGCGCGCGCGCGGCGAGACCCGGCTCATCGAGGCGACCCCGACCCGCGATCATACTGAACGCATGCTGCGGGGCTTTGGCGCGCGGGTGGATGTCGTCGAGGCGCTTGAGGGGCGGACAGTGCGCCTCCAAGGCGGGCAAACCCTGCAAGGCCAGGCGGTGATCGTGCCCGGCGATCCATCCTCGGCGGCTTTTCCCCTGGTCGGGGCCCTCATCACCCCGAACTCAGAGGTGACCGTGGAGGGCGTCCTTCTCAATCCCCTGCGCAACGGCCTTTTGACGAGCCTCATCGAAATGGGCGCCGATCTCCAGATCACCAATCAGCGGGACGAGGGCGGCGAGCGGGTCGGGGATGTCACCGCCAGGTCGTCCCTCCTCACGGGGATCGCCGTTCCGCCTGATCGCGCGGCGTCGATGATCGATGAATACCCGATCCTGGCCGTGGCGGCGGCTTTTGCGCGGGGACCCACCATTCTGCGCGGCATTGGCGAGATGAGGGTCAAGGAAAGCGACCGCATCGCCCTGGTGGCCGCCGGGCTCGCCGCCTGTGGCGTCAGCGTCGAGGAGGAGCCCGAGGGCCTGATTATCTCCGGAACCCACGGCGCCAACCACGCGGTGGCCGGCGGGGCGCGCGTGGCGACCCTCGGCGACCATCGCATCGCCATGAGCTTTCTGGTCATGGGCCTGGCGGCAGAGCGCGGCGTGAGCGTCGATGAGGCGCGCATGATCGCCACGAGCTTTCCGGGCTTTGGGGCCTTGATGAGCGGCCTTGGCGCGGATCTCACGCCAAACTGATGGCGTTCGTGGTGGCCATTGATGGACCCGCGGCGTCGGGGAAGGGCGTTCTCTCCCAGCGCCTGGGGAAGCGCCTGGGCCTGCCGGTCCTGGATACGGGCCTGCTCTATCGCGCGGTGGGCGCGCGGGCCCTGGCCGACGGTGGTGATCCGGACGATGAGGAGGTGGCCGTCCTGGCCGCCGCGGGCTTGGACCTTGGCGCCTTGGCGGACATGGACCTCGCTGGGCGCGACGCGGGAGAACTGGCCAGCCGGGTGGCGGTTCATCCCCGTGTGCGGTCGGTGGTCTACGACCTTCAGCGCGGCTTCGGCCTCCAGCCTGGCGGCGCCATCCTCGACGGGCGCGATATCGGCACCGTGATTTTTCCCGAGGCGGCGGCGAAGCTCTTTGTCAGCGCGACGCCGGAGGTTCGCGCGGAGCGCCGTTGGCGCCAACTTGTGGTCCGGGATCCCGCCCTGCGCCGGGAGGAGATTCTGGCCGATATTCTGGCCCGCGACGCCCGCGATAGCGGTCGCGCCGTGGCCCCTCTGCGGCCGGCCGCCGACGCGGCCTTGCTGGACACCACTGATCTCGATATAGAGCAAGCCTTCGATGCGGCCTTGCGCATCGTCGAGGCGGCGCGCGACCGATGGAGGCCTTGAGGGGCTCTTCACACGGCCAATCCCAACGCGCCGGCCCATCGACGACCGCGGCCCTCTCGCGATCATGACATCGAAACGACACCCTGACTGCGCGCGCCGTGCGACGTAACGCCGCTCGCCGCGTTCCTAAATCCACACCCCATTAAAGAGATCAAAGACCGACACATGGCTGACGATATGAGCATGACCCCATCGCGGGGTGATTTTGAAGCCCTACTCGATGAGAGCATGGGTGGCGGCGACTTCGCCGAAGGCACGGTGGTCAAGGGCCGCGTGGCCGCCATCGAGAAGGATTTCGCCATCATCGACGTGGGCCTCAAGACCGAGGGCCGCATCCCGGTGAAGGAATTTGGCGTCGATGACGCCGGTAAGCCGACCCTCAAGGTGGGCGACACCGTGGAAGTCTTTCTGGAGCGCATTGAGAACGCGCTCGGCGAAGCGGTGATCAGCCGTGACAAGGCCCGCCGCGAGGAAGCCTGGACCCGTCTGGAGGGCGTCTTCGCCAAGGGCGAGCCAGTCATGGGCGCCATCGTCGGCCGTGTGAAGGGCGGCTTCACCGTCGATCTCGGCGGGGCCTCGGCCTTCCTGCCGGGTTCGCAGGTGGATATCCGCCCCGTGCGGGACGTCGGCCCCCTCATGGGCAAGGAGCAGCCCTTCGCCATTCTCAAGATGGACCGCCCGCGCGGCAATATCGTCGTCTCCCGGCGCGCCATCCTGGAAGAGGCCCGCGCCGAGCAGCGCACCGAACTGGTAAGCCAGCTTCAGGAAGGGGAAGTGCGTGAAGGCGTGGTGAAGAACATCACCGATTACGGCGCCTTCGTCGATTTGGGCGGCATCGACGGCCTCCTGCACGTCACCGACATGAGCTGGAAGCGCGTCTCTCACCCGAGCCAGGTTCTGGCCGTGGGCGATACGGTGAAGGTGCAGATCGTCAAGATCAATCCGGACACCCAGCGCATCAGCCTGGGCATGAAGCAGCTTCAGTCCGACCCCTGGGACTGCGTGGAAGTGAAATATCCCATGGGCGCCAAGCTCAGCGGCCGCATCACCAACATCACCGATTACGGCGCCTTCGTGGAACTGGAGGCCGGTGTCGAAGGCCTGGTGCACGTGTCGGAAATGAGCTGGACAAAGAAGAACGTCCATCCGGGCAAGATCGTCTCCACCTCTCAAGAAGTGGAGGTCGTGGTGCTCGACGTGGACGCCTCTAAGCGCCGCGTCAGTCTCGGTCTCAAGCAGGCCATGCGCAATCCCTGGGAGCAGTTCCTCGACGACCATCCCGTGGGCTCCACGGTGGAGGG
>Ga0116227_10013593_pt1 | contig 12728 bp, 11 predicted proteins | sample S1TSphgellanicum_FD_89693 | JGI IMG/M metagenome (GOLD analysis project Ga0116227, IMG submission 89693) | Host-associated microbial communities from peat moss isolated from Minnesota, USA - S1T2_Fb - Sphagnum magellanicum MG | ecosystem: Host-associated > Plants > Peat moss > Unclassified... | reverse complement strand
TCTGACGTCCACCCTTTCCAAAGGGGTGGACGAACGCATCCCTATGATTTTGGGCGGCATTTCTCCTCGATCTTGTCCCAGATTGACCCAGCCAGGTTGGTGCCGTCGAAGCGGGCGATCTCCTGCAATCCGGTCGGTGACGTCACGTTGATTTCCGTCAGCCACTCCCCGATCACGTCGATGCCGACGAATAACAGGCCCTGATCGCGCAAAGTGGGGCCGATGCGCCGGCATATCTCGATATCCCTGGCGGTCAGGGCGGCTTTTTCCGCCCGGCCGCCGACATGCATGTTGGACCGCGCCTCGCCCTGCGCCGGTACCCGGTTGATCGCGCCGGCCGGTTCGCCGTCGATCAGGATGATGCGCTTGTCGCCTTGCCTGACCGCCGGTTCGTAGCGCTGGATCATCAGCGGCTCGCGCGAGCGGGCAAAGTGCATTTCGAGCAGCGCTCCCAGGTTCTCGTCATCGGGGCGAATGCGAAACACGCCAGCCCCGCCATTGCCGAAGAGCGGTTTGACGATGATGTCGGCATGTTTGATCCGGAAATCGCGAATCGCCTCGAGATCCCAGGTAATCAGGGTCGGCGGCATCAAATCCGGGAAATGGGTCACCAGGATTTTTTCCGGCGCGTTGCGCACCGAGGCCGGGTCGTTCACCACCAGGGTCGCCGGATGGATGTGCTCCAGCATATGGGTGGCAGTGATATAGGCCATGTCGAAGGGCGGATCCTGGCGCATCAGCACCACGTCCATGCCCGCCAGATCCAGCGTCTCGGCTTGGCCGAAGGCAAAATGCCGGCCATACTGACGCTGCACCTGAACCGGGCGCGCCAAAGCGGTCAGCCGTTCCAAAATGCGGGCACCCCCTGGGCTATGCCCATCGCCCCGCCGCCCCTCGCGCAGGGCAAGATGCCTTACCTCGTAGTGCCACAGCATGTGGCCCCGGGCCTGCGCTTCCAGCATCAGTGCAAAAGTGCTGTCGCCGTCGATGTTGATGGGCTCCATCGGGTCCATCTGCACCGCTACTTTCAGGGCGCCTGCCTGCATCAAGTTCATCCTGCCGCGTGAATGAACGGGGTGTAGCAGCCCTGCCGCAAACTTGCGATCCGTGGATCAAGTCTGGCGGACGGAGCCAGAGCGCCCCGGCCGCGGCGGTGGCTTCGGCTGACTGTGAACGGCCCAGTCTCCGTCAGGCCGCTCTAGCTCTTTGTTTTGGCGAGCATGTTTATCGCGGTTGAAGCCAACCTAAAGCGATCATGCTTTAGGGCCCGTTCGACATTAACCGATCGGGTTGCTGGGTCGAACGGGCCCTAAGCCTGTGTTTGAAGCGGCATCTTTGTCGGCGTGCCGACGCACTTATGTGCCGACGATGCCTTAGTTGAGGCGGATGGCGTCTGTTATCCGGCGGACGCGACTTTGCGGATCGACCAGAAGAACATCGAAGCGGACACCGCCCTGGCCCCAAGACGGGTGCTCAGCCAGTAATATCTCAGCTGCGGCAACAAGCCTGCCTTGCTGCCGCGGCCCCAGAGAAGCCGCGGCCATGGCCAAGCTGGGCCGTGCTTTCACCTCGACGAACGCCACCAGGCCATCCTTCTCAGCGACGGCATCGATTTCGCCTGCCTTGGTACGCATTCGCCGCCCGAGAATGCGCCACCCCCGCGCTGCCAGTGCGTCACAGGCACGCTGCTCAGCCTGCACGCCAACACCAAAATTCGTCATCCGCGTGAGTCCTTTGGACAAGGCTTTCTGAACAAGCGGAGTCATCGCATCGATTGGTTAACAATTTTTGAAGGTTCGCGTCGGATTTAAAACATATCCCCCGGCGGCATCGATCCGCCGCGTTTGGATAACGGATTAGGGCCCGTTCGACATTAACCGAATCGGGTCACGAGGTCGAACGGGCCCTAAGCCTTTGTTTGAGGAGGCATCTTTGTCGGCGTGCCGACGCACTTATTTGCCGACGATGCCTTAGTGCCGATAGATCAGCTCGTAATTCAGCGAGAGCGTAAAGGTCTGCTGCGCCCCCGGCATGTCGTCGGTAAAGGCGGGCAGCCGGTTATCGCGGAACACCGCCATCCAGGCCGAATCCAGCAAGGACGAACCGGAGGAGGCATCCAGATGCAGCGCCTTCACCGTGCCATCCCGTGCCACCGTCAGTTGCACGGTCGCGGTGCCTTCCTCGCCATTGGCCGCTGCCCCCTCCGGATAGTATTTGTGCTCTTCGATAAACTCGCTCAGCAGGGCCAGATAATCGGCGGTGCCGCCTGGGCCGACCACATGGGCCACCGAGTCCTGCAGCCGGCCGCCGCGCACCACCGGCCCGGCAGACAGATCGAGGCCCCTGGAGCTGCGCAGCCCGGCCGATGCAGAGCGTTCGCCTCTCGGCGCCAGGCTGAAATTCATCGGGTGCGCAAACGGGTTGTGGTCCGCGCTTTTCGCCGGACCGGTCCGTGAATAGCGCGGCTGCGCCATTGGCGGCGGTAGAGGTTCGGCCTGCTCCTGCGGCGGTTGCGGCGGCTGCATATATTCAGGCGGGATCAGGTTCATCTGCGGTTGCGACGACGCGGCCGCCGGCGGCTGGGTCTGCGGATGCATCATCGCGGAGTCCTCCCCTTTCGGGGTTTGCGTATCCTTGCTCGGGTTCGGGCCGCCATTGGTCTGGCTGGTATCGGGTTCGAACTCGACGGCGAAGGAAGGCTGCTCCGGCGGTGGCACCAGCGGCTCCATCAGCCGCACGAAGAGGATGATCAGCAGGACAACCGCATGGACCCCAGCCGACCCCAGCCACGCCGCGCGAATCCGGGTGGAGCGTTGCCGGGATTGCGGCATGGGCAGCTGTCTTACGCGGAGGTCAGGCACGCAGCGCGACTCTCACGCGCGGCAAGCGGGCGCAAGCCGTATCACGACGGCAGGGTTGCCGGGGGCGTCAGCCCCGTCTCCATGCGGCCAAATTGCAGCACCAGCATCCAGCCCACACCCAGCAGCACCGGGCCGAGGAAAATGCCCAGCGCGCCAAAAGCCAGCACCCCGCCCAGCACGCCAAGAACCGTCAGAACGAAAGGAATCTGCGCCCCGCGGGCGATGAAATACGGCCGAATCAGATGATCTGTGCCAGAGACGATAATCGCCCCATACACCAGCAGAAACACCCCACGCACCGTATGCCCATCGGCCAGCAGCCATAACCCGGCGGGGATCCAGATCAGCGGCGCGCCGATCGGCAGCACGGCCAGAAACGCCGTCACCGTGCCGAGCAGCACCACCCGCGGCACCCCCGCCAGGCTCAACCCGAAGGCAGTGAGAAACCCCTGGATGATCGCGGTGCCGAGAATGCCATACACCGTGCCGCGCACCGCACGTGTTGTTGTTGCAATTAAATCTGGACCGTAACGGCCGGCAATGCGATGAACGAGAATCTGCAGCCGCGGCCCGAGTCGATCACCCGAGAGCCAAAAAAAGAACGCGACGAAGAGAGCCACGAAGAATTGCACGAGACCGCCCGCCACCCCCAGCAGCAGCGACAAGCCGCGTTCGGCGAACATGCCCAGATAGGGCCGGAAGAACGCGGTCATGCTGGAAAGATCGACTGCCCAGGCATTCCAGGTATCGGTCAGCAGGCCGCCCAAAAATGGAATCGCGGCAAGCCAGTGCGGCGCCGGCGGGATATCGGCCAGCCAGGCTTCCAGGGAAAACCGTGCCGCCCGCACATCCGCCGCGCCACCAGGCACGGCAAGCGCCAGCGGCAGCACGATCACCAAGGCAGTCAAGGTAACCATGATCAACGACACCAAGCCCCGCGGCAGCCCCAAATTGGTCCTGAACCACTGGAACACCGGCCACGTTGTATAGACCAGAATCGCCGCCCAGAGGATCGCCGAAAAAAACGGGTGCAACACAAAACCGCAACCCAGCGCGATGCCGCCGATCAGCAAACCCATCAGAACCCGTTCGGCGAGCATGCTGCCTCCGCGCACCCATCATCGGTGCAGCGCCCACCTAACGCTCGTGTGACAGGCTGACAACTCGGGTGCCGAAAAGAAAACTGGAAATCGTATAAAAAATGGCGCACAGTTGCTTTTCGCGGGATGTCGCTGAACCGCTCGCCTATACGAACGTATGGTAGAGGTGACATCTCCACAAGTCGAGAGGCGCTTTAAGCGTTGTGCCGCCAGACGGCAAGGGAAGCGGAGTCTATAGTGTCGTGATGCGTTTTACTGAAATCGGCCAACAGCTCAGGGCCTATCGACTGGAATCCGGGCTGCGCGCGGAAGAGATCGCGGCGCGACTCGGCGTGTCCCGCGCGGCGCTCTACCGCTACGAGAAGGGCGAGGTGATCAAGCTCGACACCGTGAACCGGCTGGCCGAGCTTCTCAAAATATCGCCACTCTCTCTGCTTGGCATCGGCGTAGAATACTATAGCCGCCCCATCGGCTTCTTCGAGCGCCTGCGCCAGGTGGAGGAGACGGCCGATCAGATTCTGCAGGTGAGCTTCCCGCTCACTTACCTCACCTCGTCCGACGAGTTGGACGCTATCGAGGCCGATCTGTTCTTTGAAGCGGCATCGGAGGCGGGCGCCGAACGCGCCTCCTACCGCTCCACCGCGGAGCAGGTGCTTGGGATTCTTGCCGAGCGCAAGCGTATGTTCCGCATGCGCCGCCCGAGCATCATTGCCATGCTCTCGGCCGGCGCGGTCACCAAATTCCTCCAGCAGGGCGTAGGCCAGGGCATGGCCAAATCCGAGTCGCTGCGCCAGCGCGCCCGTGCGGTGGCGCGCGCCGAGATCGAACACATCGCCAATCTGATGGAAGCCGAGCCGATGGGGCTGCAATTCGGCCTGCTGGCTGGCGGCGAGCCAACCGGCCAGTTCCACATCCTTCGCTCCCGCGACCGCGCGATGCTGGCCATCAACCCCTTCCGCAGCGACACCATCCCGCATTTGCAGGCGGGCGTCGCGATGATGACCAGCGCCGACGAAGCGCTCACCGCGTATCAGCGGACCGCTGAAGCGATGTGGCGCGACGCCATCAAGGGCCAGGCTGGCGCCAACGAGATACGGGGCCTGTTAGGCCAGTAGCCGGTTCTCAGTTGTCGGTTTCCAGAACGGGCGGGCGGCTCTATCTCTGGAAACTGACAACTGGAAACTGACGACTGATGCTCGCCTTCCCCCATTCGCCGGACGTTATGATCGACTCGGCGGAAACGGTCTGGAATGGCCGCTTCCCGCTGCAAGTGGTGAAATTCCGCCAGCGCCGCTTCGACGGCACCTTCTCCGGCCCGCGAAGCTGGGAGCTGCTGCGCCGCGGCAAAGCTGCTGCCATCCTGCCCTATGACCCAATTACCGACCGGGTGGTGATGATCGAGCAATTCCGCCTCCCCGCTTTCGGCGCCGGCCTGCCCCCGGTGATGCTGGAACTCGCCGCCGGCCTTACCGACGGCACCGAAACCGCCGAAGCCACCATTTTGCGCGAGTCGCGCGAGGAGATGGGCCTGGAGGTCGATTCGCTGCACAAGATCGGCGATTTCCTGCTTACCCCTGGCGGTTGCGACGAGTTGTGCACGCTGTTCGCCGGCCGGGTGCATCTCGGTACTATCGGCCCGGACGGCCTGCTCGGCACTGGCGGCCTGGCCAGCGAGCAGGAGGATATCCGCGTGTATGCCCTGCCCGCCGCCGACGTGATCGAACGCGCCATCGCCGGCGCCTACCCCAATTCGGTGGCCACGATCGGCCTGCTGTGGTTCGCCGCCCGGCGCGACTGGCTGCGGGCGCAGTTTCTGGCCTGAAGGAGATTGAGATGCACCCGTTGGTAAGCACCGCCTGGCTGGCAGACAACCTTCATGCGCCCGATTTGCGCGTGCTTGATGCCAGTTTCTACATGCCGGCCGAACGGATCGATCCGTCGGACATGTTCGCCGAAGCCCATATCCCGGGCGCGCGCTTCTTTGACATCGAGACCATCGCCGATACCGACACCACGCTTCCGCATATGGTGCCGAGCCCCGGGAAATTCGAAAAGCTGGTTGCAGCGCTGGGTATTTCCAACACCACGCGGGTGGTGTTCTACGATCAGAAGGGCGTTTTTTCATCGCCGCGCGGCTGGTGGATGATGCGGCTGTTCGGCCACGACCAGGCGGCCGTGCTGGATGGCGGCCTGCCCACATGGCGCGAGGAAGGCCGGCCAATCGAACACGGCCGCCCTGCCCCCGCGACGCCAGGCCGCTTCACCGCCAGCCTGCGTGCCGCAGGGCTGCGCGGCATCGGCGACATGCTGGACAACCTTGCCACGCAGCGGGAGGTGGTGCTGGACGCCCGCGCCGCCGGCCGGTTCAGCGGAGCATCCCCCGAGCCCCGCCCAGGCCTGCCAAGCGGCCATATCCCAGGCGCCAAAAGCCTTCCGGCCAGCGACCTGCTGATCGCTGGCCGCACCTTGCTGCCGCCAGAGACGCTGCGCGCCCGCTTCGCAGCCGCAGGGATTGACGGCACCACGCCTGTCGTCACCAGCTGCGGCACCGGCGTTTCTGCTGCCATCCTGACACTGGGCCTGACCATCGCCGGCCTCGACCCGGGCGCGCTCTATGATGGTTCCTGGACCGAATGGGCCTCGCGGCCGGATACCCCGAAGGAAACATCGTGACCGAACAGTTTCACGGCCTGGCGACCCGGCTTTCCCATGCCGGCCGCGCCGGCACCAAGACCCATGGCTTCGTCAATCCGCCGCTGCATCGCGGATCGACCGTGCTCTACGAGAACATGGCCCAGCGCCGCGCCTATCTGCGCCGCCGCTTCGACCAGGCGCTGAGCTACGGGCTGAACGGCAGCGCCACCCACCACGCGCTGGAAGACGTGATCGCCGATATCGAGGGCGGCACACGCTGCCAGATCGTCTCCACCGGCCTTGCCGCCTGCACCGTGCCGCTGCTGGCCTATCTCAGCGCCGGCGACCATGTGCTGATGCCCGATAGCGTGTATGGCCCGGTGCGCTCGTTCTGCGACACCATGCTGAAACGCCTGGGGATTGCCACCACGTATTACGCCGCGGATTCGAGCGCCGATGATCTCTCCCCGTTCTTTCGCCCGGACACCCGCGTGCTTTATCTGGAGAGCCCGGGCAGCCATAGTTTCGAGGTGCAGGACGTGCCTGGCCTCGCCGCCCTGGCCCATGCGCGCGGCGTGGCTGTGCTGATGGACAATACCTGGGGCATCCATGCCTTTCAGCCTTTTGCGCATGGCGTGGATGTGTCGATCCAGGCCCTGACAAAATACGCGGTGGGCCATTCCGACGTTCTGCTTGGCTCCATCTGCACCCGCGAGGACACCCATTGGAAGCGTGTGCGCGATGCCGCCCTGATCCTGGGGCAATATGCCTCGCCCGATGATTGCTGGCTGACCTTGCGTGGTTTGCGCACCATGGCGGTGCGGCTGGAGCGGCAGATGGCATCGGGCCTGGAAATCGCCGCCTGGTTCGAAACCCGCCCCGAGATTCTGCGCGTGCTGCATCCTGCCCTGCCCGGCGCCCCTGGGCATGAATTATGGAAGCGCGATTTTTCCGGCGCTTCCAGCCTGTTTGGCGTGGTTTTCCGGCCCGGCTATTCTGCCGAAGCCACGCACCGCCTGGTGGATGCGCTTACCCTGTTCGGCATCGGCGCCTCCTGGGGCGGTTACGAAAGCCTGGCTTTGCCAACAACAGGCTTCGTGACGCGCACCGCCAGCGAAATGGATTTCGGCGGCCCCATGGTCCGCTTCCATATCGGCCTGGAAGACCCCGCGGACCTCATTGCCGACCTGGAACAAGGTTTTTCCAGCCTCCCCGCGCCTTAGGGCCTTTGTTTGAAACAGCTAGCTGTTCGCGTTGCCGCGCGGGCAAAGCGCTGGTCAACTGTACCGCAATCGTCGCAATCGGCGGAGGCGGGCAGATAGGGGGCATCGGCGACACACATGCCCTGTTCGGCCCACTCCATTGCCCGCGCAGCCAGCGCGGTATTCTCGATCGATCTGGGATTGCCCGCGGCGGGAAGGCAGCCGAATACATTCTCAGGCCAGGTCGGCGCGAATATGGCCGTGATCGGCCTGAGCAGCACGCCGTCTTGTGTGTGCTCAACCGATCATCGCGCTCCGGCTCCCCGGTGAAAATGCGCGCGGGTCGCCTTGGGTCAGGCTGCGGCCGGCGATATAGCCCAGCGTCATGGCGGGGCCGACATTGCAGCCATGGGCGGGGGCTTTGCCGCGCCAGATCGAATTGGCATCCAGCCCGGCGGCGTAGAGGCCCGGGATGGGGTGTTTGGCGCTGTCCAGCACCTGGGCGTGGCCGTTGATGCGCAGGCCGATGGTGGTTGAGCCGTCGCCCGGAAAAATTTTTACGGCATAGAAGGGCGCGGTTTCGACAGGGCCCAGGCAGGGGTTCGGGGCATGTTTGGGGTCGCCCAGATCACGATCCAGGGCAGTATCGCCTTTCTGGAAGGCCAGATCCTTGCCGGTGATCGCAAACCTGTTCATGTCGGCGGCGCTGGCTTGCAGGCCGGCAGGGTCCACGCCGATTTTTGTTGCCAGTTCGGCCAGGCTTGCCGCTTCGGTGATATAGCCCGCTTCGCGCAACGGTTTCAGGCCCATGCCACCGGGAAACACCATGCCCAGCCCATAGGCTTTCAGAAAACGGGAATCGGCCACCAGCCAGGCAGGCACTGCGCCGGCCGCATGCATATACTCGACGAACGCCACCGAGGCTTCGTTGCCGAAACGGCGACCGGCTTTGTCCACCGCAATGCAGCCTGGTTTGGACATGTCGATCAAATGGGCATATTTGGCTGTGGTGCCATCGGGTTTTTGCAGGGTGGAGGCAACGGCCCAGACGCCATTGGCATAATTCTCGCCGTCCAGCGCCCCGCCGGCTTCCAGGCCGATATTCATCCCGTCGCCGGTGTTGCAGCCGGCCATGATGGAGACGTGCTGATCCGGGAATGGCATATAGGCGCGGCGCAATTGCTCATTGGCGGAAAAGCCGCCGGAGGCGAGAACCACGCCATTGGCGGCTTTAAGCGTTTGCACCTCACCTGCGCGCTCCACCACAACGCCGGTTACCCGGCCCGCTTCGGTGAGCAGGCTGCGCACCGAGCTTTCCGACCATAGGGTGACGCCGGCATCCAAGGCGGAGCGCAGCAGCCTGGCGGCCAGCGCGTTGCCCATGGTGAGACGGGTGCCGCGTGGTTGCCGTCGCAGTTTGTCCCAGCCGAAGCGCGCGGCCAGGCGGGCCAGATACAGCATGGATGTTATCGAGGTTTTGGCGCTGGCGATATGCGCCAGATCGGGCAGGTCGATCATGAAGCCGCCAGGGGCGTTGAACTCGGCGCGCGGCGGGCGAAGCTTGGCGAAATAGCCATTCAGTTTGCTGGCGCTGTATTCCAGCGGCCGGAGCAGGCGGCCATCGAGGCTGGCGCCGGGTAACTCCGGGTGCCAATCGGGCGAATGATCGGCCACGGCGAACACCACCTGCGTTTGGGCTTCCAGAAAGCGGAGCATTTCCGGGCCGGCCTGAAGGTAGGAATCGAGCACATCCTCGTGCAAGCCTTCCGGGACCAGCGCCTGGATATAGTGTTTGGCAGCACCCTCCGGATCGGGCAGCCCGGCCGCCACGGCCAAGTGATTGCCGGGAATCCAGATGCCGCCGCCGGATATGGCGGTGGTACCGCCGAAATAGGCGGTCTTTTCCAGCACCACCACGCGCGCGCCCCGCTTTGCGGCGGTGATTGCAGCGGTGAGCCCGGCGGCGCCTGAGCCGACAATGATGGCATCCCAGTCCATAATGTTGCTCCGTGCGTCTATTCGGCCAATCGGCGTGCGTGCAGCTCTATCCGCGCGGCGATCTGGGCTGAGCGGCCAGCCAGATCGATGCGGGGCGCGCCTGGTGGCAGGGCGGCTTGCAGATCCTGCAACCTTACGGTTTTGACCGAACGGATAAGGGTTGCCGGGTCGGTGCCCGGGGGCACGCCCTGCCAGCGCGTGAGCATCCAGCCTTCCGCCAGGCCGGCGCTATCGATCCAGTTGTGAAAGCCCGGATCGCGGGCGGCGAGAATATAGCTGGTGGTGCCATCCGTGTTCGGCAGGGCCTGCGATGTGTTCAGGCTGACCAGGCGGAACCTGGGATCTGGCGAGATGGTCCATGGGTCTGAGACCTGAAACCCGGTATAGTTGGCGCCGCCGCTGGCGAGGGTGATGACCACCGCGGTTTCCGGGGCCAGGTGGAAGCGGCCGCCGGCCAGAAAACCCCAGCCGCCAGGGCGCCCGTTTGGGCCGATCAGCCGGTTTGGCGGCGGATAGCCAAGAAAACCATCTTTGAAACCGCGCCAGAACGACACCCAGATGGGCATGCAGGTGACGATATCACTGATAATGTCATCTTCGGTGCGTGGCGCCGGGGGCGCCGGGCCGCCGATGCGTTCCACATCGAGCCTGGTTGGCGTTTGCGCCCAGTCCGACATGCTGTCGCGGGCGAAAATCCACAGGCTGCCTGGCTCGGATTGGAGGTGATTGGCGCGCCCATCGGCCGGTTTACCATCTACCGAGATGGTGAAAGCACCGTTCTCGTCTGCAATGATGGTTTGGCTGGTGAGTGCGGCGAGGGTGCGGCCGAGGCCTGCGTAATGATCGAACTCGGCGACGATCTCGATGGTGAACTGGGTGGGGTTTTGCGCGAATTTGCCGTGGATGAGATAGGCGGAGGCACCGTCGATGGGGATTTCGCGGTTGCTGTTATCGGGGTTGTCGATGGCGACGGCGGCACCCTGATAGGTGTGGCCGAACCAGTGGCGCGGTGCGTTATAGACGTTCCAGATGACGCGCGGCCGCGCATCATCTGCATTGACGATGCGCATGGTCAGCGCCAGTACCCATTGATCCAAGGCGCGGTCCAGGCCCAGGGCGCCGTCCGGAGTTTGCGCCACCGGGTCGGCCAGCAGGCCGGCGCGGGCGGTTTCGCGGGCGGCGCGGATCGCTGGGTGCTCGATCAGGCGAAGGGCGAGATTTTCGGCGTCACGCTGGTCGGCGGTGGCGAGCGGGCTGGATGGCATGATGCGGGCCTTATGGCTTGGCCAGCAGATGGCCGAAGCGGGCATAGTACTCGGCGAGCCTGGCATGCACTTCAGCCGGGTCGATGCCGAATTTTTCCGGGCTGTGCCGATGTTTTCCGAGCCGCGCCGCCGAGGGGTTGGTGGCGAGGAAGGTGGTGAGGCGGTTGTGCAGGTCGGCGGTGAAGGGAATGCCGAAGCGATCATAGATGCGGCGAACCGAGCCGATCGGGTCGTGCACCACATCACGATGCGCGATATCGATGATGCGGGCTTCGATGTCCGGGTTTTCCAGCCTGGCCTTGGTGGCGCGCGCCATGGCGGCACTCCACATATCCACCACCGAGCGGCCGACGGCGTGGAGATCACCGCCCTGCCCCACCGCTGCCTGCAGCCCGGCGATGAAGCTGGAGAGAGAGGACAGGGTTGAGACGGGATCGCGATGAGTCCAGACCAGGGCGGCATCGGGATAGGCTTCGACCAGACCACCCAGATCGAAAAGATGGTGCGGGGATTTGATCACCCAGCGGCCTTTGGGGCCTTTCCATTGGAATTGCTGCAACAGGCGTTTGTGGGTTTTGTAGAGGCCTTCCGGGACCGTATCGATAATCCATTGCGCGTACTCGGGCACGCCGTATTCGGCAGGGAAATTGCTGCTGGCGAAATGGAAAATCATGCCGTGATTGCATTCGCCTGGCTGGGTGCAGTCCAGACGCTGGATTTCAGCCAGTTGCGGCGCGTGGGCGAGATAATTGTCGTACATGCCCTGAACGATGGCGATACGCGGATCGGTGTAAAACGTTGCCGCTTCGGTGGCTGGCCAGGGGATGTAGAGCTCGAATTCGCGCGGGGCGCGGGAGGCGGGATCCTGGGTGAGCAGATCGTAGGAAATGGTGGTGCCGGTGCGCGGCAGGCCGATGATGGCGATTGGTTGCTTGATCTGCTGCGCCTCGATGTCCGGATAAAGGCGCGCGTCTTCGGCCAGGCGCAGGCGGGTTTCCAGGATGTGCTGGATCCGGGTGCGAACGGACCCACGCAAGGCCGCGCCTGGCTGCATGGCTTCCACGGCATTGACCAGCACGGCGAGCCCTTGGCGAAAGCTCGGGTCTTTGCCCCAGTTGCTCAAGCCGGTGGCGCGCTCGGCGGCTTGCAGGAGTGCTGGTTCGCTCAGGCGCTCGTCGATCTTTGCGTCCACGGAGACGGGTTTCCTCGATTGCTCGCGGAGCCTCGGTCCAAATCGCGATGGCGGACGCCTACCGGGGGAAAGGCTCGCCGCTTCTGCCCGGAGGAGTAACGACGGCGGGCTTGACCAAGGGAAGAGGCGACACCGATGCAGCGATTGACGGGCAAAGTGGCGATCGTGACAGGCGGTGGCGGCGGCATTGGCGCGGCGGTGGCGGCACGGCTGGTGCAGGAAGGCGCGCTTGTGGCGGTGGCCGATCTGTTCGAGGCGAGCGCGCGCAAGGCGGCTGCACCTTTGGGCGAAAGCGCCATCGCGGTTCAGTTCGATGCGGCCGATGCGGCTTCGGTGCAGGCGATGATCGAGCGGACAGTGGCGCATTTCGGGCGGCTGGATGTGCTGCATAATAATGCGGCGCTGACCGACCCTGAGCGTCAGAACCAGGATACGACAGCGACGGATATTCCGCTGGACATCTGGAACGCGACGAT
>Ga0116227_10013592_pt1 | contig 12729 bp, 5 predicted proteins | sample S1TSphgellanicum_FD_89693 | JGI IMG/M metagenome (GOLD analysis project Ga0116227, IMG submission 89693) | Host-associated microbial communities from peat moss isolated from Minnesota, USA - S1T2_Fb - Sphagnum magellanicum MG | ecosystem: Host-associated > Plants > Peat moss > Unclassified... | reverse complement strand
TTAAACAAATCCTTGATGTGTTTCACAATAGGGATTTGAAACAAAGTTTCCACCACTAAATTGGTGTGATGTGTCATGTAGTGAATGCCTTCCAAATGAGGAACAAACTTATCTTGTATTTGGCGAATAACACCATGTCTCATCACTTGGAAAACATTTACACCACTAGAAACAATGACATCAATTTTGTAACACCATCTTCATAAGAAACACATGCATGCTTTTTTAAAACATCCATAACAACCTTAGTGAGATTATCAAAACCCCTTCCTTAATGACTTTTTTGAAAGCAATCTATACAAGCAAATGACACCAATCTTGAATGACATAATAATGGATTGAAACCTTTGATTAGTTATTAATCATTAATCGTCAATCATGGTGACTTCATCATATAAAAAGGCAAGACCCATTTAAAACTTACAATCACATCCCACATTTTCTTAACAATTTGCATGTGTAAGCATTCAACTATTATCTAATTGGTAGAATCACTCCAATGATTTTTAGTGTTTATGGGAACATTGAAAAATCCAAATAATGATTTCATGGCCTCAAACTTTAGCATAAATTGGCCCTCCTATAATAGATGCAAAATTGTGGCAAAATCTCACCCTTTCCCTCCCTTTCCCCCCTTCAAACCTCCTTAATCACCTATTCAACAATGAAAATATGACTTCATTGAGAATATGTTACTTCAATTTTGGCTAGTTACATTTCTTGTTCACATAAAACTCCCCTTTCTTCTTGTCCAAATGTGGCATGTCCAAAACAACTTTTGTCTTCCTTGCATCCTTTTTAAGTGCAAATAATTTTGAACCCAAAATAACATCGTTTTCCTTCATAATCAAACATACAATGCCCTTCACACAATTAATTTTTCCATGATCACTTTGAACATTTTTTCCCACAAAAATTGCATAGCTCAAATATTTTTGCACTTGTGAAAAACATCATAACTTTTTTAGGTTTTTTCAATAATGGCTTGTTTCCTTCATTTGGCAAATGTGGATATCACACATGTTGGGTGCAATAGGAGAAATGAAAGTGAACAAACCATTCAAGCACAACAATAATATTCCATGATTGTTATGTTTCAATTTCAAGTTCAAATCAACCTTGTTTTTGTTTGAACTTGTTTCAAAAGATGGCATCGAACAAAATTTAGGTAGGATTGCCAAATGAGATGACTCATTAGGGTTTCAATTAGAGTTGAGAAAAAAGCAAGACGATCAATATCTACTTTACAATTCCCACTCGTTGAACCCATGACATTCACATAATATATGACAAAAAGTTTCAAAACAATCTCATAGACAATAGAACACAAGACTAGAAAGAACATTTTTTAAAAAAAAACAACAAAAACTTATAATCACCACAAGTAGTGGAAGACAAAACATTGTAATAGATTATGATTTTTTGGCAAAGGATCCATCATTCCTAGGGTTGGTTGGGGATCAACCTAGATTTAAATAGTGCAAGTTCGTGATGGGCTCTATGCCACAACCAATTACAATGGGGGATCTAGATTAGGGTTTACATTACATTGTGATAATCTTGCTTAGTGAACATGATGAAATATGGTAATTTGTTCAAAATTTTCAGCTTTTTTCCTTTGCTTTCTAGTGATTCTTTACCAATAATAATAATAAAAGGCTGCTATGGACCATTCATTTGAAATTTCAAGATTCTTCATGGACTAGAGTTGTAGGGACCTTGAATAATTAAGGATATAATCAGTTCAAATATGAAGAAATTTCACTATTAAATAATGCCAGACGAATTTTCTTCCAGCTTTTGGTCAGGAGCTGTGATTATTTTTTAAACCAGAAATTTTGAATTTTTTTTTAGTGCAAATTTTCTTATTTTTTTGAATAATTTGCCAAATTTTTATTTCACAGAATTGGAAAAAGAACTCTAGTTCAGGGTCACGAAAGGTTAATTTGCAGCATACACCATGGAAAGAAGTAAATTTCCATGAATCTTAAATCAAGAGTCATTTTAGGGGGGATATAGCTCAGACAGAGGATAGCACACAATATTATCTTAGAATTTGAAACCCAAATCTCATATGTGCCAATTAAGTTCGTTAAAGTTGGGATAACTACTTTCGAAAATATCAACATTGGATAATTTTACATTTTCAATTAAAGCACAACCATACTAAAAATACACCTTTTGTACAAGTTCTCATAAGAACATTGAATATTGCAGTTGTATATATATCTCTTAAAGTACATGTATATATTCAACTTTGGAGGGCACTTTATGTCCATGAATATAGTTCCTGGAAAAGAGAAAGGATACTATGGCTCTTCCTGAAGAATGAGAGGGACCTTACGCTTACTTATGGGCATAAAATGCCTCCCACTTTTAAGGAGTAGGTGTAAAAAACTTCCCCCCCATATGCCAAGTGATCTTGCTGTGTTTAGATCCATCATATAACCAATGTCAATTAGGTTGTTATTAGAGAGAGGAACAGACCCCCTCAGCCTTAGCCATAATTGTGCTTCTCAAAAGTATCAAATAGTCAGCTTTGATATATAACCTTGGTTTTCAAAAAATCTGAAAAAAATAAAAAAATCATCCATAGAATCAGCTGTTCTTTATGAATTCTTTCAAGAAAACTATCAGCTCCTTAGGGATTTGAAATAACGAGGAAGAATGATTCTCGGATTCTGATTATTTTTACAAGAAATTCTGGAACTGATGCAGGTTCTTTAATTCTGGAACTTTTAAAAATCCAGAACCAATGGATCATAATAATTTCAAATAACTACACAACACTAATCATAAACATTAATCGCCTTAGTGCTCTATGAGGATTAGAGCAGATGGGGAGGGGGGCGAGGGGGGATATTACACATTACCAAAATAAGGACACCACCCTAGGGCTTTAGTAATCTATACTTTCTGGTGGGGTATCCAAAATTTGGTTAACTAATGCTGGACCTCGTAATCTTGCACAAAATTTATATGTATACAGATATAATTTGATGAATTGGATTTTGCAAATAAACAGGTTCACATCATTTTAATACCATGGAGTTCACTCAATGTTCATTCAAAGCACGTGCACTTTTGACACTCTTAATTTCCCCCCACCCCCCACCCCCCGGGCGTACATTTCGCATCAAAGTTTTCCACCCAAAAAAGTGGGGGTCTCAACACTCAGGCTGTAAGCTATGCTCCACCTATTCCAATTTTGAGTCACACCAAAGCTATGCTCCACCTATTCCAGTTTTGAGTCACACCAATATCGCTTAAGTGACACTTGTATGAAATTCATAAGAGACAGTGTTCTATTGAGGACACTTGTACAACAATTACACTATGCTGACGTTTGAGATCACACCAGTGCAGTAATTTTCAACTGCTTCTCCTAAAACTGATAACCTACCCAGCAGCTTTTCATTTTGTGCTAAATTTTGCCAAAATGAAAATAATGAGAATAATACCGGAATATTCTGTTGCAATATAGTTTTACTCTGTAAAACTTACCAAATTTTACTGAAAAAGAAATTTGAAAAATTTTCATCACATTTCGACTCTGATTTTAGTTTGGTAGCAAATTTTTAACTAGTTTTTCTAAACATTTAGATAGGCTTCCAAAAATCCTGTCACCATTTACTGCTAAACCTTTTCCCCATCGACAGGGCTTCCGTTTTCTCTTGAAAGTTCCCTCTAGAAATTTAACAATTAATATAAAAACTTATTTAAACTAGAAGCCTTAAATTATCCAAGTTTTGTGCGGACATTCCGGATAGCTAAGAGGGAATAAAGTATCGTAACTCGTGATACCGACCTGCAGCGACATTTCTATGGGTAGAGGCTGCTGCTACACATAAATATGTTATGGTGTCTAGGTACTCCCAACAAGTCCCATTCAACTTCATTCTGAGCATACACAGTCCACTGTTACTTGTTACTGCACTTGATCTAGCTAGATTTGTACCCAGCTCACACTTTCTTACTCTTATAACCTTCTTTCGCCCTGCCTGCAGCTGGTGCATTTCATCTGTGACTGCAATGAAGAACTCTGTGAGGATTGTGGCCCTTCAGGCGCTGCTGATGGCTGTGATCATTTCGCTTGCCACGGATTCCATCAACGGTTAATTACTTCCCTAGACTGACTCCTCATGTTGCATTCAGTATCGATGAGGGTCATATTTGTGTACCTGCAGATTGTTTGCAGGATTAGACTAGGCGCGCGCATTAACATCTTTATGAATTGGAAATATGTAGTTGACCTGAAACTCATACTTCTGTAATTCCGGCATTCTGATCTATTCGTAAAAGATTTGAATGTATGAAATATATTTGTGATAAAAGAATATCCCTACAAAGTTTGAAAATTCGAATATATATTTCAAAACTAGAGTTGTGAATGAAATTCTTGGTTGAATTTTTTGAATTTTTGGATTGTGTATGTCGAAGGCATACAGATCACCGAGTGGATGGTTTATTATTCTGGGTTATGTACTACTCTCTAAATGTTCTAGAGTTATAACACGATCTCACCCTGCACAAATTATGTATCATTACTTCTGCAGCTGCGTCAATCAACATCAGAAATCAATGCTCAGAAACGATCTCAGCATGCACAACCTGTGGCAGCTGTGGTGGACAAGTGAATTGTTACGCTCTAGCTCCCCACAACGGATTCCAAGCGATCGACGTGGGGCCGAACTGGCCCGGTGGCTTGATTTGGGGCTATCTAGGAGGCAGTGCAAATCCAACTGATGGAAATAAAGCCAAGCCTCAGGCAGACCTTGCGGAGTTCACCATCGGTGCCGGTGGCCAAGATTCCTACGATATCAGTAACGTGGTAATTCCTTCTTCGTTCTAGCCGGACTTCGACTAGCCTTTGTAGAAAACACAGTCTTGATCACGTATACCACACGTCCAGATAAAAAAATCCTAGAACGAATCTGAAGCAAATTCTGACCTAATTATTATTATTAGACCTATTCTGTCTTTATTGAACTAAGATTATGATCTTCAACATAGCTAGACTTTCAAATCACCTTATGGTTAATTGATCAATCTGCAGACCTAGACTTTCGCATCATCCATGTGGTTGACAACTGATCTGACAGATAAGTTTGTTTTAAATTAGGCATACTTAGCTGTTATCCCCTAGCCCCTGACTTTCAATGTATGGAACTGTAGTTTAGGTTAGTGCTAGAGCACGCGGGTAGCTAGTTAGAAGCTGATCATGCTGATCACGAGTATAATTTTGGTGGCTGCTGAATCCTGATCTTGTTTTTCTGTTTTCATTGTTTTTTGTTTTGGTCCCACGATCTGTTTCAATATAGAACTTAAATCTCTTTCAATGTAGAACTAACTACTCTGCATTTTTTAAATTTTTCGCAGAACGCTTACAACCTGCCTTTGCTGATCAACCCCACAACCATTGCACCTCCGGGACGAAGGCATGGACTGGAGTGTGGCACTCCTATTTGCTCCATCGGCAACATTTACAGCTTCTGCCAGTCTCCAAACTTTCTAACCGGTGCAGTTGGCTACGGTTGTAGCAACGTTAATGGCCCAGGAAAGGTTGCCACGCCTGGAACTGAACAATTCGCAAACGCTTGTCCCGATGCCTACTCCTACTCTAAGGACGACGCCAATCATGTGTACGCGTGTCCCACTGGCAGTAACTATGAAGTGGTGTTCTGCCCATAAAAATTTAGGAATGAATACTGTAGATGAGGTATTTCCTGTGGGATGAATACAGTATGTGATGTCGAGTTCCTTTGGGATCAATACCTTGTATGAAGTCGGCTTTGGGATTAATACTATATACATGAGGGGCATGAATACCAGATCTGAGGTAGTTCTATTGGGACAAATACGATATTTGAGGTAATCCCTTTGGGATGAATGCCTTAGATGAGGTACTTCCATTGGGACGAATACAATATTTGAGGTAGTCCCTTTGGGATGAATAGCTTAAATGAGGTGGTTCATTTGGGGATGAATACCGTAGATGAGGTAATTCCTGAAGCCAATGCATGATCTCTACCTATGCAATAATTGAACTCTCATCAAATAATTTTGGGGCATGGTTGTGATTTCGAAAGATTCAACACATGGAATTCCAGCTGGGCAGGCCAAGGTGCCAAATAAATTACAAAACATGCTTAGCGAGTACTAATTAGTACAGTATATATATTTAATCACCTTGCTGTACATAAAAAATAAAGATATGTGAGAGCAGATAGAATTTCGTGTAGGCTTCTTTTAGAATGGATATTATACGTCCAAGAAAAAAAGAAATTTGTGCTGCTAAACAACGAGTTGCTTTTTGTTCATGGGGAGTCACTTAGTTTTTTTACAAAAATGACATTGAGCAGTTCAAAAGAAGTGTTTCTTTATTACTTTGGAGGTAAAATTTTGTAAACATTTAGAAAATTAATTAATTAGACCCTCTAAATAAATCTTTAATTTTTTTATAAAGTTAAAAAGGAATTTCGAAATTTTAGTTAAACATGTTTATTCCATAATTTATACAAGTAACTTAAAATATTCACGAATGACCAATACTACCATACTTATAAGCAAACTAAGGTAAATAAAATAATCTATCCCATTTATAATTAGGTAGCAAATTTTAATACCACCTAAAGTCTGATCACAAAGCCTGTATATTCAAATTCTCAAACACAACCAATAGCTTGACAAGAACATGCTGTCAAGTGCAGCATTTTAGTCTTGATGGCATCTCCAATTAACAGGTCTTATGAAGTCTTATTCTCCCCTTTCAATGGCCTGATTCTCATGCAGAATTGGGTCTTTCAAAAGGGGTGCCTATTTAGTAGACCTAATTTCTAGGTCCCTCCAATTTTGTAAGACCAATCTATCTATGAAGGAAGGTAATTTCTTTGTTTTGTTTATTTTGCATGTTGAGATATCCCAAACCAAGACTCTCTTATTGCGCTCTTAGTATTGTTGGGAAGCCCTTCATGAGTATGGGTACACCAAGTTGGTTTCATAATGTTTTGAAATATGGTGGAGAACTTATTGAATGAACAAAATTTTCATTAAAAATTCATTTATATGAAAACTAAAAGTTATAAGGGAATTTGGGCACACTACGGATAATATTGAAAAACCCTTGATGAGTAGGATTTAATAACTTATGTGCTTGAAAATTTCTAGACCTGATGTGTGAGGGATAGTGAATTTTAAGGTCTTTTTGTCAAATAAAACTCAATCATTCAATTACAACCAATGCTTTTGAAAGGAAAAATTAGTTGTCCATAACCAATTCACATTTAAGTCAATAGTGTAGATTACATTAATAATGGTTAACAGAAGTGAACATGGAGGGTTTGATTAGAGTAAAAGTTGGCCCATGATTGAACTTTGGTTAACCACAAACTCCCTATGACTTTGGGATTGTTGTTTAGAGTGTGATTTCATAGAATGACCCCCCTACAATAGGTCATAGTAGATTAATACCACAAATGAAAATCATCCTTATATTGTAGTCAAATGTATAATCTTTCTATAATTACATTTTTTGGTAATGTATGGACATCACATTTTGAATTATTTTTACTTGTTTTAAGTATATTTAATTAGTTTTAGACTTCATTTAATCAATTATTTTTTAAAAATAATAAACATTGAAAAATTTGAGCATATGGAAAGTATTTGTGACAAAATAATATCCATCACAAAGTTTGAAAATTCAAATATATATTTCAAAACTAGGGTTGTGAATGGAATTCTTGGCTGAATTTTTTTTATTGTGTATGATATTAATATATTTTAATTAGATCTAGGACAATTTAAAAATTTAAAGTTCTTGGATGAAATTTCATTCAAAAAATATTTTTTTACATTTTTTTAGTAATGAATACACAATCATATCTCATTTTTTTTTAAAAACCCATTATCATATCAAAAAGGAGATTTTATAAATGGGCATTTCATTATTTTTTTCAATTTTCTTTTGTTTGGTAATGTTTTATGAATCATAGACATGAAGCCTTATTATGGCCATTGAAAAATTGTAAATTATATATTATGTGTACATTGATTTGATCCAATCCTCCTCATTTAACCATTGGATCAAAATTAATTTTAACTCAAAATGAACTTTGAGTTTTAAAATGTTGTTGTTCAAATTTTAAAGGTTTTTACTTATGTTTAAAATAACCAAAGGATGTAATCAAAATTTTAGCTTACTACATATTATACACTACCTTTTTTGAACAAAAAATGGCTCACCCTTAGTGTGTTTTCACCCAATGTCATCCATCCATGGATGAATTAATCTGTTTATCATGGATGAAATATTTTCAAGCAATTTTTTAAACAACTACAAAAACATATAATATATATGGAAACTCAAAATAAAAAATCTAAAGAACAAATTTAAAAAACTATTGTTTTTTTTTCAACAATTACAATCCATTAGTTGTTGTATATAATCTTTGAAATTTTGTCTTGACAAATTATAATTTTCTAATAGAAGTAAACACAAGAAGTGGGCACCAATGGATGCAGTTATGTTAATAGGAGCCCAAAGTAGGTGTAACTATTACTTAATTTTGTGTTTTTTACACCAAATTTTTTGAAAAAAAATTTAACTTGAAAATAAGTTTTAAATTTTGCACATTACCAAATTTAATATCTTATTTTATAAATGTACAAAATATGAAATTATTTCATTAACATTTGGACCTTCAAAAATAGTGTAAAAAGACTTGGACCAATACTTTTAAGTAGTAAAAGGACTTGGAAAACTTTGAAAATGATTTTTTTTTGGAAATTTTTTAGCACAAACCTTAATGAAATAATACAATAACAATTTTTTAAAAATTTAAAGTTTTTTTGAAGATTTTTCGAAAATATTCCAAGAATATTCCTTTAAAAGCAATCACCAAAGGGGGCACCAGTGGCTCCTATTAGCCCATTTGAACTCCAACACATAAATAGGCATTGGGTGTAAGCAAGATATTTTGTACATACTTGCTACCTTGCTTCCTACTTGAAAACACCAAAACAATTGTTTTTTAAACTTCTAACCTTCCTTTAGCATTTCAAAACAAATGAATTTTTTAGTTTTTTTCATAGGCATCTTTAGCCTCCTTTTAACTTTTAAAAACAATTTGTGTCATATCATTTGGACTTGAAAAAGTACCCAAAAAGTATCCCCAATAATTTCGTCATTTTTTAGGGGTTGGGGATGATTTTAATTATGAAAACAAACTCCATTAACCAAAATAATTATATTGGTATTGAAATGCATGAAAAAAAACCGGAATACTTATAAAAACATTTCACCTACTTTCAAGTACATAAATTTTATTTTTCAAATTGTCACAAATTTTAGGTCCAATTCAAGTACTTGTAAATAGTGTAAAAAAACATGATTATAACAATTTAATTTTTGAAGTTCATGCAAACAAGAATTTAAAAATCATGCACCCAAAATTAATATTATTATCCTCATAAAATCATCTATTTGTTAATCCTTTTATATATAAACCTTAGTATTTTATTATTTACACTACTTTTTGTGTATACTTTATCATGTTTTCACCCCATTATGTAAGCTCTCATAATTTTTATTTTTGGAAAATATTACATGAAAAATAATTGAGAACCAAAAATCCATGAACATTTGGTTAACATTGGAAATTTTCAAACCATGAATTTGAAATTGTATTCCCAAATATGTAATCATGTAGCATAAAAAGGTACAAAAGGATCAAGCTTCAAAATATTTTTTACATCATTACAATTCAATGATGGTTGGTGCATTTGGAGGTCTCCTACTAAATTCAAACGCACATTACAAATGTAATACATGCGCTTGCAGGATACGAACTAATTATGTTTAAAACTTGTTGTGTTGGAAACAAAATTTGGACAAATACAACTCAGGTAGACACCAACTATGGCAAAATAGGTGCATGGTAGTGTTGACAATTGATTCATGAACCAATTGTTCATAAATGTAAATATGTTTTTGAGGTGTGAAAGTGATATTGACAACCTTGCATCACAAACTTCATGGGTCACAATTTGGCAATAATAGTCATGTGAAATTTGTTTTTCATAGGTTCATATGGAATAGACACAAATGTCATTAATCTACTTGTACTATTTGAACATCAATGTCATGTGCATTGTTTAGACACAAATGTCATATGCTTGTTTGTATTGTTTATACACAAATGTTATGTGTTTATTTGTGTTATTTACACATGAAAGTCATGCAAACGACTTCCATGTTTAAATAATGCATGACATTTGTGTGTAAACAATACGAACCCATGAAATAACACATTTTGCACGGATTTGGAATGAACCCATGAAGTTTATAAATTTGTGAAGTGGCGTTTACAGTGGCAACACCTTTCATTTTAAACATGTTTGTTAAAAAACATTGTTTCACAATGACCTTCATGCGCTTATGCTTATTGTTGAGAAATTCAAGATGAATTTTTTTTTAATTCTTCCTATTGAAACATTTTGTGTATTTCCTAGTCTTTTGGTGATGCAATTTTCATATCATGTGTTATAACTAAGATTATTTTTGTTTGTTTAATTTAGAATTAAAATTAAAAGGTTGTTATTAGTTATATTATTTATTTAAATAACTTGGAAATTGGAGGCTTTTGTTTTTTATTTTAGAGGTTGAAGGTTTTTGTTCTTACTATTCAAGAAGTTGAAGGCTTTTGTTTTTTCTTTTGAAGGTTAAAAGTTTTTGTTTTTACTCTTAGAGAGGTTGAAGGCTTTTGTTTTTGTTCTTGGAGGTTGAAGGTTCTTGTTCTTGTTCTTGTTCTTAAAGAGGTTGAAGGCTTTTGTTTTTTCTCTTGGAGGTTGAAGGTTTTTGTTATTGCTTTTAAAGAGGTTAAAGGTTTTTGTTTTTAGAGGTTGAAGGTTTTTATTTTTGTTCTTAGAAAGGTTGAAGGTTTTTGTTTTTATTCTTGGAGGTTGAAGGTTTTTATATTTATTCATAAAGAGGTTGAAGGTTCTTGCTCTTAGAGAGGTTGAAAGTTTGTTCTTGCTTTTGAATGTTGAAGGTGTTTGTTAGTTCTTTTGAATGTTGAACATTTTTGCTCATACTTTTGGATGTTACAGGTTCTTATTTTTACTTTTTGATATTAAAGGTTATTGTTTTTACTCTTACATGTTCAAAGTTATTACTTTTGGTTTTAGATGTTGAAAGTTTTTGCTCTTACTCTTGGATATTGAAGGTTCTTATTTTTGTTCTTGGATGTTGAAGGTTTTTTCTTTTGTATGTACATCAAAATTATGTATACAAGGTAAGATTTTTTTGAAAGTACTTAAAATTGTAATTCAATTTACCTAATTGTAAGCATGGTATTTGCAAATGTACATATAGTTTAGTTTGTATCAATGTTTTATATGTTGCATTTTAGTGACACATAAGTTACATATTAGTGACAATATAGTTTTAAACTAATTTTATTCACGTTGAAGGGATTATTTACATTTTTTGACATTATAATGTTATGATATGCTACTGATTTCATTTCACATGTGAATTAAATGTCATAACATGGTAGATTTCAAGCAGATAAGGTGCATGGAAGAAATTGCATGGCTCAAGTTCCATTTCAACAAAATTAAAAGAAAACATTCATTTATGAAACAAGTGTTTTGAATGACAATATTTGGTTGTTGTGGGTCATCATTTTTATGAGTTGACCTTTTGTTTAAATAGAGAAAAATGTTTATTATATATAATTTGGGCATTACATTTAGATTCATAATTAAATTATTTTTTGATAAAAACATTTTTTAATTTTTTTGTAATGTATTCTTCAACATGGAATGTAAATGTATTTAAAGTTTGAAATCCATTTCATGTTTATAAATAATGATGTCCAATGCAATTCAATATTATCTATTATAATTAAGACAACATCATAATGGTTGTGTGAAGTTTAGATAATTGCATTGTAACTTGCAATTTAGTTGTTTAGTACTATTAAAATTAATTACCATACAATTGCTTTGAAACCCAAATTTAAACACTTAATTACAAACTAATCACTAAATCTTTTATTTTCATTTCATCTTTAGTTGTAAGTTAGTTGCAAAGGATAGGAACTAAATTCATTGCTCAAATGGATGAATGAAATAATTGAAAAATATATTTGTTAAACTAGTCATAAAATAATTGTAAATAAGTTGCAAAGGATTGGGATAAAATCCATTCGCATTAAATGGATGAATGAAATAATTAAAGATGATATTCGTCAAACTAATTGTAAAATAGTTATAAATGAGTTGCAAAAGGTTTTAACATACATCATTTGTTGACAAATGGATGAAATGTCACGTTGGAATGTGTGTGGAAATTTAACATGAAGATTAATTGCAAAGAACTTACATATAGTTACATGTGAACTATACCATATATATGATATTACATATGACATAAGGTGTCTTTTGCAACTATTGTAACTTGTCCAATAGCACTCAAGGCTATATAAATACTATGAATTGCAAGTGTTTGTTGCAATTAAAAATCCTAGTTGCAAGCCCAATTTTAGAACCTTATATTTTCTTATAGTGTACCGGGTTTTGAAAAAAGTAAAATAAAGGAGCCAAAAAAAAAATTTATCACTTTCCTTAGGTAAGCAAAAAGCTTCAACACAAAGGGGATTGTCCAACTTCAATAGGGTAGCCTCATAACCTTTCAAAAAAAAAAAAAAACTTAAAAAAAACATA
>Ga0116227_10013590_pt1 | contig 12730 bp, 3 predicted proteins | sample S1TSphgellanicum_FD_89693 | JGI IMG/M metagenome (GOLD analysis project Ga0116227, IMG submission 89693) | Host-associated microbial communities from peat moss isolated from Minnesota, USA - S1T2_Fb - Sphagnum magellanicum MG | ecosystem: Host-associated > Plants > Peat moss > Unclassified... | reverse complement strand
TGCACCTTTGACCCCTGAGGTTTCAAAGGGCAGTTGTTTAAGTTGTGGTCCTTGCCTCCACAATAAAAACACAAGTGCTCCTTGCGACGTCGTTCTTTCTCTTCTTCGGTTAGCTTCCTAACTCTCGAAGTGTCGATTTGCATGGGCTCTGGGGTCAAAGTGCTTGAAGATGTTTGGCGGGTTGGAGTTGTGTAATCCGCTCGATATGATCCAAAGAGCAATCGTCGCTCCTGTCGCTGCTCGAACAGCCGGTTGTCGTAGTCGATTGCTTGAGTAATGGCTTCCGACAGAATAGTTGGTTTGGGCAAGTTCAGCAACAAGGTTTTCATATCGTCGCGGAGTCCCCATCGAAACATGGTGATGAGAGCCGTGTCGTTCCAATCGAGGTCACATGCAAGTTGTTGAAATTTTGCAACGTATGTTGAAGCTGGGCGCGATCGTTGTTGCAGTGTTCGAAGTTTTGTTGTTGCTATAAGGGCTCGATCTCTCTCTCCAAACATTCTGCTGAATTCTTCCAAGAATTGATCAAGGTCTGCCAAAAGTGGAAAATCCTTCTCCAATAGTGACAAAAACCAAGATAACACAGTTCCGGTGAGCAGTGATCCAATGAGTCCAACTTGTGTTTCTTTTGTTGCGTATTTGTGTGGTTGGAGACGAAAGACAAGTCGAACTTGATTGACAAAATCTCGAAGTTTTGTACGATCTCCGTCAAACTTCTCTGGCAAGCTTACTTGAGGTTCTTTTGGTGCTTGTGGAACTGGATTTGCTATGGAAGCTGGAACATGGACTGGAGCGCGAGCAACTTGGAGTTGTTCCATGGCGTTTCGTAGGTTGGCATTCTCTTGTTGTAGTTATTGCAGCATGGAAACCACATCATGCATCTGGATGTTGGAAGCATCACCCATCTTGGTAGTGGACTATCGTCAAACTGTTGCGGATGGCAACTCACACAAGACTCGGAATAACACTCTAAGCTCCAAAACTAGAACTAGTAACACTCGAAGCGAGAAAGCTAGAAGAGCAAGTATAACTGGTGTTAACGAGAGTGAGGGATAATGTCTCGAGGCTCTCTATTCATATTGTTAGGACGCTACTGGGAAACTCTAAAGTTGGAAAGTTGGCACCGCCTCCAAGTTCGGAAAAGTCCGCACCGTCACCGTTACTATCACGTCCGCAACATTTAGGGAGAAGTCCGCACCGTCTCCCAATTGGGAAAAGTCCGCACCGCCTCCCAGTTGGGAAAAGTCCGCACCGTCACTGTCCGTCACCATCATGTCCGTGACACTGCCTTTTTTGTTTTCATTTCTTATTTTCAAGTTTTTCGAATTATTCAAGGCATGTTACAACCTTCTATGTTGTAGTTGCTATGATTTGGGACCTAAATTTGACACCTTATACTTAATTATTTTCCTAATTATTTTTTAGTTTTCTAATTATTATTTATTGTTATAATTAATTTTTATGTTTCGCAGGAATCATGTTATTTGCATTTTGATATATATATTTTATAATATCAAAAATGTTATAAAAGGTATTGGATGTCTGATAAGGCAAAGGCAACAACAATGAATTATGGAATCAAGTCAAGCACCTGTTCCTCCATTTAATATCTTCACAAATTTGAAAAGATTATGGAATCTTCACAATTGTGCTAGCATTTTGTAATCTTCTTGAATAGATATAATATTTGACTTTGTGATAGTTTTATTAAGCCCATTGTTGAAGATTGCAAAGCTGCCTCATCACCAACAACTTTCATTCAATAAAAATATTAATTTGTGAAGATTCCATAATTTGTTGTTATTGTTTTAGAAATATTGTCGAATATTCTCGAATGCTAGCACAAGCAATGTGTCAGCTTATTTCCCCATATGGCCTAAACTCGTGATTAAGATATTTTTACATTTGTAATTTTTTCATAAGGGGATGTTTTAAACTTTGTGATGTGGATTTTGATGAATTCAATTTGTTGTTTTTATCTATTGGCATTGTTTTAAGGTTTTGTCAAGGCATTTTTAAAAACTAGAGAATAGACATAATCCAATATTCTACATATCAACATCAACTTGTAGTTGATTGCCTGGTTTCTAATGTGATTGAGATTTTTAAAGAACTTTTTTGTCAACGTCCATCTTAATGGCTTGGTGAAAAATTAGGTCCACATCCTTTGTTTATACATCGTAAGCCTAAATGGAAGGCTTATAATGAAGTATGGTTTATGACTATTCCTATTGGTTGTCACCAGCTTTATTTAATTGTGGACAAGCTAACTATCGATTTCTTTGATTCTTGTGACAAAATGTTGTCATATAAGATGGATTGAGGTGTTGGAATTACAAGAATGGAACAGGCACTTGTACCTCGTGAGTATGGTATGGAGGTAACAAGCCACATGGAGCTTATTTCATATGGCAAGTTTTTGAACTTCGTTTTTTGGAATTTGTTTGATGTTTTTATGAAGTGGCAACTTGTTATTTTTGTAGGTATAACCAAATTAAAAACATTTACATGATTGAATGATGCAACGTATTATTTCTGGTGAATTCAAATCTAGCCAATTGTTATGTTTTGAAGAGGCTTTCAACAAGGAGAAGGTTGCATATGAAAAGACTAAAATAGGGGGATGAAAAGGTAAGTGATTTCTTGTCTTATGTTTTGGTTTTTGTGTTTATTTTCTTTATATAATTTTTGATTTTGTAAGTTTATAGTGATTTTGTTGCATTTTGATACTATTAGTATTATTGTTGTTTTGTTTAATGGTGCAACTAGAGGTTCTCCTATACTTTGAGTTCATGATTCTTCCATTATTGTTGCATTTGGAGGACCTTTTTTTGACATCCTTACTAGGGTTCCTCCTTTTAATCACAATGTGATTGTTGGTTTTACAAATTAAAAAAAGATTGTCTATCAAGTTCTTGGTGCAATTGGTGTTGGTACTATGGATGGAAAGAAGAATGTGGTGCAAGTTGTAGATTTTAGCATTGATAGATTTGATGGATCTGGATCTATAATGGATTCAAAAGATTCATTTGAAAACACCATGTTTGAAAAAAAACTACCTATGTATAAGGATTAGTTGGATAACATTTTTCTATGTCGCCTTCTTGAAATGATTAATGTTAACATTGCCTTCAACCATGTCTTTAGTCATTTGCAGAATTGCCTTATTAACATTACGTATGTAATTGATCTTAAGTCTCTCACCACCTTAGGAGTATCAAATGTAGGAGGTAAGGTTTAATTTTGGTTCATTTTGGATGCTTTATATTTTTGACAAACTTCATTTGATAACTTTGATTCTTGTTTGTAACACTTGTAGAATAAAGGATTAAGGGGAAAAGTTGTGGAAGGAGTGTAAAAATTAGGTTAATGTCTTGGATCCATGAAGATGCCTAGGGCTTTATGTTGGGTTGTTACGATTTGGGATCGTCATGGTGTTTGTTCATGAAAGGGGAGGTTGGGAGGTTTTCTAGAATTTGTTTCTTTTAAGTTTCAACTATTTTCATAAATTTTCATGGGATTTGGGATTGGGTGAATGGTATCCAAGACACATGAACACTAAAAAAGTTGATTTATGCAATTTTTCCTCTTACGAATCCTTTACTTTGTACATCTGATTTCAATAAATGATTCACAATTTTCCTCATATGAATACTCTCTACATTTGATTTTAACATAATGACTACAAATTCATTATTTTGACCTTGTGATGGTGAATTTTTAATTTTGCCACTTTGACGAATAAAAGGATTTTTGTTTTCTATATGTTTTGCCTTGAAGTTTTGTTTCTTTTGAAAAATATTTTCATACCTTGAAATAGAAAATAAAACATTGTAAAAGTAATTATAAAAAAAGAAAAGAAAAGAAATAATAATAATGGAAAATTGAGTTAATTAAATGAATTAAAATGGTAAAAATGGACTTAAAATTAGAAATATAATTAATTTATATTAATTTATATTAATTAAATGAAATTAATTTATATATTTTTACAAAAAATAATAATCCAAAAGGAAAAAAAAGTCAAAGTTTTAAAAAAAACAATTTGGCCAATAACTTCCCATTTGTGGAAGTTACTTTACCAAATTGGTGGGTACTTTCCACCCCATGGAAGTTATTCTAACATGTTGTCAAATAATTCTTTGGCCAAGAGAACGTACTAAAAATATAAAGAGAAAAAATCAGCGATGCTTTACATCTAAATATGGCAATTTTAGAAAAACATTCCTCAAAATATGGTGACTTAATTTGGCCCATTTTTTAAAATAAAAATTTTGTGTATGAATGAGATTGGAATTTTTTAAGGTCCTTAAGTGGCCAAAATCTTCCTCCAAAAATATACATCATTGTGGTGGTGTACATCAAAACAAGCAATTTTTCACATAATGGCTTTGCCTTTTATTTTAACATCAAACAAAATCATGAGAGATGATGAAATCATGTGACAAGCACAATTAATTTGTTTTATCTTTTATCTAGAAAACTTCAATTGTTTTTTATGTTCAATATGTGCATTGTTCAATTGACATTAATTTGTTTTATCTTTTATCTAGAAAAATTCAATTGTTCTTGATGTTCAATATGTGCATTGTTCAATTGATTTAATCATTTTTCATATTAAGCTTTTCCTATTGTGTAATTTTTAAACAATTTTCTTCACTAAACATGGTCAATTAATTGTGAATCTAATATACCATTACATTTGAAAAGCAAACATTGATAATTGAAGATAAATTAAACATTAAAAAAATGAATTAAGATAATTATCTACAACTTATATATTATAAACCATCAAGCCTCTAGAAAAAACATATATAACAAAAATGAGTAGTATCATTTTGTCATAAGTCATCTAATGTCCAATGTGTTAGATGTTTTGGTTGATGCAAGAACATCCACCACCACAAAAGGATGGTTTAACAATTGTATTAAACCTTACAATCTTTTCAAAATATTATTGATATGAAATGTAAACCCCTTTTATAAAAATTGACTTGGTAAGAAAACATAAAACTAACACAATTCAACATTATTTGAATGCTTTATTACAAAGGTTGAATGGTAAAATAAACATTGTCCGACCTTCACGAAAACCATAAAATTAGAATATGGAAGTGTGTACCTAATTACATGTTGCATTTGAATGTTATGTTAACATCCATTAAATCTATGTGCAATACAAATTGAATTCACATTAAGACAACACTACACTATTATTTTTGTTAAACCCTAGTTTAAAACTTATTGATTTAGTTGGTGCAAAAAGATGTTCATGATGGATCATGGGAAGATATTCTTCACAAGTTTATAATCACTAGTGGTCACCATAACATTGTGTTAGATCATTGAAAAACTCATGTTCTTAATATTAGAAAAAGAAATTCTAATTGCTTATGGGAAAAAATTCAATACTTTAAAAAAATCGAACAAGTATTGACAGTTACTTGTAAAAAAACGAGCAAGTATTGAATTATCAATATTTTTCCAAATTTTTACAAGTATTAACACTGAATGATGAAACTTTCAAAGGATCATATTATTTACACAAGTTGAAGATTAAAAACAATTATCATTCATGCTTCCATATTATCCCTATGAAAAGTTTCCTTGTTAGTTGTTTTATTTCACAACAATCATTATTTAAAAAACTAAATACTTTGACATCCAAAATTGCCCTATTTTTTGTCATGGGAGCCATCACACAATGACAATGACATTTTTACATTGATTGGAATGCTTTACATATAGGACAACCAATCTATAAATGCATCAACTCCACAAAGGGGTTTGAATTTCCTTGGTTACTAGTTTAAAATATATCTTGCAAACAATAGTTACAACATTAGATGAATTCAAACCTATAATGAAAAAGGAACATCATCTTAATAGAAAACATACATTAGGAGAGAGATACCCAAAACTTGCTCAAAATGGAAATCTCTAAAAAAGGGAGTGAAATGAACCATACAAACCTCTTCAAAAGAAAACAAAATTAATGGATTTTAACAGAGGTTTGGGTGGAGCATTCAATCGCCTACTATACCATTTGAAAACATTTGAAAATTTGATGGTTGCCAATGAACAGAATTCTATAGATTTGTCGTCTAACAATGTTTCAATTTGTGGCTTTAGAAATTTTATGACCTTTATCATCCAAATACTACTTTTTTGCATACCCATCTTCTTAATAAGTTTCAAACCTATGTAATACATCTCAAAATATAAACCCAAAAGAAACACAACTCCAAAAGTTAAGCAATCATGTTTTTAACAAAGCATGCTCAAATAAGTTCCATGGCAATACACAACTAACCATGATACAAGGAGGTTCAATTCAAATATTATTGTCATTAGATTATTATTTTATTGCAAACATAAGTTCAACCATGTTATTTATGCTTGCAAATTTTGAATTGTGCACATTTATGTTAAACAACACAAAGTTTAATCAATTCAATTTCTTAAATCTCTTCCAAAAATTAGACAAACAAATTATGTCCAAATATGAAGTGCATCAAAGGTATAAAAGGTTTATAAAACTACTATAGTTGAATTGATGGTTACTTTTTTTTATGTCACAACTAAACAACTTGAACTTAAAGCAATACTTAAAAATTGCCTAATCCAAAAGATGGATATTATCTGCTTTTTTCAACCATACCTTAATGCTAATCATGTTTATCAATAACAATCTCTTGTAAAACATTGTTTCATATGACAAAATGGACCATTGAAAGATGCAATTAACAAAGTAATTAATGGTTATGAGGAAAAAGGTGGTTGCAGGCTTTGCACACAAGGAAGTGTTCTTGTCAAGATTGGGTGATAACATCCCCTTATAGAAATGAACAAAATATCACCAAATTAAGAAACTTGCATGAATTGTAAAATGGGACCCATTGAAGATGCATGTACATATAAGTGATAATTTTTAGTGTTATTTAGATTATATAGAGAGGTTGCTCAAAAATAATGCTTAAACACTAGAAGCATTAGAGCATCATGACAAAAATATTTATTTTCATAGTGAATGTGTTTATATAATCATGAATAATTGTGTTGAAAATAATAATACCCATGTTTTTTTACATCTTCTTTTTGATAGATATATTTTTAAATTTACACTTTCAACTTTGTTTTTTGTTTTTTGGTAGTTTAAAAATTCTTTTTGAACATTATTTTCTCAATAATATGTATATGTCCATGGAGAATGTGTTGTGCTTTAAGATGAGGTTAGATGAAGAATTGAAGCTATTCTTAGTAGTCCCAATGTCTTTTTAATTATAATGTTCAATCTTCCCCCAAAAAATCCATTCTTTCTATGTAAAAAATTTTCATATTTGATTAACTTTTAAAAATTTTTACTAGCAATATTGAAAGATTTTTATAGTTGCTTTATTTATATTAATTTATTGCATTGCTTAGTGAAATGATCATCTTTGATTTTGATATTTAGGGTTATGAATGCTATGGAACCATGGTTTTTTTCATTTTTCTAGTGTAACCACAATAACACCATCCATAGGAAGATTTAACTAAATTTGGCTATAGGACAAGAAAAACAATAAATGTTTTTTGTAATCTCACTACTATTTGGTGACTTGCAAGAGCGTGAATTTTAAACATAGCAAACAAAGTCCAAAAAATAATAATTTGCTGATTTTTTTTCAAAAATTAAAAAAAAAACCTTTTGTAGGGGTCATAGCCCCAAAATTTTCACATTTGACTAAAATTTCACACAAAATTTGTATGGATCTATGATTATGATTAGGTTTTTAATTTTGAAGTTGAATACATAATTTTTGTAAATTTGTTTCATATTTCACCTTTCTTTCATTGATTTTTTGATTGATAACAATTGTGCATATGGAATGAAAAAGTCTCACCCTTTTTGTTATGTTGAGTAAAGCCCTCGAAGGAAGGCCTTCCTTTAAAATCTTTGATAATCAATTTTATGACATGTGATAGTATGTTGATGAACATGTCATAAAATTGTGACCAACATTAAAATCTTTTATTTAAAATTGAAAGATTAGGCTCTTCTTTATAACACATGAAAACACATGCTTCACATGGAAAGCATGTCAATATTAAATCATGGAATCACTCAACAAATGACACATTGAAGACATGGAATTAAATCAAACAAACATTAAAAAAACAAAAGATTAAATAATGGTTACAAAATGGTGATATTTGGGCAAAAAATGACCAATATGTATTTATAAAATAAGGTTTAAATAGGAACACCATAAATTGTAAATAATTTTGTGGGAAGATTTGCCCATTTTTTAGGGTCCTTTAGATGAAAGATCCTTCACCCCATGTCATCATTAAAATATTTCATGTCTATAATTTGACATAATAGTTAGTAATCCATAATGTTTTTTTTTTCCCATAACATAATCCTCTTTTTATATTAAAAAAATCACAATCCACCTTTTTAAAAAAACCTAATGATTCAAAAGGACCAAAATCATTTATGTTAAAGTCTTAAGTATGCTTTTAGATGAACACTATGAGGGCATTATAAAATGAGACCTATGACGAGTCACAAAATCCATGTGTTATCTTTGGTAAATTTTGATTTTAAATGGCTAACATTTAAAAAAATGTTCCCAATTTTGTTTGTCATATTGACATCTCCCAAATCACAATGCTCCTTGTTGCACTCTTGGTACCATTGGAAAGCCCTCAACAAGTAAAGGTGCACCAAGTTGTTTTCATAATGTTGACTTATACTGGAGAATTTATCAAATATTGAAAAAAAATTCACCAAAAATTCATTTGAATCAAAACAAGAGTTTAAAGGGGAATTTTGAAATACTCTTAGTATTTCTTGAAGGCCCTTGATGAGTAGGATTTAATGAAGGTGATTTCAAATTTTTTGGACTTGAGGTGGGGAGATGTTGAATTTTGACTAGTTTTTGTTGTTGGAAATTTCAATTAAATCACCAAAAAAATTGGAAGGAAAATTAAGTTGGGTAAGCCAACAATAGGTTGTACATTAATGTGCTCTAAAAATATATACATTTTGGATTTAAAGTGCATTAAAAAGTGAAACTAAATGTTGTTGATGACATAGTAAACATTATTTATGTTGAAATTTGAAATTATGATTGTTCAAGTTTGGCTTTTTGGTATCTCCCTCTCCTTCATGCCTGAAATTTCATTATGAAGATTTAAAATTATTTATTCATGATTCATGGAGGGGCATAGTGACAATAATGGGTTACCTTACCACTACAATTTTAAAAATCATAACTATATTTTTTGATTAAATTTTTTTTCATTTGGATTAATTTTTAAAGCAATTTTTATAAAAAAAATGCTTGGAAAAATTAGATGTTATTTTAGTTTGGTTGGTTATTTCATTGGTTTATGGTGTTCATATTTTATGTGTGACATGTAAATAAAGAACATGTCAAGTATTGGTTAATCATGGTTGTCATGTATATGGATTGATCACTTCATTAACACATGGAACACAATGTGGCAATCATTTAGCAAAGCAAAAGAGGAAGAAAAAATTACATTTGAGAACCTATACCATTTGAAAGATGGATTGATCTCTTCATTGAAATATGAAAACATGAAATCAACTAAATTAATCATTCAACAAGAGAAAAGAGGAAGGAAAAGATGACATTTGAAAACCTAGGTCAAGAAAAATAGATTAGTTAATTCCTCATTGAAACATGGAATTAAAGAAGACAATCATTTTGCAAATCCAAAGAGGACAGGAAGAAGAATGAAATTTGAAAATCCAGGTTAAGAAGCAATTTCATATGTGTGAAACAAAGGTGGATGTATGTGCATATGAAAGTTGCCTTGCTTTGAGTACAAGGCTGCATTGCCATGTTCAATACCACAATTTTTTCATTAGAAACAATTGAAACTTTGGTGACACATCAAAACTTTTTGCCCCTTTATTTTTGTTTTGAATAATAATTTTCTTTGCCATTTGAACTCTAGATGTGTCATGCCTTTTGTTACTTGTTTTTTGATAGAAGTTAGATTTTTGGTCTTTTAATTCCAATTCTATGTTTAGGATTTGATTTGCCTTTGAAGCTTTTAGCTATTTTTGTATTAAAATATCATTTTCATTACATAGGTTTTTTTAATCATTGCGTTTTCCATGTTTAAACATAGTAAATTGTACATACTTGTCACTTTGTCAAGGTTGGATGAAAAGATATATAAAATAACAATGAAAACCATAAAACAATTGATGTACGTTAATTTTTTTAATTAAAAGATAAAAGAAAACATATTTTTTCATTATTGTGCATTAATTTCAACTTTCAAATTTTTTAAATTGATTTTTTGTCTATTTTTTTGAAATACAAATAGGTCAAATTTTTTTGTAATGAAAGACTCATGTAAAGTATGTGTTTTTTTTGGTCAATGAAAATCTCATACGCGATTTGGGGTTCGATCATGTTTTTTTCCTAAGATTCAAATCTCACATTATTAGTTTAGGCTACTTGTATGAATAAATTTATTATATATGATATCGTATGCAATTAATATACTTAATATGCATTAACAACTTATTTAAGGGCAAATAACATATGCCAAAAAAATATCAAAAGGTAGCATCAATTATCCATCATTTAATCACTAATAGAAAATGTAACCCACTCCATTGCATTTGAATGAAATTGGGAGAAATGCACTAGATTAAAAATTTAATATATTCATTATATACCATGGCAAACAATGATTTGTTGTTATATTGAACATAGTGATTTCACTAAACTTGGTTGAATAGGAAATTTACACATGGCAATGGAATTATGTGAAATAATAATAATAATAATAATAATCATAATAATCATAGTTATACTTTAAGATCATAAACCTATATACCTTGGTAACAAGGTTTGAACCTTGGTTTCCAAAGAAACATTACAATCTTTTTGCCATAAAGCACCCCATGAAATTGTGAAAAAAAAATGTTAAAGACTATATATGTCATGTTTATACTAAATTGCTTTACAAATCCAAAGTTTAAAATCTATGTTTTTTTCGTCATACTTTGTTCAAATGAAACAAGGTAATGTCAATTCTTGATTTTTTCCCAAAATTTCACACTAATGTTTTTTTTTCCAAATTCTTTAAATAGATTCTCAAATGAGGATCCTCAACATTAGTTAACGTTACATGATGATTGTCCTACGTGGGTCATAACATTTTTACAAAAATGTTGTTACAATTCGCAACCTAGGAAGTGTCTAGGTATGGATGTAGTTAATTTAATTATATTTATTTCAAAAAATGGCAAAACCCCCCTTAAAATTTCCAAAATTTTCAAGGGGTTTCATTAAGTACTAATTCCTAGTTCTATATAAAAACATAAGCAAAACAAGTATTAGAATGATCAATCAACTACTAGTTTTCAAATGTACTAATAACATTTTTTTCTACAATCCTAATAAGTGTTCTACTTACTCCATCTTGTATGCAAACTTGAATTCCTTCTTAGTTTCTTCCATCAAATTCTACTTACTCTATCACACATATCCAATGTTCCAAAAAACTCCCAAAACTTGCAATGAAAAGTGATACAAAACCAAAACAAAGAGACTTTATTTAAACTAGTTGTAAATCTATCTACATGTCGCTTCCCATCCTACCCATATGTCTAGTCCTCATGCTACCAACTTGTTCTCCAAACAAGTTTTTTTTTTTTCATTTTCTAAAAAACAAATCATCAAGTTGTGAAATTTTGTCACCAAAAAAACATTGTTCCACACATGTATAATAAATAATATACAAAATCCCAAGTTATTTGAAGGAATTTTTTTTATATAATAATAATTCAAAAATATTTCTTCACAAAAAAGAAGAAACTTTTGTGACATGATCCATAAATAGGAATTTCAAAAATGAAATTTAAAATTTTCTATTTTTTTACGACTTATAGTTTATGGTTTATGTAAATAAAATGCAAATATTTAAATCTCCCACATTTTAGCCATTTATTTAAATTACTAATAAAATTTATGATGATTTAAAAATAGTACATTACAAAATTAATATTATATCATGTCAAGAAATATTATTACATGATATGATATTTTAAACATATTTAAATTTAAAATACTAGTTATTAATTTTACTTATTAAATATATGTACATAATGTATTAACATTATATACAATTAATACCTACAAAATTTTTATATAGAAATATATTAATTTTTATATTAATAAAATAAAATAAAAAATCAACCTTAATGAAATACTTCAACTTGAAGTGAACATGATGATTGTATAATGATTCAAGTTTCACCCAAGGTGAAAAGACACAAGTGTATGCCGACTTAGTTTATTTTAAAAAACCTTATAGAAAATTAGGTTAATGAATTTGAATCGTAGCTCCTTGCAGTGGAATTTGAGAATTTCTCAATTCTAAATGCAAATTTAAACATTTCAAAAGGAAAATTACTCGAAATATAACCTTTAATACTAATTACCGAAGATGATATTACAATTTGCATTGTAGGTGTATTTTGTAGTGTGAATTTCCATTAACATGACATTTTCTTATTCAATGCACATGTATGTATGTATTCACAACATGTCGAAATTTTAGAATAAAATTCTTATGTAAGTGGCAAAATTTTGTGTTTTCATGATTAAAAAAAAATGTTAAATAATTTGCTTGTAATAAATAATAATATGTGGTTAAGTGAAAATGTTTTTTGATTTTTTTTTTTTTTTTT
>Ga0116227_10013589_pt1 | contig 12730 bp, 12 predicted proteins | sample S1TSphgellanicum_FD_89693 | JGI IMG/M metagenome (GOLD analysis project Ga0116227, IMG submission 89693) | Host-associated microbial communities from peat moss isolated from Minnesota, USA - S1T2_Fb - Sphagnum magellanicum MG | ecosystem: Host-associated > Plants > Peat moss > Unclassified... | reverse complement strand
TTTATTAATTTCAAATAAATATTTTTCAAAAAAAAAAACCAAAAAAAAATTTTACTTTTAAAAAAAAAAAAAATTATAAAAAAAAAAAAAAAAAAAAACCTCATACCCACATTTACACATTTGTATTTATACTCACATTCTTATATAGTCCATTAAATCAATGGGGAAGGAGAGGGCGGGGGGATTTTCCCACAAAAACATGCACATTCATATTCCTTGATTTTTTAAACTAATTCCAATAGACAATTTTCCAAGAATTAACCCATAATATAATCTTAGTGGGTTTTTTCAGTTCCACCACATGGAAAGAACTTAAGAGAGAGAAAAAGATGCTGAAGGTGTGTAAATTTTCTTACCTCCTTGGGTGCTTATTGTCTCCATGGGTGGACCTTAAGTATTAGTCATAGTACCATGGCAAGTTGGTTATTGATAACCTACCCTTGAACGCTTAACAATAACCAAATCATTTTTTCAATAAGCAGCTAACACTAGTATAAACCATAAACCCAATTATCTATATAATGTCAAGGAACCCTAAGTTTGGATATATTGAAGATTGAAACATTTACAAGCAATCTAAAGGGCACATTTTGCATATTCCCCCAATTTTGTGCATTGTATGCTTGCAAAAACAAACCAACACATTCAAAAGCAATTGGGGCAAGGATGAATTCATAATAGAACATCAACTTCTCCATTGCTATTTTTAAAAAATTCAACATGTGCCTTTTAGGAACAATTGTGATGGTGCAAACTGGATAATAAGAGTCACATTGGTCACTTTGGGTGAGTGTTTATTTAGAATATTTTTAATGTATTCCCATTTGTAAGTTGAAAAAAGTCATAAAAATTTAATTATGATATTAAAGGATGTTGCATTATATTATTTAAATGTAAAAATATCTTGATGAAAAAATCTCTTCAAAAATAGGAGAACTTACAATGTTTATTAAACATTGATTATAATGTTTGATGAGTATTTTTGAATATTTTATTCTTATTAAATACATTTCAAATCATGCCACATGTTTTCATAATATATAGACAACATATTTGAATTAAAAAATTAATCATTTTCAATAAATTTAGATTAAATTTGATCCAAATGTGAAAAACAAAGCAATGATTACATTGCATGTGGTTCTTATTAAGGCGATTACACCCATATGATATGAACTATAATTATTTTTTGAAATACTAGTTCCTAATGCAATAGTTTTGAAAGTTAAAAAAAAGGATCTCAAAATTAGATAAAAAATTAAAAGTTGTGAAAAAGTTGCAATCATATCTAAAAGAAATCATAATATAATAATTTTAAAAATTCAAAATGATTTTTTTCTTTTTACTTAAATAAGATACACAATGAAAAGTACAAAAAAAAATTATATTATTATTGGGTCATGAATCTATAATTCTACATTATAAAACAAGAAGTTCAAATAACATCAAATTCCAACAACCTCAACTTCACCACATTAGGACACCCACAACCTAGTACTTAATAAGAAATGTAATAAAATTAATGGGAGGATTTTTCAAACTTTTACACCCTAATTTTTAGTATTGTAATATTAGAGCTAGGAACATGCATTTCTAACATACCCAAACCTAACATGGGTTTTGTCTTCTTAGGTTGATTAAAAGAAGAATAAGGGTTTACTTTTCATAAGGCCATAACACACATCATTGACTAGGAGGTCGTTTGAGGCAACAATGATGTTGAATGTGCTTCATAGGTGATGAAATCCTATGTTGGACCAACCAACAATGTACCCAAAAAAAAAAGTGCTCCTTATGTTAAAAACTACACACAAAGTAGCAAAGGTTAATAGAACCATTGTAATAAGTGGGAAAAAAAAAAGGATGGATGAATCATTAAAAAAAGTAATGGATGGAATGGAAGGAGGGACGTGTTCAATTAAAAGGGCTATTAGGTCATGGAACATATTCATGTTTTCCTTTTCAAAACAATTTGAATGGCAAGACAATATACAATAAATAGGGTTAACATATGTCTTAATAGAGAAAGAAGAGGCATTAATGGTTAATTGGACCTTAGTTATGTAAAAATGCAAGGTTTTAACAACCTTTCAACAACTCAAGATGAACTTACTCTAATTTGGTTGATAACATTTGAAAGTGGTGTACTAAAGTATAGTTGGTAGTACTAGTTCAAACATTTAAACACCCAAAATTGAACATTTGACTAGTAGAAGAACTCAAAGTTTGCAAGGCACAAGGTTTGAAAAGTAATTCATACAATTCATTCTACCAAAACTTCACTATGCCAAAACATAGTGGTTGGTCCTTTCAATTAGGTTAATAAATTATGTCATTTTTAATCAAATCATATTTGTCATTTATATCATGTATAGTTATATAAGTTTAATCATGGATGTTTTTGGTGTAATTCATGTAAATATTGTAATGTCAACACAACTATAATGCAAAACATATTTAAAATTTGAATGAAATAAGAATTCAAACAAAACAAGTAAACAATCAAACCAAAAAAATTGTTGGCCATAAGATGTTTAAATCAAGTTTATAGCACCATTCACATAAGTCTTGCTTATGATTAAATATAACTAAATATAATGAGTGAGGTTTTGTTAGGACTCTACATCCTTAGAGATGAAAGCCTATGAAATGGCTACAAACTTCACAAACCAAGGACATGTATAACAAAGCAAACAAAAAACTCGACTAACATCTTTCCTATTCAAAGAATTTTTCAATTTAAAAAAAAAAAAAAATTTGAGATGAAATCTTTGTAACTAATCATTATTTATTAATTCTAGATGGGCACAATTCATTTGTTATCTTAGAAAGAATGAAATAAGCACAATAATATGATCATCCTACCTTCTTACACATCACATATTTTCATGCCCTTAGATGTATCCAACTTCAAAACTTTCAAAACTTGCTCACCAAGATATAAAGGTATTAACCTAAACTATTCAACAACTATTCCAAAATAAGCCAAAAAAAAAGGGGGGGAGGGGCCAAAGGGGGAAGGGGGCAAAGAAGTAAAATGACATCAAAAGGACAAATATCGATAACTTGGATCTTGCATCCTTCTAATAATTGAACGAGTGTATAAAGGGAGAGAAGTAGGGAAGGAGGAAGATGAAGACCATGAACATGAACAACAACGAGTTGATGAAGAAGACTAGTAGGATGAACATTAAGGTTGAAATGAGCACAAGGACGAAGACGACCAAGAAAAGGAACACTACGACCAACATGAGCAATAGTACAATGAGGAGGAGAAGGAAGAGGGGCACGATGGTTGACGAAATTCAAGGTGATGAACACTAGGAATATGAACACTAGAACTAGCCAAGCTCAAAGCAATGAGGACTAGGAATATATGCACAAGCATCGTATATGGTTCGAGGAGTGCGTACCACAAAAAAAAATTATTTATTTTTTGCTGGGTCACTTCCGAGGAGGGAAGGGGGTTTTTTTCATGAAATGGGAACTGGTGGTGATATACTTTTATATATCCGGCCTGAAAACCGGTAAAGAACCGGCGCTGCTTGAAAGAACAGCCTCGCACTGGTATACTTACTACTTACCATATACGGTAGCAATCAAGTTACTTGCCTAATAATTAGTGAGGTAAAAACGTAAAAAAAAACAACAACAAAAGGGAAGAGCGCGCGGGACGGGCCGTGGTGTGCGGCCAGAGGGCCACATGGGAAGTGACTGGTTTCGAGCTGGCCCGTTCTGTCTCGTAGCGCGTATCCTTCTGTCTTTTTTCCCGTGCGCGCTTGTGTGGTTTCTGCTTCTCTTTCTCTCGTGTTTCTCTGCTGCTTCTTTTCTCACCTGTGCGTCGCGGTTGTGATCGACAGCCGATTTTGATTCAATTGATGGAGGAAAAGAAAACCGACGACGCCATCATCGTCTTCCTCTTCATAGTTGCAAAAATTCATCTCTTACACAAACTAACTACCACCACGGGTTTTGGTCACAATCGATCGCATCTTCTTCAAGATCTGTTTTCTTCTTCTTCCGTTTTCCTTTGTTGCCAATACCCGGACGACGTGTTTTTCTTCATTCTTGTTGTCGTTGCTACTACATATTATTCGCTGGTTGTGAAACTGTCTTTTTGCTCTTTACTGTTGTTTTCGGAGGTGCTGGTGATGGTTGTGATTGGCCAAGAAAAAGAAGAAGAAGAAGAAGAAGAAGACGCGCGACGGAGCGGCAAGACGGCTAGTTATTTCTTATTGGCAGAAAGCGTATTACGCTGGACAAAACGACACTCTACAACCTCAAAACAAAAATAGGTGAGTTTGCATATATTATTATTATATTTGCAACAATTGATCGCTTATAGACACAAATAAACAACACTGATTTTCCATCACTTGTTGCAGCAGCAGCAACAACAGCAGCCCACGCTGTTATCGATCGCATCTTTCCTCAGGATCTGTTTTCTTCTTCTGTTGCGAAAACAGGGATGTGTTTTCGGTTCTTATTGTAGCAACATATTTCCGGTTGTGAAACTGTCTTTTTGCTCTTTACTGTTTTTGGAGGTGCTGGTGCTGGTTGCGATTGGCCAACAACAAGAAGAAAACGGCAGAAAGCGCGTAGATATTACGCTAAACAAAACGACAGAAAAACCTCAAAACAAAAACAGGTGTGTTTGCGTTGCTGATGCTGCTCATGATGATGATCCCGTTGTTAATAATAATGATGCTGCTGTTGTTGTCGATGATGCCGTTCTTATTGTCGTTGTGCACCTGCTCTGTGTTGGTGCTTGTAACAAAAAAATCCCCCTTCTTGCACAATTTGCGAAACCTGGGGAAGAATTCGCATCATCACTGTTGTTCTTTCTTTCTCTTCTAACAAAAAACTACTTCTCGCACAATTTGCGGAACCCGGTGGATAATTAGCATCATCGTTGTTCTCTCTCGCTCTCTCAGAAGTCGCATCTAAGGAGGGTTGTTTTATGTCGGACGGAAAGGAAGGAATTCTGTTGCCGGAAACAGAATTTTCTTGCTACTTTCTTTTATAGTTTCTATGTGCGTATTGGTTGATCTCTCGGGGGACTTGAATGAATTCGAGAGTATAAATTGCCGTTTCCCCTGAAGAAACAAACAGGGAAACCAAGGTTTGCGACTTGTCGTTTCTGAGGAATTGCGTTAGGGATTCTTCAGAGCTTTTCCTTGTGTCATCAGTAGAGTAGGGGTGTGTGTATGTTTATCGATGAGTTCTTGGGAATCGCGTTTCAGTTATGTTTGTGCAGAACAATTGTTTTCTTCTTCGCTTGCATTGATTGATTGAGTAACGCGCTTTTCTGCTGTTCCTTAGTGGAGCCTTTTGCAGGGCAAGAACGGTTTTTCTTTCTTTCTTTCTTTCTTTCTTTTCTTTTTCTCTTCCCTTGTCGAAGCCGTCACAGTCTCCGTAGCTCTGTAGTTTCCTGGGCCGAAAACTTCAGATTTGTAAGTGGCGTGGAAGGGTCGAGCGAAAGGGATTTCTAAAGAGTACTCATTTGTTCGTTGTTCGAGCAGCTTTGGTAGTGGTGCAATCGGTTCTCGAAAATTTCGTAGATCGGGTTTCTTCCCCGGGGACGGGATCAAAAGCACGGCCGCTAACGAGAGCGTAACTTAGAACAAGCTCTTCGATCGAACAGTAGGGAGTCGAAGCACCGCATGTTCTCTTACATCCCTATCTTGCGAAATTTTCGCCCTCGTGCAAGACAGCCGCTTTGTAATAACTCCATTTCCTGGTAAATGCTCTTCCTTTTTTATCTACTTCGGAGGTCTTTGGTCTGGTCTTTCACATTTCCTTGGTTCAGGAATAGCTGCTAACGATCACAGCTGATGCAGCTTTAGTTGATGGGATCTCGTTTTGGTTGGAAGGACAAAAATCCCTTCGTTGTTTTGTATGCTTACTGGAAAGTATTGGTTTTCTGTTTGATGATGTGCCTTGTTGCAGAATTTTCAGCAGGCAATGAGAAGGTGAGCAGAGCGAAGAGAAGAGGACGAAGCAATGGGCTTTGTCATGATGCCTACTTACATCACAAGAGAAGTTTCCAAGGTAGAGTCCCCTGACCCACCTACCCAGTCACCCCTTATTAGGTTTTGATCTTTTTGTTGTGAGCTTCATTGAGCATGTTATGGATTTCCAGTGCAGAATTCCAGAGTCACACACACAGCATGTTGTTTCATCATGCCTCGTCCTGATTTTTTTGGAGCTTTTGAAATTTATAGCAGGAGTGGAATAAGAAATCAAGCTCAAAAGTCCCAATTCCAAATACAACAGTTGTGTCTGTCCTTTTATGTTTGAAAAGGAATCTTACAAGGTTGTGAAGCCTTCAGAGAGATGTCTGTAGTGAGTCTTTTCAAAGTTCTGAAACATAAAAAGGTATGCACGTTTTAAGGAAATCCTATGTCAGCAGGAGGGTTCCTAATATAGTACTTGGCCACTTGATCTCATGTTTCATAAAGGAGGAAGACCAATTGGTTGCCTACTTAGCCACTTAATCTTGTGTTTCATAAAAGGAATAGCAATCATCAGTTGCCTAATCATGTATGCTGAGTGTTTTTGGCTGCACTCACTGTTGTTTTGCCTTCAAATTGTTGTTGTGGAGATTTCTCGACAACCTCATACATACGAGTGTTTCAGCACTTAACTGTTCCTTGAGCTTTTTATCTTCAACAACCCCCCCTCCCCTCAAGAAAAACCTGGTTTTGGGCTGAAAACAGGATACCTAAGGGTTATGTGTAGGGTTTAATGACCATCACTTCCCAGTATTGCAGACTTGCTTTGCAGTGGTGGACTGGCTATATTCTCATAAAAATCTTCAATGTTAAAATCATTTCCCTTGGCACAGGTCCCAAAGAGTCTAGGTTTTTTAGGATCTCAGTAGCATTTCTGGTCGGTTCTATGGATGCCCAATATTACTTATTTCTCTTCTGTACCTTTTATGCTTTATAAAGAGTTGCTCTTTTTAACTGAGGTGCCAATCATGTGAATTGGTCTCACCCTCAAGCTGAAAGTGTACTCTATGTCTTACAAAGCAATTAATCTTGTAGTGGACAACCAACAATTTATGACAATGGTTCACATGACACTACATTTTGCCAAGAAGTCAGCATAACTGATGTACCTTGACTAGGAAGGGAATGGTACTGTACAGCTGACTTTGGGCCAGATTAGATACTTTGCAGCTCTTGGTAACAATTTAATGGTTGATAATAGTTTGGTTTCAGCTAAGCATATGCAAAGAAGCCTTGGTATTTTTCCAGTGGCAGGGAGTTGTTGCTCTCTGGTTCTTGTTAAGTGTCTCTGGAATAGTAGCTCAATGGGGCTGCATTTGTGGTGAGCAACAGATATGGAAGAGAATAATTTTGGAGATTTCTGTGGAGGTGCCACTTTTGATAGAAAAGTGGCCATACATTCTATTTGGGCTTATTTTTCAGGTAAACTCATGGTGAACCTTTCTTTGATGTTACCTTTGATTGAAATGAGTTCTCAGTATGGAATGGTTTATCTTCACTGTGAGGACTTACTGATCATCCAATTGTTGTGCTTGTCCCCAGTACATCCATGGATTGGGGGCACGTGTGGCATATTATCTTCATCGACCAGGACCCCTCCTTCATGATGTTGGCTTTGAGTTACTTCCTGTATGCATCCTATCTCTTCCCTTCTTTTGCTCCAGTACCTTGCTGCGATGGTGAGTGTATGTTTAAGTTTGATGTAGATAGTTGCATCTTTATGGCCACTTCAAGAGTGAGTAGCTGGTTGAGTATCATGGGTGTGATGATGCTGGTGGTGTCAAATAGGAGCTTGGGTTGGAGAATGCACACATCAGTGAATCCCTCTTTGCCACCATCTTTGTTTCATTTTTCCTGGTAAGCCTTGCCTGGGTGGCAGAGAGAAAATGATTAATATCGCCACTACTCTATAGCTATTTACAATTATTCTTGAGGTATCTTAAGCATCTGATTTGAACAGTTAGGTCAGCATGTATTATGTCAATAGTGTGTCTAGTTTTGTAGAGGGTACTGTGAGGTTTGTGTGGGATAATGAACTGAACATGGTGATGGTGAAGGGTGCAGTGGACATTCCATCCATTTGTGTTTTATAACAAGCGGTTTTACACTGTCATTCTTTGGTCCAAAGTACTTTCTGTATTGGTGGTAAGTCATATCTGCCAGAAACTGCACACAGTCCTCCTGGCTTGTTACAGCATTACAAAAGCCCTCTCCTTCTTCAATGGTGAACTTCAATAGACACATCTTAGTAATATAATGGTTCTGTTGAAACATTCATGCAGTTGGTCAAATGCTGTCAAGAAGAAGAGCCTTGTAAGGAAGTTATTTTATTGTAATTGCCATGGGTGAAGAGTTCATTATCTTCCAAACTAAGATTGGGTCTTGCATTTCTTTGCACTGGAATAGTTAGACTTAATGCCCCTAAAGAATCTTTAGATATACATACCACTTCATGGATTGTTTTCTTCAGGTAAGTCCTGTACAACCATCTTTTTTCTTTTGTTGCTGCCACCCAGAGTTTGTTATGTCTTCTCTGTGATGCTCTCTTGAACTTTAGCGATATACAAATAGTGGCAAGACTAGTTATTCATTAGGATATTGTTCATCTGTTTAATGTTATGAGCACACATGAATTGTGGAGGAGGTTGAATGGATGGCAGATATCACAAATGCTTAGAGTTGTGTCATTCATGGCGACACAGCTGCCTGGTCCGAACTATCACTGCCGTGAGGTAACCCTCTTGTTTACACTTTTTTCTAGTTAGAGACAGAGTAATGTTTCTGTTTGGCTAGGACCCATTGCCAGCTTACAAGTGGTTATGGGATCAAATCACCATGACAACTATCCTATCTACTAGGGGTGTCATTTGGTAAGCTAGTTGTCTAAGGGGCTTTCAAGTCCTAGGGGAAAGAGTGGGCAACCCTGCTGCCATTTTTGTAGCTCTTTGAATTCTCTGTGTTGACATTAGCATAGTCCTTAATTGGGACCTTAATGTCTGATTATCAAGCTGCCAAAAATGTGTCACTGAGAAAGTTGGTTCTGCTATAAGGTAGAATCTACTGGTAATCAGATGTTGCAGATAGGAATTTGATTTTCTCTGCATTTACTGTTGAGTGTAGGGTCATGCAACAGCCACTTTGCCACCTCCACACAGCATCAAGGAGGTCTTGCTCCTCAATTGTATGTACACCATTACATGTTGTGACAGTTTGTCATCTAGGTTTCTGTTCCAAGTTTTAACTGCATAACAAATTATGCTGGGGAGCTTATCCATTGTATTGACAGAAATCTGATTTCTGTTTCTAATTGATTTACATGGTGATGTTGGTGTGTTCAGTTCCTCATGGTGTGCTATATGGATGTGGGGATTTGATATTTTCGTCACACATGACTTTTGCGCTCACTTTCTGTCACACGTATTGCAAATATGGTACAAAAGTGTAAGTATGAAAGAGGATTGGGCCTAGGAAACATAGGACACATGCATTCCACATATAGGCTGAGTGAACAGGAACAAAGTATCAAGTTTGCTGTGTGGTTTGTCACTGTCTGTTTGTTATGCAGTTGCCTGTTGAACGCAGGGTTACTGATACAGAATGGTTTCTGTTTTTCCTTTTGGGGGGCTATGGGGCAGCTGGATCAAGAGAGGAGGATGGGTGGTAATGGTGGTGCTAAGCCTTCTCATAATTGCTTCACGCAAGCACTATACTGTTGATGTTGTCATTGCCTGGTACATCTCACATATGGCATTTGCATCTCTTGTTTTATTGACAAAAAGTCATCATGCTGCAATGAAATCAACTTGGAAGTACATTCTGTTTGCGTATCATTGTGAGTATGGTGCCTTTCAGAGATAGGGAGGGCAAGTTGAACTGACAGATTAGTGATCGGGGGCACAGGTATGTGGTATTCTTGGTTTTCAATTATGTGGACAGCCATCTTTCCAATGCAGGTTTTGATCTTACCTGACCATAATCTCTTACCCTCGATGTAGGCCTCTCTATCCTTCAGGCTTAGATGTCTGCTTGTCAATTGATGAGCTCAAATAAGATGAAACTTACCCTCATGATAATTTTTGCAGTGTGAATTAGGATAGAATTGAGTTTTTTTTATTAGCTATGTCACTTGAGTGCCAGTCAACATCATGACTGTGTCTTCCCATCACTGACACAAGTGCTACAGAAACTCAGGATTCAGATGTTTGTATAATGGTTTGCCCAATGTTATGGGCGGATCATTATTTGTTGTATCAATGCTCACTGTCTGGGGATGATGAAGTCAGAGGGGAGTCGTGGTGACTTGTAAATGCTATTCATGATGAAGGTGGTGGTTTAATACATTGTGAGTGACACTCAGAAGGATCTAACCACAGTCAGGGTCATGTTACCTTGAAAGTGTTTGCCAAGCTTTCTTGGCAATCTCATAGATATAACCATAACCTGATAAGTATGTGCTAGTAATCTCCCAAGAAGTTTTGTAAGGATACTATATAGTGCATCTGTATTCCAACAGTGATTGTGTGTGCACAGATGCAACAGAGCGAGTGCCCGTTCTCTCAGGACAACAGCTTCTCCCCGTGAACAATAGGGTTGGCAAGGATGTTCGTACAAAAGATGAGTGGCAAATGAATGGCAACTCAGAAAATCTGGCATCTGACTGGGTAGGATACTACTTTTTCATGGAATATTGTACATCATTTATGGAAGAGCAACCTCTGGACTTTTTTTCACGGTGACTTGGTTCAATCAACGATCCAACTGTCTGGTTTCAGAGAATCATGATCAGCTGCAGGTTGTATAGTTTCAAATTGGGTTGAAAATCATCAAGGCTAGTCCATAGGTCTGGTAAAAAATCTTGTGACAAATTATTTCAAGTAGTGCATCAGTTGACCAATTTTGGTATGTGGGGTTGATTCACAAATGCAGAGACAACGGATGCCTTTGAATGGGAAGCCTCTGGATACTGGGAGTCCAACTGCAATAGAGGTTGTCCTCAACGGCAACCGATGAGCACACAAAGTTCATTTATTTGACCACATGCAAAAAAATGTGTATTCAGGTCTGGTGATTGAAGGTCCCTTGTTTTTATGTTCACATTGGTGACTTTCTAAAAGGCCCTTAAATTTGCAAGATGTTTTGCCTGTTAGATGCCAAAACATTGACCGACTGTCAGCTTATTCACAGACCAATTTTGCCTTCCAGAACATGCTGGAAGCAATTCTTGTATCACATGGAATTATGTGATAGAAAATTCAGCATTACACAGGAGAGAGAGAGAGAGAGAGAGATTGTTAAGGGTTTTTGTAAAGCTGCACAAAATGTGCAGACAGCAACAATTCAAACGACAGTCAGCTTGCAGCAAGGTAAAAGATTTCTTTTCTTTTCCCCTCTCTCAAATTGCAACTTGTATTCTGCAACACAAATGTGTTTTTTTTTTTTTTGGGGGGGGATTTCTTGAGTAAAAAGCTATGAGGAGAGGAGAGGCTGTTTTGTGTGAAGAAAACAACAACAGGAATCTCTAAGTGTGATCAATGTTTTGTAAAAACGTTGAATGAGTTTTGATTTTAACCTGCTCTAATTTTGATATGCAAGTTTCTGTGTAATGATAAAACTAGGTATTTGGTTTGAAACATCATTCATGACACGATTTGGTTTTTTGAAAAAAATGTAATTGCATTCAATTGGTATAAATTCATATAAGCGAATGAATGTGTGATTAGATTCCAAACTTTAAAAAGGTTAAAAACTTAAGACCTGTGTTGGTGGGTATTTGATTCTCTATATAACTGTTATTTTCTGGTTTTCTTAATATTTCAGAACCGGGAGAAATAACCGTCCCTGTCCTGGTTTTATGGCAAAAGATCACAATAACAACTACGGGTTCTGATCATTTCAAAAACTTCAAATAACCTGCGGTTCTCGAAACGGTAAAGAACTGGCAGAAACCCCAAATAACCTGCGGTTTTCGAAATGGTAAAGAACTAGCAGAAACTTCAAATAACCTGCGGTTTTCGAAATGGTAAAGAACTGGCAAAAACTTCAAATAACCTGCGGTTTTCATGAAAGAAAGGGCAAAAAGAACTGGTAGAAACTTCAAATGTCCTGCGGTTTTCATGAAAGAACTGGTAAAGAACTGGTAGCTTTCGTAAAAGAGCTGGTTTCAGAACGGGTGGGTTTTCAGGCGGGTATTGGATTCTTTTCCAAAACATTTTGAGAGCTGTGCTTCTATGAGAATTGTTTCTTTGAGTTTGTTTTTGAGAACCATGGTTATATACCTTAAGAACCAATGCAGACATATGCCAAGGGTATGTTCCTGTTTTTGATAACTGCCCAACAATTAACTATCTTTTTTAGGTGGGCACAAAAGTTGGTTAAGTAAGCCATTACCCCAAAATGCCAATTATGGTCATAATGTTTGTTCAGAATTTTTGTAGATATTTTTTAATTAAATTTTTTGAGGTGTGTTTCAAAACATGATTATAGAAAGTTGTAATTAATTGGGTAGGAAATTTTTTTAATGTTTTTTTAAATATAAAAAAATATTTTTTGATAAAAAAAAAGTAGGGAATTTTGGTAACTTCCTTCCAAAAATTTTGGTCCCTAAACCTTACACAACACAAATAAAGGTCATCTTTTCCCTCTCTCATTTTGTCACCTTTTGAAAATGTTCATCAAGTTTTTTTTTTTTTTTTTTTTTTTTTTATATTTTTTTTTAG
>Ga0116227_10013588_pt1 | contig 12731 bp, 5 predicted proteins | sample S1TSphgellanicum_FD_89693 | JGI IMG/M metagenome (GOLD analysis project Ga0116227, IMG submission 89693) | Host-associated microbial communities from peat moss isolated from Minnesota, USA - S1T2_Fb - Sphagnum magellanicum MG | ecosystem: Host-associated > Plants > Peat moss > Unclassified... | reverse complement strand
TGTGTCAAACCAGGGTTTGTGGTTGTGTTTTATTGCTTTTCCTAAGGCCACTTGTCTATTTCCAAACACTTCTTCTGCAGATTTTGTTATGCATTGTTGTAACAGATTGACTATTGTTTGTATGTCAGATGCATCAAGTACATCTGGGCTTGCCTAGACACCGATGTTATGCTGTACACTCCTGCTAAACTCGGCTGCTTTGGCAGGGTCATATTTGAAACGTGGTAGGTGTTTGATTGCCTTTTGCTAAACAGGAGGGGGTTACCACTACTGTGTGATTGTAAGTACCAATGGTCTATGATCAGAGTGCGCATCTTTGTGACCTGAGTACTTTTCATCACAGTTAACCTCTAAGCGTTTGACACCCTCTAATTGGTCAGTTGTCGTAAGAAAATATTCCACAATGCTAAAACCTTTATTGGATAGGCATGTGTACTCCCTTGATATGTCTCCTGGTGTGCGGCCATTGAGGATGAACAGCCCAATAATTCTGCAGAAATCCAAGAACTCACGATGCCAACCAACCGTGATGGTGTCGCGGTTCTAGCACTCTAACATATCATTGGGCAGGGTGTCTTCAATGGCCTGTGGCACCAACAGCACATCTGCTAGTTAACCGCAATCAATGAAGTCAGTGTTTGTGCCTGTCCTTGCATTAAAATCCCCAATAAGAAGCACACCACCTAAGCTCATGGCTTCTCCAACCTTTTGGCATATGTGTTCAAACAGGCTACTGTTCGCATATGGCGAGCCTTGTGGAGTAGCATATACTATGCACAGGAACAAAGGCCTTTGGAAAGCATTGCCCAAGCACAGCCAAATCGTAGTCCCATCCCTTGCAGTCTTCCAAACAGCAATACTATTTACCCATGTTTCCCTGACTAATACCGCAATGCCTCCACTGTGCTTTCGAACGACACCTTGTGGAGTCACAAGCTTGGCAACATCAAAACAACAAAACCCCGGTAAGACCGAGAATGTATCACTCGGGAAGTGATGTCAAAGCAACAACGTCAACACGTTGAAATAGGTCAAATAGATGTTCATGTGTTTCTAGCTTTGTGATAGCGGACCCATGGATGTTCCACAGGCACACACACAAGTCTCTCCCCCGCCCCCCTATGCAGTAGGAGAGTTTACGACTTTGTGGTTGATGTAGAGATCGGCCCCACGCCAGTAGACCTGTTCGCCAGCCTCTTTGGCCTCCTTGAAGGTGGCCCAAGCAGCTCGTTTCTGGGCCTGCTGAGCGAGAGTCAGATCCTCAGCGAACCCAAGCTGAGTGCTTTGCAAGCCTTTGCGAGCGCGCAGCACCGTGAGCTTGTCATGTACCGATGCCAACATGATGATGACTACCGGTGCCTTGTCAGTGGCCTTATCCAGTTGCCTCGACGACATCTACCGGTGCACCTTCTGCACCTGCACACGGTCAACAACCTTCAACCTATCGAGCAGCTCTGTCTGCACCAACTCCATAAGTTGTTTTGAGGTTTCCCCCTTGCTCATGGTCAACCCGGTGACCCGGATGTTTGCCTCCCTGGCCTTGACCAGGTTAACATCCTTACCCAGTCCACCTTGTTGGCAACCTTGTCAACCTTCCTGCCCACAACCTCCTTCCACTTCTCCCCACTGTCTTGCATGGTATCAAAGCTCTTAGCCATCTCATCTACTTTATTTTGCAGTGTTTCGACTTGGCCAGTAACGGTCACAATCTTAGCTTCCATTGCTAGAACCAGAATGTTTTCCGCAACCTGCTCCATAATGACCTCAATAGCATTGTGCACATCCTGTTTCGTCACCACATCAACCCTAGGGACCATGAAATGGTTGACGATGGCTGCTGCAGCGGCTGCCTTGCCGATCTTGGCAAGCTTGAGGTTGTAGCATGTACAAAGTGCCTGGAGTTCAACCGCTTGCATCTCCATGATCGTCAGCGAGTCCTTGTTCCATTCCCATGCTTTAGCGTCAAAAACCGTGGCATTCGCCATTAACCAAAACCCTAAACCCTAACTTTATTAAACCCTAACCGAAATGCAAATTACATATTTCCATATTCTCTCTCTTTCCCTTGTAATTCAACAATGATTTCTACCTAATTTCGCACTGAGTTTCAGCATTTCATACTGAGATTTAATAAAATTTCCTTACTTTCCTTACAAACAATATAACATCCTCAAAAAGGTTTGGACATCATGAGCATTGGCCTGTGTAGTGGCATTGAACTTTGACTCTCAATTTAACTCCTAGCAAAAGGGATTCCAATTTTCACATGGTGTTGTTGTTCAACTCAATGGTTGTAACTATAAATCTTTGGTTGTTGGTATGGGTTGCAGAATTTGTATTGTTTTCAACATTTGACATGCTTGGTTCCACTACTAATTATATAATCAGTGTTTGAACTCACCTTGGTTGAAGTAATCAAAACTTGTAATCACTAATTGTTTGCTACAAGAGGGGAGGGGAAGGGGGAAGAAGGGGTAATCAAGAAGCAAAATGTCATTTGTGCTTTGGAGAAGACAAACATGGATCTACAAAGGGTAAATTCAAGTCATTCCCTATTACAAAGTGGGCAATAAGTTAAAGAGGAGGGTTATTGAAGTGGGACTGGACTGAAATTGGTGTGGAATGATGGACAACTAGAATTGCCTCAACCAAGTTTAACTAGATTGAATGAGCACGGCAATGAATAGGTAGCACAAGGCTGGTTTGTGGAATTAAGTATATTTGAATGAAATGTATTGTAAAATGTTCAAGTCTACTTCAAGCCAGTGAAACAATTTCATTTTTACTTCAATCCTCCTACTCTGACCAAAATTGTGGTTTCTTTCACTCTTGTAACTGCATGATTCTAACAACTGAAACTACATACAACAGCATACTGGTTCCATTTCAGCAAATACACACATGCTCATCTATGATGAACAAATTTGCAAAAACCCCTCACACATAACAATAAACTCACAATGAAGACAATTTCCATTGACAACATTTGGAAACCAATTTCCATATTATTTCAATGCAAGAGACATGGCACACCCCTCTCAACATTGGACACATTGCAACTGGTGTATTCAATGCATTTTAACTCAGCAATACGCCAGAGGAACATTTGCAACTTGCAACTGAAAAGGAAGCCTCTAACTTAATGGAAACATTTACAAGCCAGCATGCAACAAGCACTCGTCATTGCCCCTTCTCATTGTTACCTTGCTGAGCTCCCTAGTTTTTTTACCACAATAGAGTTGTCCTTAAAGTCACCCTGTCTTTTGGGCCCAAGATTGACTCTCCAGTCCCTGTTTCATCCCCAATTTGAGGCTAAATCAAGTAAAGTGAGCAAAATCAAGTACTTTTAAATGAAACTGGGTATCAGTTCACAAGATTTGCAGGAAATTTTTTTGACAAGACTTTGATTTGATGAACAATATGAGCCAGCAGCAGTGAATGCATGTGGAAGGTAAATCCAAATCTGGGGAAGAAACTACTGTGCAGACCAATTTAGGTGAGAAAACTAGTTTGATCCTCTTTTTCGTTTCTTGTATACTATTTTCATCCCGACTTTTGATTCTGTCCCTAGCGCTCAGTACCCTCAGTTTGGGGTACTTTGTGCATAACTCTCATATCACATACAAGAACTCAAAACCCTTGCACAACTTGCAATAGAGTATGACATAACCTATCAGTGCTGGTCAGTTGGCCTCAGTATTCATGTGACTTGCTTCCAAAGCGGAACCCCCTGTGTTTGTAAACTGGGCAAGAGGAAAGGTCAGCAGTGGGCATTGAGTTAGGGGCTTCTTTTTTTCATTTCAGTTAACTTAATGAAAAAGAAGCCTCTAACTTAATGGTTGGCACTGGGCACACATGGTGCCATTTATTCAATTTCTGTTATTTAAAATGTAACGCACTTGGAGAAAATTTGTAGTGTGTGTGGAGGGCAACTTATATCCATCAATCTCCCTCCTTTAAATTGGGACAGATATTATGCCTACTCGTCAAGGGTGGGAGAGAAATTATGCCTACTCATAGGTGTAAGAACCCTCCCACTATTGAGGAGTAGTAGGCATAAGAACCCTCCCATTCATACGCCTCATGGTCAACATAGGTTTGGTTCATGATAATTTTTTTCCTCGTGCTTTACAATAGCTAAAGCCTATGGGTGAGGGAGACTCCCAAATTATGAGGCTAGACTCAGCTATCGCCTTGTCCTAGGCCCCTTATTTTGAGAATGCCCCCACCCTAGGGCTTTACCCTACACTTAATGACCCTAATCTCGAGTCTTGAATGGCTCATTTTGGAAATAAGTAATGGTCAAGGCTTCAATCCCTTGCTCAGTGAGGTAAACAATATATATATATATATATATATATATATATATGAAAGTTATTTGCAAAAGAAAGGGGACTTGTCACTTAATACATTGGGTGAACCAGCACCCACGGTGTTACCATGGTAAAAATACCAAAATCCATTAAAATAATTTCTAAAGATTATGAATATCCCATGCTCAGACTAAATCACAATCTCTGAGTTCAAGTTAAACATTATTTGGGCTTAATATGACCACTAAGAAGCCTCACTCAAAAAGGTCAAGGTACCAATGTGGGTGCTGATTCACTCTGACTCAATGAAATTTGCTCATTTTGCAAATAACTTGCATTCAGGGGTGCAAAGAGATTTCAAGATAGAAAAAAGGGATCCAAAAAAGCAAGGTTATTTTAGAGATAACTTAATTATATGGAGATGAAATAATTGATATTTTTTCCCCTTTTTATTTGATTTACAATGAGATTCCAAATGAAGAGACACATATCAGATTAAATTTCTTAGTTTAATAATGACATGAATTGATGATATTCTAGCATCTATTATATTTGATTTAAGCTGCCTTAGATTCTGAAGAGAAATACCCTGCCGGATAACCTAATGTAGGAGGGAGCATAAGGGCACATGGCTCACATGGGTTCAACTTGTCATCAATTGGATGGGCTCTTCTTGGCTTCAGTTTCTTGCCTAGAAAAAGGGTTCATAGTGTCAAATGGTCAACTTTGTTGAAAATGCAGCATGCTGATGCAAGCTTTGGCCCAGCTTACACAATTTGTTCATGAAAGTGAACTAGTTGAAGCAAGTGGTTGGAAATGGTTTTGGAAGTTGGCTTTGTCCTCACACAACCAAACAACCAATGAATTTGCCACTATTGCAATCAAAATGGTCAATAACCCCCCCCCCACAAAAAAAATTCTAATGGTCCCATTTTCATGTCCAACCTGATGAAGAGTTGTCTAACTTCGCATTCAATGTTAATGTTGGCTCTAAATCCAATGGTCAGAAGTTGGAGCTCCTGCCCCAGGAAGATGTCTTCCCCATTCCCCCCGAAAGTAGTAAACCCTCCAACCCCTTGAACCACTTGCTAGATCCATCTGCTCTTTGCTTCGAGACATGTTCTGTGAAGGAATGGAGACTGACAAGTGTGAAAGGATGTAAATGGACCATTTAGAGCTGTAATGTGCCATCTTTGGGACTTCAAAGAGTCAATTATGTTGATCATCTTGTAGGGTTTGAGTAGTTTCAACTTTGGTGTTGCATTCTGTTTCATGTGTTCAAATTGTCTTGCTTTTCTTGTTTTCCACCTGCCATTGTTGTCACAAGTGAGAATTCTCACCAGCTCTTTTGGGTCCCAATGTGTTTCTTCCAACATTGTACATATGTGATGTTTATAAAGCCAAAAACATATGTCATGTTGAAGAATCAATGAGTTGAAATTCGATGCCTAACTAGCAATTGGTGCTTCATGAGTCCATAGGTTTTCATGTGTATTATATAGAGTTTCAATAACCATTTCCTGCCCTTTCTGAAAAAAGGAATTCACTGAGTTGAATTTTCACATATTATGTGGCTTTTGTTGATGACCAATGTCTTGGGTTTTAACAAATCTTTTAGTTATCAACTTAGCCACTGCACAAGGACACAAATCTACTAGTTTGAAGGGTTGGAAACTTTGCCCATACTCTACAATCCCGTAACAATAATGACCTTGCTAAATTGCCATTGTCTCACATATCTAGTTTCATCTAGGAGCCTTGACACACAACAACATCCATGGCTTCCATGTCACGCATATGAGTGTGATTATTGTACAATATTAAGTAGCCAATAGCCAATCTCCTAGACCATATGTGTACCTATATCAATGCAACAAGTTTTTTTGGCTTTGTCCTCCATATTGATTAATAAACAAACACCCATGATTCCACCAAATTTTATCATAAGTCAATCACAAAATAATCGGGAGTTTTAAATATTGGTAGTCTTAAATTGTTAATATCTAGAGGTTCCAAGTATTTCAGACAGGATTGAAATTGAGATTATTTCACTATAAACAAATTAATTAACCAACCATTGTGTAATCTTTGAACACCATATCCTTTCAAGGTTCCCAAAACCCCAAGTTTTCCACAAATAGAGAACATTTGACAATTTAATGAATGTATAACCAAAGTCATGACTTATATTTGATTGGAATACATCAAATAACCTTCAACACTGTTTCCACATCTTCATGACAATGGTTGTACTCAAAGGTGGGCTTCATGTAGCAAAGGCCAATTTGGGAACTAAAGCAAATTATGTCTTTTCTTTTGAGGCCATTTCTATGCCATCTTGATTTTTTGGTCATTCTAATGAGTTCAATATATTACAAAATTGATAGAAATGCTTTATATGTGCACCTTATTGCTCTAATGAAAGCTCCATGGGTGGAATAATTGTGTTCCCAACTAGTGTACTTTGTTTGACATTTCATTTGACAATATTACTTGCGTAATATTAGTACAATACATGTGACTATTAGGCGGTATTTAATTCTCAAGATGAATGTGATCATATGCTTAAAATCCGACACAATCGTCATAAAATTGACTATTGCCTAAGTTGAACATTAGAACATGTGGTATTGAAGAAAAAATCAAAGCTCAAACACTGACCCATGGTATCATTAATCTATATGATAAAAATTGATGTTGTCTATCTATGAGGTTCATACCTACCTCTTCCAAGCCTAACTACCTCACTCCTTTCTACTACCCAACTACATGGATATGAAATGACAAATTAACATGTACTTTTCATGTTCATGTTATGTATATTAAAATAATTTAGTAGCTTACTTCTTTCCAGCCTATCTGCTTAACCCATTTCCCTTATGCATTTACATGAATATGAAAGATTTGACATAAACAACCATGACATAGATATAAACCATATTGGAACATACCCAGGTGGGGGGAGGATTTGTTCAGTTTGGAACCTTCCCCTTTGAGCAAAGGCCTTACACTCTTGATTATTAAGATACTTACATTCTTGGAATATGTGAACTTATCAAAATCAAGCATTCAAGCCTTGGGGATCAAGGTATATTATAGTATGTGGGTGGCTTCAGCACTTGTGTGTAGAATAATTTATCTATTTTGAATTTTGAATTTTAGCGCATGAGTTTTTAATTTTGGACATTTCAACATGTAATAAATATAATTCTTAAATGCACAATTGTTGTCACAACATCCTTATTATCTTTGTGGTTACCTAGTTCAAAACTACTACATTCTTGTGTGCAAGGCAAAGGTTCACTTCTTGTTGCTTACAAATTAGAATTTTGGACATAGAGGGTTGATCATTTCTCAAATTTTTACAAAATAGATTAATTTATGCCAAAATTGCCCATGCACTATGATAATGGGGAATTGTGTTATTCCACCGTGCATACAAATGACAACAAAAAGTGTTCAGCCAAATGAAAATGCCAATGGCGGCAACGTACCTTAGGTTTGTTAAATGACATTAGTGATAATTAAACTTTCCAACCCTAATTCTAGTAGTAGAATGAAAAAACTTGATCTATGTTGTACCTCCTTGCAATTGAACAAAAGGGGGAAAAGGTTTAACATAAAGACTAAAATGAATTGACCCTTCAAATCAACCTTTCAATCACCTCAATCTGCACAATTGAACATCTGAAAAGGTGGTATAAATGTAGTTGAAATTAAACCAAACAAATTACAAAGGTTGATAGAGATTCACCACAACCCAAACTCCTAAAAAAAAGCACTACTCCCCATTTATTATTGTATCTAGCATTAATAATTAGCAAATTTTGTTGAAATATTTAATTATTTATATGTGGGTCCCATTATAGCCCCATGTTAAATTTAAGTACTTATCAAATTTTCAACAATCAAGTATAAGTTGCAAAGTTTCAAATATATATTGATTGTCCTATCATAACCAAATGGAATGGGTTGTTTCAAATGCTAAATAGGTGCAAGGTTCAATTCTTGGGAAAATTTGCAAGTTTAGATCAAAATTTGTGTTTTATTTTTTACTTGCCCTTTTGATAATTATTTAACATTAAACATCAATGACTAATCATAAGTACAATATATGTTATATCTTGGATGGAGGTGGCATTTTAAAATGATTTTTCCTTGAAATACCCAAAAGTGCCAATCTTCAAATCTTCAAATTCTAATTTTTAAATGTTAAGAATCCATAATTTCCTCAAATTGTTTCTCATTTGGGATAGTTTTAAGCTTTATCTTGTTGCCTTTAAAAAATGTTTTTCAAAACCATATGAGACTCTACAATCAACCCCCTAGATCACATTTGGAATGAAGGTAGTTTAATTTTTATTCTAAGTATTATAATGTTTCAAATGGTCACAATTGTTAACCATCAACTTTGTTTTAGAAATGCAAGTTCATGTAACATTTTATTTGTTGATAAACCAAAGGTTATAGTTGTGATAGGTGGTCACTCACGAATAGATACATAAAAAGGTTGCATGATTTATAATTGACTTGAATTTCATGTGGTTTTTTAAAAATGTAAAAAATTGCCTAAACATGCATGGGTGCAAACACGATAATAGGATGTATGATCACTTATTTAAGTGAGTGTTTGAAAAGCAATGGGATGGCTTGTTAGGATGATGTGACAAATTGCAATTGGTTACAAAAGGTGATTGATTAGAAATCCATGTTTTTTACTATGGTCAAAATATTCATTTTTTGATGATGACATATTCTATTATTATGTAGAGGTTTGGATAATTATTATGCATGGCCATGCCATTTTGAGGGCATTTCAAATCTTCTAAAAAGTGAAAAATACAATGAAAGCAATGGTTACATTTGCTTTTCCTCCTATTTATGTGACTACACGTGCATAACAATTCACCTAATCCACTTAGTACATCTACAAAAAAAAGATCAAAAGATGAAATAACATTATACCTTTTACACCCCAAAACACATACAATGAAACACATTCAAGCTCATGCATGAATCATGTAAAGTGCATTAAGAAGGGCAAAATAGATGTATACAATATACTAAAATGGTTATTTTGTTAATGTTATGAACAATGGTGGAAAACATTGTAAGAACCAATTAAAATTAAAATTCATTTATATATACACATATGAGATTTAACCAAGTATGTTGCATGATAGTATTGTAATAATCATCAATACCATGGCATACATTAAAATACATTCTTCTATATTGAACTTGAGTTATGATGGTATGAGATTATAAATAAAATTTCTGAAAATTAGATGCATGTATCACAATGCTTTCATGCCATTAATGTCTTTCAAATTTTGTACAAGGGTCATGGTTTGCTTGAATGGCACAAAAATTATAAGGGATTGCAATCTTTCAATATTTTTGAATGCCATAAATTATTTAAACATTTCCACCAACCTTCTCACGTAAACATACAAATTGTAATTTCCTATGTGTCAAAATGTTCAAACATTCAAACCATGTGACATGTGACATTTTACCCACTTTGGGTTTAAATATATCAAATTTTTTGGTATTTAATGAAAAGAATTCATATTTTATCAATATTTTGAAAGTCTAGGACCCATTTATAAACCATGACAACACCTTTAAAAATAATGATTTTAAACATAACAATAGATAGGGCACTAAAATAGACCATAATAAATACATTAAGATGTGATTGCCCCTCATCCACACAAAAAAAGTATTCATTTACATCAACAAAAAATGTAAATTTTCAGCAAACTCCTAACATCCTAGAGTTTCATCAATATGTGTAATTGGGTCACTAAAATACTCAAAAGATGCATATCACATACACATCAAATTACAGTATTTCTTTTTTATACAAATGTTTTTAAATAACAATTCTATACATTTAAGACATATTTCCCTATGCATGACAAAAAAATTGTATTATACAACATTACCAAAATACCACTTATATTCCTATGCATGGAAATATTTCAACATTTTTGTGATGTCCTTGTTGCATACTATAAGATTGTAACTGTAAATTTGCATTATCATAAATTTAACATTGCCTTATGTGGTCTTTTGTTTTAAAACATGCCCACAAAAGTTAAACAAATAATATTTTCATGACACTTAAGCAAATTGTGACCCATAAGTAATTTAAAGTTACATCTCCCTACTCACATTATCAACAATATCAAGTAAGTTGAATAAGTTGATAAATTAGCAAATGTTATAACAAAAACATTTACACATGTCAAGTTTGTGTCGCACAAAAAACAAAAAAATGATGCAAAAATATCCAATAAAGTTGATTAATTATTTATGCACCAGTAGAGTGAAAAAATGATTAGGTGGTTCACTGTTGGCCTCTTGCAAATCCATTTTTAGCACTAGCTAAAATTCCCACATTTTGATAATTAACAATTTATGCATCCAATGTGCATTTCCCTATGTTGCCATTCAAGAATATGGGTAACCCCACTCATGTACATGCCCAAACATATACTTTGTCAAATAATTGATGTAAAACATGAAATTTTGAATGATAAATGAACTAATAAAACATGATAATGCATATTATTATTATTTTTAAAATTAATCTATAGGAATTTTTTTCATGCATCTTATTCTTAAACACCTCATTTTATCTTGTCCTATTCCTTTTTTTTTTAACAATTGACCCTACTATGGCATACTTTTTGAATCCACATGTCAATAATTTACTTTATGATGAAAAGAGTGTTATTAATTCAAAAGTTCATTACACACCCACACTTTCTTCAAATTCATTCATAATTTTTAATTTGATTCCTAATAAATTCTATTGTAGCATGGATAACTAAAAATTTGACAATATTAATGTGAAATATGACTTTAAATTTTAAGTTTACCTATAATGCAAGAAAATTGTGATCATGATAGTCCAAATTGTCACCCTAACTATGCTTTCACCCAATATAGTTCATCATATTTACAACTATAGGTAAAGTTAAATTTTTAAAACCATTCTACTAGGCCTTACCTTTATATTTTCTCAAGGGATTGATTCTTTTTCCCCATACTTTCTTGGACAATGGCATGCATGCATGACATTATCAAATTGGTGTGGAAAATGGTTTGATTTATTTTAAACCAAAATATTTATTTATGTCCGACTTTCATTTTGGTTGTATCATCAATCTACAATGGTTGCTAATATAATAAATTAAAATTTTCATCTTTTTTAAAAATGTTACATCATTTAGATATACCAAATTTGAATTAATGTAATTTTTCAAAAAACAGTATGCACACCTACCTACCATTCATGGATGTTTAGCATACCTTTACACTATCATGCAATTTGAGATGTGCCATGACCTACCTATCGCATTCTTACACATGCAATGGAAATGATATAATTATCAAACCATAAAGGTAATAGTGATGAAGTGGGGCTATTCATTCCCTTTTCATTGTTCAATTGTCATGTTCTACTTGTAGTTGTTCCAATTTGTGGTCATGGTTGTCTCATATGTTGTTTCAATTGGAGTGTTTTTTCTAGTCATTAAATGGTCAAAAAGGTTGTGACCATGGCCACGTTCCTTTCTTGTGATTCCATGTGATCTTGCTTTCTTTTCTTACTATTTTGTAGTCATGTTTTGCTCTTATAACTTCATGATCATGTTCTCCCCTCACAACTCATGGATGTGCTTTTACCTTCTAATACTACATGGCCATGTTAAATCTTTTTAGATTTGTCATATGACCTTTTCATTCTTCTTTTTTTTCTTGTATTCAACTTATAATCATGTGGTTGTGTTTTTTATTTTGGCTATGTTATGGTTGTGCTTTTCTCTTATAGCTTTATGGTATGCTCTTTTTATAGGTCCATATGTGTGGTCATCTTTTATAACTTGTGGTGAGAAAATTTGCTTTAATCATAGATGTTAAGATTTTCTTAAAACAATTTTTGACAACAAATTCACACAACAAACTTATTTTACAACACCAAAACTTGAACATGAAAATTTTGAATTGTATTTTTATTTGGTGAAATTAATTCACAAAAGAAGAATGGAAACTATGTAGTCAATTTTCCAATCTACTATATGTTTTCACTTCTATTGAGTTCATTAAGTCTTTAGGACTTGAAGGTTTTGGGACTACTTGATTTTTGTTGTCGTGGTTAGATACAATATCAATGCAAGAAACTACTTGACATGATGCTTTGGGCTAACATATATGTTAAAAACATGTCATTTGACAATATGTTGGAACATTAATAAAATTCAATACTATAAACTACTTGTTATGATTTATTAATAAATGGCTTTTAAAACGTAACAACTATTGTTGGGCAAGTTTTTAAATCACATATAAGCCTCTGCCAATTATTAACCCATTTATATATTCACTTAACAAAAGCGGTTGAAATGG
>Ga0116227_10013587_pt1 | contig 12732 bp, 16 predicted proteins | sample S1TSphgellanicum_FD_89693 | JGI IMG/M metagenome (GOLD analysis project Ga0116227, IMG submission 89693) | Host-associated microbial communities from peat moss isolated from Minnesota, USA - S1T2_Fb - Sphagnum magellanicum MG | ecosystem: Host-associated > Plants > Peat moss > Unclassified... | reverse complement strand
CCCCTACCCTACCCTACCCTCCCCCTTCCATTCCCCATTCCCTCCCCTCCCCTTCCCCACAGGAGCAGCCAGACATACAAACAAACAAACAAACAAACAGAGAGAGAGAGAGAGAGAGAGAAAGAGAAGAGAGAAGACGAGAGCTTCCAGTAGTAGCCTACTAGTGTTGGCCAAATTTGGAGCCGACCCAATATGGTTGCTGTTTTGGATTGTTGGATGTTAAGAGCGATTTTGTTTGGTGGGTAGGCTGTAAAAGCAACTCTGTTGCAGAGCAGATCTGACTATGAAGCTCTAAGTTTCTGAGTACTTCTGACCATACTGCTGCTGTTCCTGCTCCTCCTCCTCCTCCTCTTCCTGCTACTGCTGCTGCTGCTCCTGTAGGAGCCTGTGCTCCTGCTCCTTTTGTTTTTAATTCTTTTTTCTCTCTTGTCTTTGTTGCTGTGCGCCTCCCCCCCCACCCCCCTCCACCCTTATTCCCTTCCCTTGGGGAGTAATTGTTGGTGGGCTGTTGCCAGTGAGTTGCAGATTTGCAGCAGCTGTAAGTAAAATAGCAGATAGATTTTTTCTTTTCCTTTTCTTTTCCTGTTCTCTGTTTTGTATATCACTCCTCTTCATAGGAAAATTCAGGAGAGTGCGAAGTGGGCCTAAAGGGAGCGAGAAGAAGAAGAGGAGGTTACCCAACAGAACCCATTTGCGTGCCCTGGAGGAAAGGAACAACAACAAGGGAGGAGTGAGGGTGGGAGTGGATGGATGGCTACTTGCTGCTTTCTCTTGGAGAGCTCCTGGTGGCTCACAGGACGTTTGACAGAAGTTTGAAAACTTGGGCTTTTTGAGGGAGATGGAGTGAAAAGAAGCTTCTGGGTTTGTGGGTTTTTTTGTTGGTTTATTTTTTGGCTTTGGGGGAGTGAGTGGGTGGGTGTTGTTTTTTCTTAGCTGGTTGTGATGGGCACAAGTAGAGGAGAGCTTGATCAGCAGCCAAACCGTTTCAAATTTGAGCAACAACAGCCGCAAGAAGAAGAGGGGTCATTATCACCAAGAAAACCTCAAGGTGGAGGAGCTCCTACATCCTGCCTAGATCTCTTTTATTCTTCCTCGCCCCGCCCCCCGCCCCCCCAACCCGGGCCCTTTTGGCATTTCTCTTACCCTTGTGTGGAGCTGAATGCCCACTATTTCCCATCTGTTTCTTCTGTTTTTCTACTGAAGAAGCTGGTTTCTGGCAAAATTCTTTTCAGAAAGGAATCAGTTTTGGGAGAGCTAGCTTTTTTTGTCTAGGCCCATGAGCTCTGCAATCCTCAGCTTAGCCTTTTTTTTGTGTACCCTTGAGCTCTGCAGAACCTCAGCTTAGCTGTTTTTGAGTACCCATCAGGTCTGCAATCCACAGCGTAGAGCTTTTTTTTTCCTTTAACCATGAGCTCTGAGACTTGCAGAGAGTGGAGTAATACTTAGAAACACTGGTCTCCTGTTGAAATCTGATTTAGAAAACCCTTACTTAGTAAGAACTAATGTAGCAGCCTTTTTTTTCTCCTACTTCCTCTGTAGGGATTGCAATAGTTGGATTTCTGTACATGAGTTTGATGTGAGAGCATTGATGTGCGATTGATTTTTTCTTCTCCTCTCTCTCTCTACTAAATCCTTTACAGTTGAGACAAAAGACCAGAACTTGATGCAGTTACTTTTGTAGATTTTGATCTGTGGCTCTACTACTCGAGCTCTAAGAGATTTTCTTTCTAAAAGTTTGCTCATTTCTAGATTTTTTTGTTTGGGTTTAATTTCAAAGCGAAGAGGATGATGATGATACCATAAACACCTACATTGTTGTCTGAGTAAACATTGTTTACATCTCATGGAAAATGCTGAAGTGATTGAGGAGAGCGCAACACAATTCTAGCTCATTTATAAGTGATAAACTCTCAACTTGGGATTCTTCTTTTTTTTCCTGGTTTGTGTGGGACAGCAATCATGCCAATAAAATTCTCCAAAGTCAGTTACAAGTGACACCACCAACACTATTTTTTTCAATCTTTCCAGCAAGCAAGCAAGCACTCCATTTTTTCTCGATTTCTCCAGCACATACATTATTGTCATAGAATCAAGTGGGTTTTGGGTTGCCCCAAAATTCAACTCCACCTCTTTTAAGTACCAAGCAGAGAGAGATTGATTCCAGGATGGCAGACAACAGTCCTAGAACAGATACTTCTACTGACTTGGAGGCTGATGCGAAGGTAGACAACTGGGTAATACGAGAAGTTCTCTATCTACTATCCTTTTTCTCTTTTTTTTGCTGCTTTTCTCTTGCAAAAAATTGTCATTTCAAGTTGTGCAAACTCATTTAGGCACTCACCATATTGGGTTCTGTCACAAAAGTATTTGCTTGCTTATTTTCTATTCCATTGATCATTTTTTGGATTGTTGTGTTGCAGCTAGATGATGGACATCATGGTGCAACAGTTGTTTCAACTACGTCTGACCATGAAGCAACAAGAAATGGTGACTCCAAGGTTTGGCAATCGACATTTTCCATCCCTCCCATTTTTTTTATGCACAGGGGCAGGAAGCTGAGAATTCTGCTATCTGTTATGTAATTTGTGTGTGCTAGTTTGAAATGGAGCCATTTTTGAAGCTCTTTGTAATTCTATGTTATTCTTGGTGTGCAGGCTCTCAGACGGCTTGCTCAAAATCGTGAAGCTGCACGCAAAAGTCGGCTTCGAAAGAAGGTGATTATTCTTATTATTACTTCTTCCAATTCCCATGTTCCACCACAACATAGTGAAATTCGTTGTTTTCAGAAACTTAATTCACAGCAAACTAATAAATAAGTCATGTGTGTTTTTTGGGAGCTTAGGATGGTTCATTTCATGGATCAAGATTATGGGAATTGACAAACATGGGGAGTTGTTCTTCTTGGGTGAGTTAGGCATATGTACAACAACTTGAATCAAGCCGAATCAAGTTGAATCAACTTGAGCAGGAGCTTCAAAGAGCTCGGCAGCAAGTGAGTTTTTCTCCATCTTTCACAATTCTCTACTCTGTGGAGGAGGTGTAGTAGTGCCCTACTTGTTTCCATAAGTCCCTTCTTTCCAAGGTATTTTTCAGCTGTATGAGTCTGAGAAGAGAAAAGCCACCCCTGGAGGTTTTGTGGCTTCAGGGTCTTTACATGGGTGGGGGTGGGTATGGTATTGATCAGAATCCTCATTCTGGTGGTGGCACAAATGGCGTGAATGTCACCACATTGAATCCAGGTACATTTGAGTTACCCACTTTTTATGATCTGTTGTATGAGATTCCTGTGTTTTGGGCAGTTCTGTAATTGAATGTACATTCCCCTTGTATGCATGGCGACAGTCAAGGTGTGCAATATAAATCTCAAGTATTTGTGATGGGTTATGTGGGCAGGAGCGGCTGCATTCGATATGGAATATGGAAGATGGGTGGAAGAGCAACATCGACAGATGTGCGAACTTCGTGCGGCATTGCATGCGCATGTGGCTGACAATGAGTTACGCTTGCTCGTAGATGGGGGAATGGCACATTATGATGATATCTTCCGCCTCAAGGCTGTTGCTGCTAAAGCAGATGTGTTCCACCTGGTATCAGGAATGTGGCGAACACCAGCTGAGCGCTGCTTTATGTGGATGGGTGGTTTTCGACCTTCTGAACTCCTCAAGGTGCATTATGGGAAAAAAATAGAAAATAGTTGCTGAATGCTGTTGATTACAAGCATAATTTAGTGCTGATTTTTTTCCAGCTCCAAATTTTGTCTTGTCTTACTTGTCATAGCCTGACCACCAAGCAAGGTGGAAGAAAAGCAGGTAGGTACCTAGTTCATTTTTTCAACTGTAAGTAGCTGTAACAAAAATTACATAATATAATTTCATTTTTTCAGAAAGCAAATTGGGTTTGGGTTTGTTTTTTGGGAGTCTGCAGATTTTGATACCACAAATTGAGCCATTGACAGAGCAACAACTACTTGGAATCTGTAACTTGCAACAGTCATCACAGCAGGCAGAGGATGCACTTTCACAAGGAATGGAAGCTTTACAGCAATCACTTGCAGATACGGTTGCTGGTGGCTTGTTGGGCTCATCACCCAATGTGGCAAATTACATGGGCCAGATGGCAATGGCGATGGGTAAACTGGGCACACTTGAGTCTTTTGTGCGACAGGTAGTTATATAACAGTCAATGAATTTATGCCCTTTGCAGCTCATGGTTCTCTTGAAGGAAATAGATCCATTGTTTTACACCCTTTGCAGTTCATGGTTCTCTTGAAGGAAAGAGATCCTTGTTTTGGCTCTTCTCTCTTTCGTTCCCCTTATTTTCTTTCTATTGTGAATGACTCTGTTGAGCTTGGGGTGGGGCTGGCCATGATGGTAGGCGGATAGTTTGCGGCAGCAGGCTTTGCAACAAATGCATCGGATCTTGACAACCCGTCAAGCAGCGCGAGGTCTTCTTGCAATGGGTGATTACTTTGCACGTTTGCGAGCACTCAGCTCCCTGTGGTCTGCACGACCCCGAGAGTAGCAATAATGAAGGAAGCAGGAGGAAAAAGAAAGGGGGAAATTATTATTAGTGTGGCTGGTGGTGGATTATGAAATCAATTTGCTTTGGGTTGGTTCTGTTGTTCAATTTTATAAAAAAGAATGGCATGTCGAAGGATTCAAAAGCCACAGCAGTGAACGATCCAGATTTGCTTCCCCTGTTTTTTACAAAGTGCACGACTAATATTACCACCACAACGCCACTGTAATTGATGGGAGCGGCATGATGTTGAAGGATTGTGAGGGTGGACATGGCGATTGTAATTAGGGCACAGAGCGCAGCAGCTTGTGGTCACCTTTTTTTTAAGTCTCTTGTATAAATTGCAAAGAAAAAAAGTAGGTCTTCAGAACAGGTTGTGAGTGAAAAATTTACCATAAAATAGGCGGTTGGGACTAGATGGGAATGATTAGAAAAAATGCAAGTTAGTAGAGTAGAGTAGAGTTGGTTTCCCTCTCTTTGAAGGGGGGGAAGTTTAGGGTTAGGATTTGAGAGTCAAAATCATATCTCCTTTCTGTAATGCAGTGTTCCAATGCCTGAACAACAAACCCATTTCCTGCAATTCATAAAGAAGAGAAGGGAGTGGGTGGTGACATCTTTTGAGAACTTCAAATGTTTGTAAAGATTGTATGCATGCAAGGCATAAAACTCTCTTGTAAAGTGACCCATTTAATCGATATGCATACATGCCATGGCTTGTGTGAATTAGCTGTTTTGGGATAAGAATTTTAGAGGGCAGGTTTTCCCAATTTTTGAGTGAAAAAAATCCTTTTTAAGCAACTCTTTTATACTACAGCTTCACATGGGTTTGCTAAATTGTGGGTGCGGGTTCTTGTTAGCCTACTTAGTCATTTACCTGGTTTACCTGATTTTCAAGTATTGTCAACTTTGCATGTGTTTTGATGCATTGGTATTGTTAATTTTGAGTTGGGTGTATGGGTATTTGTTGCAAATGATGTCCCCTTTGAGTATGGGTGGTTTTGGTGTTGTTAATCTTGAGTTGGGTGTTTGTTGAAAACAATGTCCCTCTCCAAGTAGGGTTGGTTTTGGAGTCATTAATCTTGAGTTGGGTGTTTGTTCCAAAGGATGTCCCTCCTTGAGTTAAGTTAGTAGGGTTGGTTTTGGTGTTATTACTCTTGATTTGGGTGTTTGTTGGGTGTTTGTTCCAAAGGATGCCCCTCCTTGAGTAGTAGGGTTGGTTTTGGTGTTATTACTCTTGAGTTGGGTGTTTGTTTAACACAATGTCCCTCTTTGAGAAAGAATGGTTTGAATGTTTTATGTCTTGAATTGGGTGTGTTGATTACAATGTTGATGTTGGAGTAGGGTCAGTTTTGGTGTTTTGAATCATAGAAGTTATCTTTGATGTCGGTTTGTTTGTTGAACGACCTGCATGTTTGGAACAATTTATACTTATTTAATACCTTTGGTGCTTTTTTCATTCCAATTGGCCATACAGATGTACAACACACGTAAGCAAATGTATGCACATAAGAATCCAGATACTTATCCAATTTGTTTCTTTCAAGAAAAAAAATCAAAAGGTGAAGAGATTTTTTAACATTATTCTTCTTGTGTGTATGGATTGTTGGGCTGTTTGTTGCCCAATGCTTTTTAAAAAAAAAGTGGAGTGGGAGGGGAAGGAGTTCTCATGCACACACACCCCACCAAAAGTGATGGAAAGTATGGCTAATTGTTGCTGATGTGGGGATTGTCATTCATTTGAAATCTTTGATGGAATTCATTTTTTAGATTTGGTTTCATTGGGTGTCAACAATTTTGTTAACAAGTGTTTGTGTGTGTGTTTTCATCTCTCATTTCTTGTTTTCGTTTGGTCAATTTTGTCTCTGGAACTCTCTTCGTCATGAAGGCTCACTCACACAAGGTAAGAAGGGTGATATTTTAGTCAACTACAAACTACTATTTTTTTATTGTACTATAAAAAAAAATAATGTCAACTTTTCTTTTCTGTTTTGTGGGTACTAAAGAATTTTGAGCAATCACCACCATGACTTTCAATCCTTTCATTTCTCATAAAAGACAAAAAAAGAAAGCACATGTGGTCATCAAAAACTGAAGAAACTTCTTATGACGTATGCCAAAGCCCATTTTATTACGTATGCGAACATCTCTTTATGACGTACATAAGGTGAACTCGTGGGTGGCATAGAATTGCCCTCAAGAATCACACTTGTCTTAATTTTGCACTCTCCATGAAAGTTTAAGTGAAAAGAATGAAGTAAAAACTTGTGGGTGGTCTACAAATCACCCTTGAGAATCACATTTATCTTTTGCACTTTCCATGTAAGTCTAAGTTTATTTTAAAGTTTAAATCTTGTCAAGGATTTTTATTCTATTTTTGTGGCAAACTTTTGTAATTTTTGTGAATTCTTGCAACATTGGGAAGATTATGTTTTCTCAATTTAAACTATTTTTCCTTTGCCATAAAACGTGTCTTTTCAGCCAAAAATTTTTTTCCCTTTTGTGAAATCAAAAATTGAAAAGAAAAACATTGAGTCTCAAACTTGAGCGAGTGAGAGATGGGCTTTCTTTAAGAAGTTTGTTCATTCAAACCATGCACGTATTTTTCAATTTGTTAAGTCAAAAGAAAAAAAAGTTTGACCATTAGGCTAACTGATCTAGTAATACTGCCATATTGGGTGGTAATATGACGGATGGCTGGTCCCCTCGAATGAACACCATAGGTCACATGAATAGAAATTTGTTATGCTTTTTCTTCCTTTTTTTAATTTTTCAAAAAAAAGGTACCACTTCATCCTAGCCCCTTATTTTGAGAATGTAAATAGTTAGTTAAAAGCACAATTTGTGTCAAGTTCCCAATTGGTTGCTTACTTATGTATATGCCTTGATAAAGTTTGACCTCAACGAAGAGATTTGAAGGTCACATAGCAATTGACTGTATGGGCACAAAAAGTTGTGTGACCTCACGTGAATGAGAATCGAAGGTCACATAACAATTGATGTTATTGGCAAAAAGAGGTTTGTGTGACCTCACATGAATGAGAATTGATGGTATCAGCGCAAAAAGGTTTGTGTGACTTCACATGAATGAGAATTGAAGGTCACATAACAATTGATGGTATCAGCACGAAAAGGTTTGTGTGAGTGACCTCATGAGAATCCAAGGTCACATAACAATTGACGGGTATGGGCACAAAGAGGTTTGTCTGACCTCCAATCTTTCATCAGCATAATCAGTCAGCCCAAAATGTGAACATCTCATGGCGACAGCCAGCCATGACTTCTTGTCTTCCGCTTTCGATGAAATGTGAATGATGAGGATGGATGGATGGCACAAAAGAAAGACAAATGTTTTTGCAAGCTATGGATAGAAAGCTAATGTATGTAAGAGATAGAGATTAAGGTTGGGGGGAGGGAGGGGGTGTGAAATTTTGATGAAATATTCAAAGCCAAGTATGTAGACAAATGGCATCACTTGTTTTGAAAAATAATAATTTAGCCTTTTGATTTACAATAGCTATAAGTTGGCCACATGTCCTAAAAGGTAAAAGTATATTAGTGCAACTGCAGGATTGGGGTAAACAGGCTGGTGACTGAACGCTTAGTGTGTCAGTCAGCTCTAGATCTATCAATCTGCCTCCTTTGTTTTTGGTGTTTGAAGATAAAGTGTGGAGGAATAGAGGGTGCACCCATCGTCCTTGAAGTTGCTTAAATCAAGTCAAAATTGAGCAAGTTATGCCCCTCTAAAGATCTGGTGATAAAAAATGAAAGAAAAAAAAGGCTTCAAACACATGAGAGCCCATGAGAGTTTGCTTGCTCACCTAAAACCAAACAATGATATCCTCATTGATGGACATCTTCTATCCTCATCATTAGAATAGATGAAAGTCTCAACAACCATTATTTTCCAAATGACCATTCAATGTTGAACATGTGGCTAGGATTTTCACAAAAACTAGGGCTAAAAATCAAAGGTTATGGTTTTGAAACCCCTATTCCCCAAACCAGCCGGAGTTTTGTGGGCACAAGTTTTCTTGGACATTCGTTACCAAGAAGAGGCACGACATGTGGGTGTTGGTTTTCTTTGATGTTCATCATTAGGAAGCATCGATTCTTTTGGAAATTCGTCATCAAGAAGAAGCATTGGTTTTCTTGGATGTTTGTCACCAAGAAGTGATAGTCATGTGGTTTGAAACAAGGTCATCACCGTAAAGAGATGGGTTTGTTGTGTGTGTCACAAGAAGAAGCACATCACAAGCAAGCAACGTGTCATCAAGAAGAAGAGAACATCATGAAAAAAATGTGCATCACTAGGAACATGTCAGTAGGAAAAGGTGAATTTGCATCACCAAGAAGAATATGCACCTAAGCTGCATGCCCATTGATGTAGACTATTCTAGTTGTACGGACATGTTCTTGAAACTTTCACTTCAAAATATCATCATTGTTGTGACCAACAATGATTTTTTGGGCATGTTCTTGAAACTTTCACTTCAAAGTTTCATCATTGTGTAACTTGCAATGGTCTTCTAAACATGTTCTAACCTCAAAGTTCTAATGTTACTATAACGTATTATGGTAATCTAGACATGTTTTTGAAACTCTGAGTTCAAAGCTCCATTATTGATTTAATCTATTTTGGTCTTTTGGTCTTCTAGGTGTTTCCAAGGTGTCTCAACATTTTGGTTGAGTTTTTTGTGTTCTTGAAGTGCATGTTGGCCTTCATGAATTTTTTTCCATGTTCTTGAGGTGGTTCTACTTTGGTTCTAGCTTTGGTGATCCTAGATCATGTTTTCCTTTAGTGTTAGTCTTGATGGTGACCATATGTATTTCTCATATTTAGTCATAAAAAGGTAGCAACCTTGTTACTCAACACCCTCTTGTTTGTTGCTTAGTTGTGCCCAATGCTTAGCCTTTTGTTGAACCAAAGTTATGCATCCAAGATTAACACCCATGTACTTGTGCGAATCTATTTGTAAGCCTATTTGAAAGATTTGGTGAAATCTATGAGAGACCTCCTTAATAGTTATTGAAGTCCAAGCTATAGTAAATTGTGTTACAATGCACTTTTTAACAATTCTGATAACTACTCTATGTCCTACAATTCCCAAATTTGTTACTATTTTAACTTGTTTTTTTTTCCCTTCTCTCATTACCTTGTCTAAAATATTTTTTCTTTGAATATTTAAGTATTTAGTAGAAGTCATAACATGTGGTTGAGAAGAGTCAACTATTGGTTCTTTACATTTTGTGTGTCTTGCAAGAATGAGGTAGGGAGAGCAAGTTGTGCGACTTCATGGCTTCCTAGGTCGAATTTGGACGATTTTATGTTTCGTACACCGATTCAAAAATAACTTCATTTAGGTTTACAATCTCTTCTAGTTGCTCTTCTATCACAATAGGGTTTTGAAGCATGCTTACATAGTAATGTTGGTCAATTTCTAACTTGTTGGTAGGATGATCTTCATGTGTTGTTTGATGGACTATTGTTTGAACTATACAGAGAAGTTTAATAGCATTAGATTCCTCCATCCATTGTTGACCTTGATTGTGACCTATTTCTTCATCTGATTTGTATTCTTCTTGATCACTTCCATGGTTGTTAATACTTGCTGCAATGTAAATTTCTGAGGTTCAAATTTTTTTGTCCATTGCCTTGGGGTTGAAAAGACAAATATTTGTAGCATTGATATAGGATTAGTTACATTTCAAATCATTGAACCATCAATCACATTCAAAGAATCACATTTATATTATCTAATTTGATTATAAGAATGATTTAATGGCATCATGCTAAAAATGGGTTACATGAATCCTTGTGGTAGATCCAAAGAATTCAACTAGCTAGTAATTTAAGTTTATTTTTGTTCTTGGTAACAATCACATGTGTACATTTTATTCATGTTGATGTTCCACATGTCAATACATGATTGCTCACATCATTTCAAATCATTGTTTGTATTTATAAAAAATTTGTGAAACAAAATAATAGATAGATATAAATTTTTTTTGTTACACTCCAAAATTACAAATTGCTATTTGATGCCTTATTATAACTAATCTTGATGTTGATGATATGATTAGTTGGTACTCACCACTAAAGATAGCAAAAGATGGAGAGGCTAAAAATGGTGATGTTTCATCAAATGTGGAACAAGAATCACAATTAATTAGTGGACCACAAGAGTCTTCAATTAGTGAATCCAGTAGCATTCCATGGAAAGGAAGATTAAAATTTTCAACCATTGTACATGGTAGTTCTCAAACATCATCTAAAAATTCTCATGTAAATGGTGAGTCAAATGATTCAAAGAAGAGTGAGGGTGAAGAATCAATAATCACTTCAGCTACTACTCCCGGAGTTTGGATGGCCAAGAAAACTTCAAAAACACCTGACAACAACAATGGAGTATGAAGATCCACACGAGTAAAGTACCCTGTATAAAGACTCACATATGATGGCTTTGTAGCTCATCATTACACATACATGGTGAGAATTATACATGAAGTTGAACCCATTTGTTTTGAACAGGTGGTTGGAAACCCTAAATGGGATAATGTCATGAATGAAGAGATGGCGGCTTTGGATGCTAATGCTACTTGGGAATTGGTAGCTTTACCAGAGGACAAGAAAGCAATTGGGTGCAAATGGGTGTACAAAGTCAAACACAATGCAGATGGATCTATGAGCAGATACAAAACAAGATTGGTTGCCAAGGGTTATGCCCAAACTTATGGCATAAACTATGAAGAGACCTATAGTCCAGTTGCCAAAATGATAACTATAAGAGCAATCATTGCTATGGTAGTAGCAAAAGGATGGTCTTTACATCAAATGGGTGTAAAAAATGCTTTTCTTGGAGATTTATAGTAAGTAATGTACATGGAACAACCACCAGGTTATGTGCACCAAACACATCTTAATTTGGTTTGTAGGTTGAAAAAAGCTTTGTATGGCTTGAAACAAGCACCTAGAACTTGGTTAGACAAGATAGGTCAATATTTTGTCATAAGTGGATTTCAAACATCCAATGTAGATTTTTCACTATATGTGAAAAAGTCAGATCATGGGATTATAATCATAGTCATCTATGTTGATGATTTGATTATCACAAGAGATAGTGATGCAAATATCTTTGATTCGAAGAAGCTTTTGAAGCAAAAGTTTGAAATGAAGGATTTGGGAGAGTTGCATTACTTCCTCAGCATTGAAGTAATTTAGTCCCCTAAAGGGATATGGTTACTACAAAAGCAATATACCTTGAACAAATTATCTGAATATGGGATGACGGATTGCAAACCCATTTCAATTCCATTGGAGCAAAATGTGAAGTTAAGTGCAGATGAAGGAGACCTTGTGGAGGATACCACTATGTACAAACGCATAGTGGGGAGTTTGATTTACATGACCATCATAAGGCCAAATTTTAGTTATGCAATTGGAGTGGTAAGTCAATTCATGCAAACACCACGAAAACCATATTTGGATGCAGTGAGGTGCATACTGAGGTACATAAAACATATTTTGCAGTGTGAAATTTTTTATGAAGCTAAGAACCAATTACAAGTACATGGATACATGGATGTTGATTGGGTTGGTAATGTTTCAGATAGAAGATCAACCAGTGGTTTCATGTTTTCTTTTGGAAGTGGTGCTATTAGTTAGAGAAATAAGAAACAATTAACAGTTGCATTATCAAGCACAGAGGCATAATACAAAGGTGCAGCAATTGTTGCATGTGAAGTGTTTGTACAAAAACTATTCTTAGATTTGGGACAATTAGTGGATACTCTTGTTGTCATTTATTGTGATAACATCAATAGCAGACTACTTGTTAACAACCTGGTCTATCATGTTAGGACAAAGCACATTAAGGGGCACTACCATTTTATTAGAAAAAAAGTTTTAGCAAGAGAAATTAACCTTATTTATGTTAGTACGGAAGATCAAGTTGTTGACATTTTCACAAAGGTTTTAGGTATAAACAAGCTAAAGAGGTTTAGAAAAATGCTTGGTGTACTAGAAGTGGATTTGAGCTTGAGGGGGAATGTTGAAAATTCAAGTTCAATTAGTTATGTTTCATTAGTTATTAAAGTAGGAAAGTAATTAGGTTACTTTCACAAGGTTGAATTACTTTCTTTACTTATATTAGTTTGGTTATTTGTGGTTTGGTCTTTTAGTTAAATACCTTGGTGTTGATGGTTTGGCTTTCTTTT